>MPLT02131127.1_pt1 | contig 10982 bp, 9 predicted proteins | sample 1617391 | NCBI WGS metagenome assembly MPLT02 (sample SAMN05944800, study PRJNA350692) | marine metagenome | biome: marine; feature: ODZ; material: water; isolation source: 70 m water sample filtered on 0.2 um supor filter | place: Pacific Ocean | collected 2012-04-08 | depth 70m m
GAGTGCGACGCATTCACCGGCGACATGTCCGCAATGGTTGCCAAGAAGTGGCAGCTGGACAACGACGACACCTGGACCGATGCACCCACAGAGGGCATCTGGATCGCTCAGGAGCTAATGTCCAAGGAGCCTCTAGGAGCCGCAACCCGAGACTACGACTCAGACTTCAAGGACGTCGTGACATGGGTATGGTACGGAATGGTAACCGCTGAGGAGCACGGCGTAACATCCGGCAACTACGCGCAAATGGCCACAGATGCCTGCGCTGTCGTAGATGGCGGTGGAACTGCTGACCCAGGCGTATGCCGCCTACTGACCGAGAACCTAGGTCTGGGCACTGCGACCAACCCTCTGGCAGGAACTTGGATGCAAGCCGTCCTTGGTGCCGCTGGAAACTACGGTGAGGCATACGACGACGCATTCTGCGACGGCACCTACGATGGTGTCAGTGGCTCGGATGCAATGTCCAACTGCCTGATCTCCCGCTCTGGTACCCTGAACGCCCTCGTCTCAGAGGGTGGGATCCAGTACGCGCCTGCAATGCGCTGATCGCATTACCGGCTAGACGGAGAAACATAAGCCTCCGGGGGGGAAACTCCCCCGGAGGCCCACAACCAGATTCGATATCATAGAGGAGCGTAGGTGGAAAAATGACCGAGATGAACCTTCTTCAATCGCTCGGAAGACAGCTACAGCCCCCCATTCAACGCTCCATCTCCCGTGCCTCAACACCTCAGGGGTTCATCAGAGAGGCACTGACTGGATTAGCCTACATTGCCTTGATATGGGGCTTTTGGGTGTACTCCAACAAGTTCCTCGGGATGTCCGCGGACTACATCACGTCGATGTCAAGGGACATTTCAGTACTGGGGGTCCAGAAGAACCTCTCGTTCTACCCCATGGACAAACTCATGCTCTACTACGGAGGCCTGATTCTGATGTCCTTCCTACTCATTCAGAACGAGTTCAGATCCATGTACATAGCCCTGAAGAGGATTCCCGACTCAATAATTGGATCCCGGGAGGGGCAGGCACCCTTCGACTGGTCCAGCATCTCGACTTCCCTGTTCGGGATCATCGCCTTCATCATTTCATACGTAATAATGGTACACGGGGAGATGGGTTTCTCCCCTGGGACCCAAGTCCCGTTCTTCTTCCTAGGGGGGGCCCTATTGGCAGGGGTCCTACTCCTGCAGGACAACATCCCGAACATAATCTCGAAACTCTCCTCGCTTAGGGAGGGGGGCCTCAGCACACTCCCTGACCGAATGAGAGCCTCGGTCCTGAAGCCCGAGGGACTAGGAATAGCCATCTCCTCGGCATCCATCGCCCTATTCGCCTTGGTAACCCTGAATATGCCGATGTTCCCATTCATCGCCAATGACATCCCCGCATTCCTCTCAGCCGTCACTCTGTTCGTGGCAATATCCTGGACCGTCCTGCTGTCCAGGGAGGGGGCAAAGCCCTCGGTCCAGTCGAAGAGGACAGCAGCCCTGGCATTCTTCGTGATATTCCCATTCGTAAGCTACCTGCTACTCCGGCTCATTTTCCTACAGAACGACGGAACCAACGCTACCATGCTCAACAGGTGGGAGGTCAGGTTCGACTTCATGGAGAAGGTGAACACCTTCAAGATTAATCCGTGGCCAATGGAGGCCGAGCCGAACCAGGACTCCCGATGGGTCTTCCTGAAGGCCGGGATAATCAACTCCGCCCGAGTAACCCTCGTGAGCATATTCCTCTGCACCGTGCTGGGGGTGATAGTCGGAGTCACCAGGCTCTCGACGAACAAGCTGGCCTCCACAGCAGCCACCGTTTACGTCGAGGTCTTCAGGAACCTGCCACTTGCAGTTCTGCTCTTCCTCATCTCGAGTCAGATGGGCGCCCAACTGCCCTACTTCATCGATGAGTACAGCATAGCGGAGATCTCCACGAACGAGACGGGAAGCGAAGCCGCCGCCTACATCAGCAACGAGGGGACCTGGGTGGTCACCTTCGGCTCATTCTTCCATGTCGCAGTCGGCCTAGCCGTGCTGATGCTACTCAGGGTCTGGCTCCGCTTCCAGGACAGGGTGAAGCCCAGGGAGATTTCACAGCCATCGGGAGCGGGCATTCTGAGGAGGCCCTTCTCCAGCTTGGGGTGGAAACTCGAGCCGATGGTGGCCGACCTCTTCCTGATTTTCACCCTGGCCCTCTGCGCAACCGAGATCCTCCCATTCGTTTCAACAGAGAAGTCCTCCGAGGCCCAGTCCCTAGGGCAGCTCGCATCGTCATTCATACCATCTGTCCTGACCATCTCACTGGTCATCTACGCCTTCTTCGTTAGCACCAACATCGACGACGAGGGGATGAACAACCTGGAGATCGACGACACCGATGAGGGGTTGAGGAAGAGGTTCGCAATCTGGATCGGCGCCTTGTCGGTCGCACTCGGAATCGCCCTCTCAGGTGGCATATCGTGGCCAGAATACGCCACGGACATCTACGAACCCTTTGGAGTGATAGATCCCCCTGGCAGCTGGGACATCATCGATGGGACGGGCTTCGAGATGACGCCCGCCTTCCTTGCCATGATGCTCGGCCTGACCCTTTTCACCACCTCAGTGGTGGCCGAGATTGTCAGGGGCAGCATCCAGTCACTCCCACGTGGTCAGGTCGAGGCCGCAATATCCCTGTCCCTGAACCCCTACCAGAGGCTCAGGCTGGTCATCCTCCCGCAGGCCCTGAGGAGCATGGTCCCATTACTGAACAACCAGTACATGAACGTCTGGAAGAACTCCAGCCTGGCAGTAGTAGTGGCCTACACCGATATATTCTACGTGATCCTGGTCATGATGAACAACGTGGGCAAGCTGGTCCCGCTGTTCCTCCTCCTGCTAATCACATACCAGGCGGGTAGCCTGACAATCTCGGCGATTATGAACTGGTACAACTCTAGGGTAACGAGCGTGAAGATATGATGGACAAGGACAAGGTTCGTGCGTGGCAGAACTCCGTGATTGAGTTCGAGGAGTCTCTTGCTGGGAAGCCATACGTGACTCGGCCCCATTCTAACGCAATCGCCCTCACAGGACTGGCAATCACCATATCTGCGATAATGGCGCTCTTCGGTCCGAGCGGGCTATTCGAAATGGCATCTATCGCTATCGAGGGAGGGGAGGTCAACGGGAGGCAACTGCCCCAGGCCAGCGCCTTCTACTCGTACCTCTATGCGACCATATCCGCAGCATTCCTGTTCCTGGCATACTGGGTCACCCTGACGACCCTGATAAAGCGGACCTGGGGCAAGACCCTGGGGGCTGCCTTCCTCGGCCTCTGCGCATCGTGGATCGCCCTGGTGGTCATCAGGTACGTGAGCCACTTCGTCCTCGTCGAGGCCGACTGGGAGGTCATCTGGGCGAATAGGGTACTGGCACTGATAGGGCCAGAGATGACGAGCCAGATGACGCAGTCACCCGGCTCGCCCCAATGCATAGATCCGGAGAACTGCTACGGGATAAACCAGAACTTCAGGCTATGGTGGATCCTCTACGTCTCGCTATCAGTGCTCGGGGCCGCATACGGGACGAGCGGCAAGAAGCCCCTGCGATTCGTGGTCCCCTTCTCCTTCGTCTGCCTGATGATGCTGCTTATCGCATACAACCAGTCCTCCATCAACTACGACGCGGGCATCGAGTTCGGCCTCGGCTGGACGGCCGACGGGTTGCCGTTCCTGGTCAAGATACAATCGTGGTCTGCCTTCTGGGAGGGGCCGATAAGGAGGATCCTGACCGCATCTCTGCTCGCCTACGCCTCGTTCGGTGCATCGTACTACTACTGCCTCATCAACGAGGAGTACAAGGCGAACCAACTCAAGTCAAGGATCGGCATCGCAGGGGTCCTGACTTTCTTCTTCTCGCTGGTCATAATGAACCCCCCGGAAGCGGTCAAGACGCTCGCAGAGTGGCTGGGCGGGGAATCCCCTCAAGCAAGGCTGGACGACGTCATCGCAGGAACATACGTGCCTTCAACCATGGACAAGCTGGCCGGTGACGGAATCGAGGCCTCACAGTGGGGCGGCCTCTTCGTCAACCTCATCATAGCAACGGCAGGAGGGGTCCTCGGGTTCGGCGTCGGCGTCGTCCTCGCGTTCGGCCGCCAGAGCGACCAACCCTTCTTCAGCGTCCCATCGGTCATGGTGATCGAGCTAGTCAGGTCGGGCCCACTGATCTGCTGGCTCTACTTCGCCGTCTTCATGATGCCCGACCTCATGGATCCGTTCTTCAACGCGGAGGACATAGTCAGGATGCTGCTGATGTTCGGAATCTTCGGTGGCTGCTACATCGCCGAGGTCCTCAGAGGCGGGTTGCAGGCTGTCGACAGCGGCCAGAAGGAGGCTGCAATGGCATTGGGACTCTCGCCCATGCAGACGAAGCTGCAGGTCGAGCTACCGAACGCGGTCAGGACCACACTCCCCTCGATAGTCAGCGTCTTCATCGGGCTGTGGAAGGACACCACGCTCCTCTTCATAGTCAACATCCTCGACTTCTTCAAGCTGTCAAAGGACATGCCAAACACGGACCTGCGCTTCCTCGGCTCGTTCCTAGAGCCGGTCTGGATCAGCGCACTTGTGTTCTGGATTTTCGCATTCTACCTCTCGAGGATCTCTATGAAGATAGAGAAGAACCTCGGTTTGGTTAGAGAAGGAGGAGGCGAAGCAGCATGAGCACAGACAGTGATGAAATGATAATTGAGACAGAGGGAGTTAAGGTGAACTTCGGTGACTTCTGGGCATTGAAGGGAGTGGACATAAAGGTCAGGAAGGGCGAGATAATAGTGATACTCGGGCCCTCCGGTTCGGGCAAGTCGACCTTCATCAGGACGCTGAACCGCCTTCAGCCTCACAGCGGGGGGACGATCAAGATCGACGGGATTACGATAGACGACGACACCACCGTCTCCGATCTGAAGTACGTCCGTTCCGAGGTCGGATTCGTCTTCCAGCAGTTCAACCTCTTCCCCCACCTGACGATTATGGAGAACGTTACCCTAGCACCGATGAAGGTCAAGGGAATGCCAAAGAGGGAGGCTGAGGACCTGGCCATGGAGCTACTCGAGAGGGTCGGCATCCCGGAGCAGGCCTACAAGTACCCCAGCGGTCTATCAGGGGGGCAGCAGCAGAGGGTGGCAATCGCCAGGGCACTGGCCATGGACCCGAAGATCATGCTTTTCGACGAGCCGACATCGGCCCTCGACCCTGAGATGATCAAGGAGGTCCTCGAGGTCATGATAGACCTAGCCAAGAGGGACATCACCATGATAGTGGTCACACACGAGATGGGATTCGCCAAGGAGGTCGCGGACCGGTGCATCCTGTTCGACGAGGGCGAGCTGGTAGAGGAGAACACCCCCGAGAAGTTCTTCTCGAACCCCAAGCACGACAGGACCAAGCTATTCCTAGAGCAGATCCTATAGATTCACGACAGCCATTGGGAGACGCCATCCAGAATGGCACCTCTGAAGGTGAGCAGGCTCAGCTTGGGGCCGTTCAGGCCCACGGTCAGAGTTGCACCCCTGGTGAAGTGCGTCTCGTCCCAACCGTCGCTGACCACGTACCCCCTGTGCATGTCGCTGGTGATCACGGTCGGCTCGCTGACCCACTGCCAGTACGAGCCGTCTCCCGACCTGTCCGCACGAGGTAGGTCCCTGGCCACGTACAGGTAGTGGTCATCAATCTCGTCGGCTGGAAACTCCGTCCCCTCGATATTGGCGACGTGCCTGAACCAGGCGCCCTGTCCTACGAATGTCGAGAAAAGGCAACCCGAAGAGTGCTGCATCGAGTCGATACCGCTCCTCTGGACCCTGTACTTGGACGGCTGGTACTGGTGAGTGTTGGCGACGAGGAGGTCATTGAGGGCCGGGTCGCATCGGATCACGTTTCCGCTCGTGGTCTCTATCTCGGCCTGCAGCCGAGGCAGGACGTTCACTATTGCATTGCCATCCAGGGCAGACCTAACGTCCTCGGAGAAAGTGCTTGGGTCGCTGCCCATGAAGAACCCGTACGAACCCCCATTGCCCTCGACGCGAGGATGGCTGTTGACGCCCATCACCGGGGTATTCTCGTCGACCGAGTGAGCGATGGAAGTAAGAGTCCCATCGCCACCAAGCACTATGACCAGATCTGGCTCCACGAAGTCAGCCCTCCTGACGGTCTCCCGAGCGGTGTAGCCGACGTTCAGGCCCCTCTCGCCCACTAGTTCATCGAGAACTCGTCTGACCGCGTCAAGCGATCTGTCGTGGACTTCCTCGAAGTTCTTCTTGTAGACGACTAGGATGTCTCCGCTCATAGTTGGCCCCCTCGGGATTCGCTCCGCGTGACTCCCATATAGGGGCCACGCAAACCCATTCACGACCAAATCCATTGAGGAACGCATATTTGGGCACCCATACAGCCATCGACGTGTTCAGACCCGTCCTCCTGTCCCTCCTGTTCTGCATACCGGCTCTATCGGGGTGCCTGGAGGTCGAGAGGCCATGCCCAGAGGGCACGTGCTTCCCACTCACCAGTAGCGCATTCAACTCCATCCTGGAGGAAGTAGGCGAGATCGACGCACTACAACTATCCGAGGAGTACGACAGACTCAGCGTCAGCACCCTATCCAGATTCACCGAATCCGGAGTCAGCGGGGAGATGTATTGGAAGGTGGAGAAGGATGACGAAAGGGGAATCCGCCTGGTCTCCAACTCGGTCGTAGTAGGGGGTGTCGGCGTTGTCGGCTACGAGATTTGGGACGGTGGCCCCGACACCTACACCAGGACCACGGATCACTGGATGAAGGGCAGGGACATGGATCCGAACTACGAGGACCCATTCCTGGAGATAGCGAGGCTGGCTACAGAGGACCCCGATGGGAGGTGGCCCCCATTCAGGTTCGACGTCTCCCAGTTCTCAGAACTAAGTTGGACGATAACCGGTGATGCCATGGAGTCATACCAGGTAGCAAGGGCAAAAAGCGGCTCCGATGAGATATACTTCGAGATTCATGGGCTGCCTCCGAGGATAGTTGGGATCACGATATACTCCGAAGGACTCAGTCAGGAAGACGTGTCATTCTCCATGTCCATCTTCACTGGGGACTGGGACCACTCACTCAGCATAGACTACTACCTTGCCCTGCTCGAGGGAGAATCATACCTGGGGGCGAGCGGGCTGTCCGAGTTCCCAAGGGCCCCCGTCCCATTCATCCCCGTCCCAGATATGCAGTCGACTACGGGCGATACAACTTCGGTCACGGGGACGGTCCCGGGCGAGATGTCCCACGAGGTCTCACTGTCGGAGGTTGAGATGCACGTCTTCTCGGACGGCTCCTCAGTCGCGAGCCTCATGCTCAACGACGGGCAGTCCAACATCTCCATCGATGATGGGACGTGGTGGGACCTCGCATGGACCGACTCAGGGATCCCGGGCCTACTGTCGCAATTGGACACCTTCTCAGTCAGTACGAATTCCGAGTCTCCTTTCGACATCCGAATCTACGACCATTGGGCTCAGGCTTGGACGGATGGGCTAGAATAGAGTTTAGACCCACTCGTCATTGGGCGCAGTCAGCTCGCTATCCGACCCTCCCGTGTTCACGACACCTCTGGGCTCGACCAGCATCACCTTGCACTCAGAGTCGGCACAGGGCTTGTGTCGCACCCCCTTAGGGACAACGTACATCTCACCCTCGTTAAGTTCCACTGAACCGTCCTCGAACTCGATGCTCATGGTTCCCTCGATGACGATGAAAGCCTCGTCAGTGTCATCATGCTCGTGCCAGACGAAATCACCCTCAATCTTGACGAGCTTGAACTGGTAGTCGTTCATCTCTGCGATAACCTTGGGAGACCAATGCTCCGAGAAGCTGGAGAGCTTTTCCCTCAGGTTTACCTTGTCCATCCTGCTCACTCCCCGGACTGAGTCGATGTATTCAACTGTCACCCTCGCCTGAAATCCTCGGAACTAGGGCGCAATTATTAGGGTGGACTAATCACAAGGCACATGGAAACAGGACTTGGGGGCAAGGTCGTTCTGGTAACAGGAGGAGCCGGAGGGATCGGCCAGGCGATATGCCGGAAGTTCGCCGAAGAGGGCGCAAAGGTTGCCGTGCATTTCCACACTTCATCCGAAGAGGCCGAGTCACTGGCATTGGATATCGGTGGCATGGCATTCCAAGCGGACCTCAGGCTTCCGTCACAAGCAGACGAGATGGTAGGGGAAATAGTCTCTAAGATGGGGGGGATAGACGTCTGCGTCGCCAATTCCGGATCATACCCCCCAGAGCCCAGGCCAATGTGGGAGATTGACGAAGAGAGGTGGAACTCTACGATCATGTCCAATCTGGGCGTATCTGCCAACACTTCCCGATCATTCCTTTCCCACGCCTCAGCAAGGGGTTCTGGGTCCCTCGTCCTTGTTGGCTCCACAGCAGGGGTCTACGGGGAGGCCGGCCACTCGGACTACGCTGCGGCCAAGGGAGCGATAACAACCGGACTTCTCCTGTCACTGAAGAACGAGGTTTCCCGCTTGGGCTCGGTCAGGGTGAATGCAGTTGCTCCGGGCTGGACGATCACCGAGAAGAAGGCCGAATCCGGACTAGACGAGGCGGTGATGGAAAGGGCGAAGTCCACAATGGCACTCAAGAAGCTCGCTACTCCGAACGACGTGGCCATGGCCATACTGGCCCTGTCATCCGACGAGGTCTCAGGCCACATCACAGGACAGGTAATCGAGGTCGCTGGTGGGATGGAAGGAAGGCTGGTCTGACTATCCCGAACGAGATCTGAGCCACTTCCAGATGTATGCGGAGACTGCTAGTAGGGCTATCGCCCAACCAGGAGTCAGTATCAGAACTGCTGCGGCGGCCACGACCCCCTCTATCATGGATCAAACCTCGCTGAGGAACCCGACTCCGGTGAGCCTCTCGCTGACCTCCCAGAGCCTTCTGCCCACCTCCTCGTTTCTGGCCTTCGCGTTCATCCTGGCCTTCCCCGTCCAACCCCTCATCTCGATGATCCCAGTAGGCCCCCAGTATGGGTAGCTCAGAGCATCGTCCTCAGTTGCAGCATAGAGAGTTGCCTCCGCCCCCCTCTTGGCAGGAATCGCCACTATCAGATTCAGGAACCTCCAGAATAGTGAGTGCCTCTGCAAGTCAGTCGCGGAGTACCCAGGATGACTCGCTATCGCCGAGACCCCAGAACCGCTTCTCTCCAGCCTCCTGGACAACTCGAGTGAGAAGGTTAAGTTCGCAATCTTGCTCTGCGAGTAGAAACCCCACTTGTTGTACCTCTTCTTGTCTCCGTGAAGGTCTTCGAAGTCGATAACCCCGGGGTTATGGGCTATGCTTGAGACAGTCACAACCCTGCTCCCCTTGGTCCCCTCTAGGACTGGCATCAGATGCCCAGTCAGTGCGAAGTGACCAAGATGGTTAGTTCCGAACTGGAGCTCGAATCCGTCTTTTGTCCTTGATTTTGGAGGGATCATGACGCCAGCATTGTTGATCAGGATGTCCAAGCGTTCCGCGCCAGATGAGAATTCCTCCGAGAACGAATGCACACTGGACAGGTCTGCCAGGTCAAGGACCGATGTCGAGACCTTGGAATCCGGGAACTCCTCTCGTATCCTCCCCATGGCGACTCCAGCCTTCTCGGAATCCCTGCATGCCATGATCACCATCGCACCCTTGGAAGCAAGGGCCCTCGCCATGTGGAATCCTATTCCAGTGTTGGATCCCGTCACTATGGCGACTTTCCCACTCTGGTCACCAATCATCTCCTCGGTCCACTTCATGGTCAGTCCAGAATCGAACGACTATTTCACAGATGGGTGGCAGTCCTCCCTGACTCCAGTCAAACTTGATGGCCCGTTCCCTCTGCCCCGCTCATGGCGAACCCCAGGGTGGAAACCGAAGAGAAGGGACACCTGATCGACATCCTCTCGACCCTCCACCCAACCGCCAAGAAGAACTCTCTACGCAGGATGATAGATCATGGTCGCGTCCTCGTAGACGGAAACAAGGCATCACGTGCCAAGGAGACCGTCCACAAGGGCTCCATCGTGGAGACACTTTCTCGTTCGGAGGGCGATGGCCCGGCAAAAAAGAAGCCCGATGGGATACCCGAACCCGAGGTTCTCTACGACGATTCCGAAATCCTGGTCGTCAACAAACCGGCCGGCCTACTCTCGGTCGCTACGCCTAGGGGAGAGGCCGACACCATGTTTGACCGGGCACTCATCTGGTCTTCTAAGAACCACTCGACTAGGGTCCACCTAGTCCATCGTCTCGACAGGGAGACCTCAGGCTGCCTAATTTTGGCAAAGTCAGCCCAGACGAGAGACATGCTACAACGGCAGTTCAAGGATCGAACAGTTGAGAGGATATACCACGCAGTCGTGTTCGGCAAGCCGAGCACCGAATCCGGCGTCCAGAGGGCACGAGTGAAGGAGACTAAGGACAAGCGAGTCCGACTGATACAGAAGGGCGAGAGAGGGGGCAAGGAGGCGATAACAAACTGGAGTATCGAGCAGATCGGTCCGATCCACACGCTGATCAGACTCAAGATCGATACGGGAAGGAGGGCCCAGATTAGACTCCATATGAGTGACATGGGCTGCCCTGTTTCCGGCGATACCCGTTACGGCCGCGGCAAGGCCAGTGTGAACAGACTCTGCCTGCACGCTTCCTCACTGGGGTTCGAGCATCCCAACGGCAAGAGGATGAGGGTCGAGAGCGATATCCCACCCCAGCTTTTCTCCGAGTTGAATCGTAAGTCACTGTGACAAGCGCCCTCGGCTTTCGCCAAATTCAGTTACTGGGGCCCCCAGTTCCCCATTTCCTACTCTCCATACTAAATAGGGAGTGGAGGGCGCGGCGGATTAGAGGAGCAGCTTGGTTCGATTTTCAGATTTAGGGGTCGAGCCAGCCTTGGTCGATGTTTTGCGGGATGAGGGGATAGTGGAGCCC
>MPLT02179038.1_pt1 | contig 10979 bp, 7 predicted proteins | sample 1617391 | NCBI WGS metagenome assembly MPLT02 (sample SAMN05944800, study PRJNA350692) | marine metagenome | biome: marine; feature: ODZ; material: water; isolation source: 70 m water sample filtered on 0.2 um supor filter | place: Pacific Ocean | collected 2012-04-08 | depth 70m m
CCAAGCCTCAGGGGAATCGTCCGCGACAAATTGCTGCACCTCGGCATATGTCGGCATCAAGCCGGTTAAATCCATCGTAGCCCGTCGGATCAGCGTGCGGCGATCGGCACGTTTGGCGGGTTCCATGCTCGCCAAAGTGAGCCGTCGAAATACGAATTGATCCACCGCATTCTGAGCCCATTCCAGACCGACCTTAGGCGGAACCGGATTTTTAACCGGCCGAAATGCCCAATGATCACGCACCTGCTGCGCGGTCGAAAGTGGCGGAACAGGAGCCGCCACGACGGCCTGCATCCCGATCAACAAAACTATAAGGATACATTTCATAGCCCGATACTATTCAGCTACCCAACAATCGACCAACAGATTCAGCCGCCCGTCCGGCAGCCCCGCGCCCCCCCAAGGAATCAGCAATCACATCCAATTCCTCCCGAAGCTCCAAACGTCGTCCGGCATCGTCCAGAAAACGATTGGCTTCGTGGGCAAGATTTTCCGCGTTAGCTTCGCGCTGGATGAACTCCGGAAACACCTCACGACCGGCCAGCACATTGGGCATGGCGATGTGCTTCACTTTGACAAAGAACCGGCCCAAGAGATAGGTGATCCAAGAAGTTTTGTAGAGCACTACGGTGGGAACGCGAAACCAGGCGCATTCGAGCGTAACGGTTCCGGAGGAAGCAATGGCCACATCGGCTTCCCCCAACGCTTGGTGCAATCCACCGATTCGGAGATCCCAGTCAGCCACTTCCGGCACCAGCAGCTTGGCCTGTGCCGCGAGTGATTCATTGGCGAACACCATCATGGGCTCCGCATCCACCACCGCAGCCGCCCGGGCCATTACCGGCAAGTGACGACTGATCTCCTTCGCTCGGCTTCCCGGCAGCAACAACAATTTGCGCGGTCGTTGTTGGGATTTAGGGTCCCGAAATTCTAAATCAGGAAAACGATCGACCAGAGGATGCCCCACAAAATCTACCGGCAATTCCGGTACCCGCTTGGAATACCACGCTTTTTCAAACGGAAAGATTGCCAGCAACTGATCAACGTCCGCGGCGATTTGATGCACGCGACTCTCGTGCCAAGCCCAGAGTTGCGGGCTAATGTAATAAATAATCTTCGGCCGCCAATCACTGCCCGCAGTTGCCTTGCGCAGCGCGCGCACAAAACGCAGGTTGAAGCCGGGATTATCAATACAGATCACGGCGTCTGGTTTACGATCCAGCGCAAGCTGAAGCAGTTGATCAAAGAAGCCCTTGAATTTACCGTAGTTACGAACTGCCTCCCAGATACCAATCACCGCGTGCTCGGTCAGGTCGATTTCCAATTCCACCCCAGACGATTTCATTTTAGGACCGCCCGCGCCAAATGGATCCACCTCCTGCCCGGCCTCTCGCATGGCTTCCAGCAACTCAACCGCCAGCGTGTCCCCGCTGGTTTCGCCGACCATGAACATCACGCTGCTCATGAAGTTTCCAGCACCTGAATCTGCCGAGTGATTTCCAAAGCCACCTCCAGCGCTTGTCGCCCAGCTTCGCCGCTAACCTTGGGCGTTTGCCGTTCGCGAACGCATTCCACGAAATGTTGTAGCTCCAACTTCAAGGGTTCATCCTTGGCGATAGGCACCGGCTCGCGCACGACCTTTTTGCCGCCGAACTCACTCACAATAGCACTGTCCTTGGCGTGCAGCAGCTTCTGCCACAAACTGGATTCCTCCGAGTCTTCCGCGGCAATCCGATAAATGTAACCCTCCTGTTTCTGGTAATCGAGCGACACATAACTGGTCGTCTCACCACCGCTGAACACGCGAATCTTCCGCATGCGCTCGGGGCTCACGCGGCTGACTGTTAGATTGGCCACGCACCCGTTTTCAAATTTCAACCGCGCATTGGCAATATCCTCGCTTGCGCTCAATACCTGTACCCCAACGCCATCTACCTCTTTTACCGGCGAATCCACAAACGCCAGTACGATGTCCAGATCGTGAATCATCAGGTCAAGCACCACGCCAATATCCATACTGCGCGCTGGGTACGGCGACAAACGGTGAGTCTCAATAAAACGCGGCTCTTTAGCCACGGTTTGCAGGTAATCGAAGACCGGATTAAAGCGTTCCACATGGCCCACCTGCAATACGCGATCGTGTTCCTTGGCCAACTGGACCAACTCGGCAGCTTGTTTGGCCTCATCCGTGATTGGCTTTTCCACCAACACATGCCGACCGGCTTTGAGAAACTGGCTGGCCAGTTCGTGATGCGTCACAGTCGGTGTCACGATGCTCACCCCCTCGGCCTGTTCCAGCACTGCCTCCGTGGACTCTAGTACTCGAACGCCATTCTTATTGGCAATCTCCTGGGCGCGCTCGACATTGGGATCATACAACCCCACGAACTCCACATCACCCACCTCAGCCATCTCGGCATAAATCCGGACATGATGCTGACCTAAGCCTCCCACCCCCAGAACGGCCACTTTCACTGCATCCGACACGCCGGTGAGGGTCGCTATTCTGACCGCTCGGATCAAGGTTAACCTTGATCCCCTGCCTGCAACCCGTACGCTGCGCGCGTGAAAATTACCGTGCTTGGACCCGGTGCCTGGGGTACTGCTCTGGCCAAGATTGCCCATGAGCGAGGACATGCGGTGACACTTTGGGGCCGGACTGAGCGGCTTGACGCCATCGCTGCGGCCAACGAAAATTCCCAATACCTACCCGGCATCGCGCTCCCCACAGATTGGACACTCGAGCCCAACCTTCCCACAGCACTTTCCAATGCCGAGGGGATTATTCTCGCGGTCCCGTCGAGCTCTTTCAGCAGGATTACCGGACAACTCGGGGAGTCCGGCGGCGTTGCCGTATCGGTCACCAAAGGAATTGAGCACGAAACCGGCCGGACCATGGCCGGCCTAATTGAGGCGGATGCCCCCAATGCGAAGCCCGTTGCTCTATCCGGCCCCTCTCTGGCCGCTGAAGTGGCTCGGGGAATCCCCACGGCTTTGGTTTGCGCCAGTGAAGACGAAGCCAATGCAAAGACCGTTCAAGATTGGTTCCATCGCCCTACCCTTCGGATGTACACCAGCACCGATGTACTCGGCGTCGAATTGGGAGGCGCCCTTAAAAACGTTATGGCGATTGCCGCTGGCGTGTGTGATGGCTTAAAATTGGGTGACAACGCCAAAGCCGCCCTGATCACGCGCGGTCTCAATGAAATGCGCCGTCTCGGTATAGCTGCCGGCGCCCGGCCCGAAACATTCTCCGGCCTCAGCGGCATGGGCGATTTGACCGTGTCCTGTTTCTCCCAGCAAAGCCGCAACCGCACATTGGGAGAACGCATCGCTCGCGGTGAACCGCTGGAAACCGTATTAGCCTCAGCGACCGCTGAAGGCTATCCAACGGCGCGGTCAGCCATGGCCTTGGCAGCGCGGCTGGACGTCCCTACCCCGATCATCGATGAAGTGCACGCTATGCTCTATGAAGGGAAGGACGTTCACCAAGCCGTAAACGATCTACTCACCCGCAATCCGCGAGCCGAAGCTTAAAGGCGCTCGTCGATTAAAGCCATCAGGTCGGCATACTCTTCCACCGCCGGAAACTGCGGGAACTCCGCCTTCACATTATCCGGTGAACGAAACAGTATCCCATGATCCGCCGCACCCAGCATGGTCGTATCATTATACGAATCCCCGGCGGCAATGATCTTGAAGTTCAATGACCGAAAAGCCTCCACACTCTTACGTTTCTGGTCCGGCTGCCGCAGGCAATAGTTTTCCACCACATCATTTTCCACCTCGAGATGATGACAAAAAATAGTCGGCCAATCGAGCTGTCGCATCAGCGGCGTGGCGAATTGAAGGAAGGTATCCGATAAAATCACCACCTGCGTTTTTGCCCGTAACGCGTCCAGAAACTCCTTCGCCCCTTCCAACGGCGTGAGCGTGCCGATGACCTCCTGGATATCCGATAGCTTGAGATTGTGTTCTTTCAGTATATCCAAGCGATACTGCATCAACACATCGTAATCAGGCTCATCCCGCGTGGTTCGGCGCAGGGCGTCGATACCGGTTTTCTCCGCAAACGCGACCCAGATTTCGGGGACCAATACCCCTTCCAGATCCAATGTGACAATGCTCTGTTGCACGGGCGCTTGATAACGGGCGCAAGCCTTAGCGGCGAGAAAAAAGAAAACGCGCGGGCCTCATTAATGGGGCCCGATGCGCTGGTCTGGCCGGATCCAGCGCACCGGGACCCCGTTCCCTGATCCCTTTGTGTTTCGAATCGAGATATGAACATTATTTAAACGGCTTCCGCGCCGGTTTCATTCGGGCGAATGCGAATGACTTCTTCTACCGACAAAATAAACACCCTCCCACCCGACAATCAGGCATAAAAAAAGGCCGGCAGTTTCCTGCCGACCTGTTGATTCGCGTTTAAGTCCGTGGCCTTAGGCGAGCGCCTTCTTGGTGGTCTTAATGATGACCGCTGCAATTTTGTAAGGATCGCCATTAGAAGCCGGACGACGGTCCTCAAGACGGCCTTTCCAGTCGTTCTGGATCGTGGCAACCGGGATACGAATGGAAGCTCCACGATCAGATACACCGTAACTGAACTTGTCAATCGACTGAGTCTCGTGAAGGCCCGTTAGGCGCTGATCGTTGTCCGCGCCGTACACCGAGATGTGCTCCTGAATGTGCTTACCGAACTCTTCGCAGATCTTCGTGTGCACTTCTTCACCGCCGGGATCGCGCATAGCGCCGCAGGAGAAGTTGGCGTGCATACCAGAACCATTCCAGTCGCCCTTCACCGGCTTCGGATGCAAGTCCACGGCCACACCGTATTTCTCGCAGGTGCGCTCCAGAATATAACGGGCTACCCAGATTTGATCACCGCACTCAGCAGCGCCCTTGGTGAAGATCTGGAATTCCCACTGTCCGGCCATCACCTCGGCGTTGATGCCTTCAACGTTCAGCCCCGCCTCGAGGCACAGGTGCAGGTGCTCATCCACAATCTCGCGACCGTGCGTATTACGAGCGCCCACGGAGGTGTAATACGGGCCTTGCGGGCCAGGGAAACCGTTCTTCGGGAAGCCGAGCGGCAGATTGGTGTCTGTATCGATCAGGGTGTATTCCTGCTCCAGACCAAACCAAAAATCGTCGTCCTTATCCTCAATCGTGGCGCGGCCGTTGGACTCATGCGGCGTGCCGTCAGCATTGAGCACCTCACACATAACAAGCCAACCATTGCCGCCGAACCGGTCCGGATCGGGGTACACGGCTACCGGTTCTAGGAGGCAATCCGAGGCATTACCTTCGGCTTGCTCGGTGGAGGACCCGTCAAAGGACCACTGCTTGGCATCCGAGAGATTGCCACCGAAATCTTCCACGACCATGGTTTTACTGCGCAGGCTCTGAGTAGGCTTGTAGCCGTCGAGCCAGATGTATTCCAACTTATGTTTGCTCATTTGCTGTTTGTTTGTGTTCTGTTGTTAGTTTTGGCTATCGCCTAAATCTGTCGTTTCAACACTCAACCGGCTGCGCCAAAGCACGGCGCAGCCGGTGATGGATCAAAGCCCCTGCGGGTTAGAGCTGGTAACCTTCCTCACCATGGTCGGCCACGTCAAGCCCTTGTATTTCCTCGTCTTCTGTGGAGCGAATTCCGCCGCAAAAGACATCGGCAATTTTCAATGCAATATATGACACCACACCGGACCAGATGATCGTGACAATCACGCTAACGATCTGCCCCTTAAGATTATTCTCAATGTACTCAGCACCAGTGTCCGCCTTAATGAAGAATAAACCCGTGAGCAAGGCACCTACAATCCCGCCCACACCGTGTACTCCGAAGACATCAAAGCTGTCATCGTAGCCAAGAGCATGTTTCAGGGAAGTAGCTGTCCAGTAGCAAACCAGTGCCGCAGCAGCACCAATCGCGATCGCGCCCATTGGGCCAACAGTGCCGGAGGCCGGCGTAATCGCCACCAAGCCGGCCACTGCACCGGTGGCGATGCCCACGGCGGTCGGTTTTCCCCTTAGGATCCATTCCGTCATCATCCAAACAAATGCGGCGGTCGCTGTCGCCACCTGGGTGACTAGTTGAGCCATGCCAGCTACACCGTCGGCGGCCAATTCACTGCCAGCATTAAAACCGAACCAGCCGACCCACAGCAATGCGGCACCAATCAACACAAAGGGTACATTGTGCGGCGGCATCGGGGATTTGGGATATCCTTCGCGTTTGCCCAAGACAATGCAGGCCACCAAACCGGCGATACCGGCATTGATATGCACCACTGTGCCACCCGCGAAGTCAATGGCATGCCATTTTTCGGCAAGATAACCGCCCCCCCATACCATGTGCCAAACCGGCAGGTAGGAGAAGGTGAACCAAAGCGTCAGAAAGATGAGTACCGCGCTAAATTTCATGCGCTCAGCAAAGGCGCCGACAATCAGCGCAGGCGTGATGATCGCAAAGGTCATTTGGAATGTGAAATAAACCGATTCAGGGATCGTGCCACTGACCGTGTCCACACCTACTCCCTGGAGACAAACTTTCGCGAAATCACCGAAGAATTGGCCATCGCCACTTGCGGCCAAGCTGTACCCGTAAATGGTCCAGAGCAAGGTCATCAACGCTGTGCACGCAAAGCATTGCACGAGCACAGACAACACATTCTTCCGACGGGCTAAACCACCATAAAACAGGGACAAACCCGGAATGGTCATCATCAACACCAACGCAGTGGCCACAATCATCCAAGCAGTATCGCCGGAGTCAATGACAGCGGGTGCCTCTTCAGACTCGCCTTCTTCTTCGCCTTCAGTTTTCGTTGCATCCGTCGATTCACTATCGGCGGGAGCTTCTTCATCGTCCGTCTTGGCACTTTCTTCAGTGTTAGGAGCGTCCGTGGGTTGTTCGGCATCTTGGCCGATTAAGGGGCCGGCGAACAGCGCCAGCAGGATCGTTAGAACAGGGAACAGTTTTTTCATGGGATCTTTTTCGTTCAGGGATTGGATTGGTTAGAGGGCTTCGTTGCCCGTTTCATCAGTTCGTATTCGGATGGCTTCATCAATGCTCGAGAGGAACACCTTACCATCACCGATCTTGCCGGTATTGGCAGCGGAGGTTATGGCTTTGATGGCGCCTTCAACGGACTCATCGGCCACCACGACCTCGAGTTTGATTTTAGGTAGAAAATCAACCGTGTATTCGCTACCGCGGTAGATCTCGGTATGGCCTTTTTGCCGGCCGAACCCTTTCACTTCAGTGACAGTCATACCCTCAATGCCGACTTCAGCCAGGGCATCCTTCACTTCTTCCAATTTGAACGGCTTGATCACCGCTTCTATTTTTTTCATTAGTTGGTCTCAAACCCGCAGTTGGCCAGACTGCTTGGTGTGCGGGCAATCCCAAGCAGTGCGTCGAAAAACCGACTCGCCTCTTAAAGCAACCGAGATGCCAATTGTTTAATTCAAGTCCATGCTTTAGCTGAAGTGACTGCTTTTATGGGTTTTTTGAAAAACAGATGAATGATGCCCACTCAAAAATCCTATCGCGATTTGGCCAAGGTGACTATTTTTAGACAGCCTAAACTCGCGCAAAAACACCTGTTTTCTTAATAAAATCCCATCGACAAAGCGTTTTACCTTTCCGATTGTCCCGTTTTCGGAAGCAGCTTAGACCATGGCCAAAGGCAAACGGATCAAACCCAGCGGCAAGAAAAAGCCAACGCCTTCGCCCACCGAATCCGTACCTACTCCCGCTGCCTTGCCCCCTGAATCCTCTCCCAAAGTAGTGCCTGTAACAAAATCGGAAGGGCCGTTCTTTAGACGGGTCGACTGGGCCGCGGCACTGATGGCCACGCTCATCAGCTTGGGTGTTTACCTTTACACACTGGCACCGGACGTGACGCTTGAGGATTCTGGGGAACTGGCGGTCGGATCCATGTACGCTGGCGTGCCTCATCCACCAGGGTATCCGATGTGGACAATTTATTCCTGGGTATTCACCAAAATCCTTCCCTTCTCAAACATCGCCTGGCGCGTGGCCGTCAGCTCCGCAGTGGCAGCGGCGCTTTCCTGCGGCCTGCTTGCCTTAATGATTTCCCGCGGCACTCAATTGATCCTGAGTGGACTTGAGACGTTTAAATCATTACCTGAAAAAGCCGAACGCGGCTTGTCACTTAGCTCGGGATTATCCGCCGGATTGATCTTCGGGTTCAATGGATTTATTTGGAGCCAAGCCGTCATTGTCGAGGTGTACACACTGGGCATTCTCACCTTCGCGCTAACGTTGGCGTTATTGATGCGGTGGTTTTACCGCCCCCAGCAACGCCTCTACCTGTACCTTGCCTACTTCGTTTTCGGGTTGTGCTTTGTAAACCACCAAACCTTGATCCTCGCCGCCATCGGCATGGAGTTAATGATTCTCCTCGCCGACCCCAAATTGGGCCGAGACTTCCTTACCGGCAACTGCGTGCTGTACATCATCGGGCTCGTACTCAGCCTCAAGGGAGCCGAACATGGGTCTGCCGGAAACCCTGGCCTCTTCGTCCTCTTCAATCTCGTGGGAGCCGGATTCATGGCGTTACTGATCGGGCTGACTGTTCGTTTTCCATCTAATTTACTGCGCGCCTTGGTGGCCACGGCTTTCCTAGCCATTGGCCTGATATTCGGTCTGGTATGGAGCGCCGCTCTGGATAAAAGCCAGTTCACTCAGGCCAACACCGTGGTCAAGCTTTGGACCTTTATCAATCTGGCTACGATCTGTGGATTGATCGCTTATTCTTGGATTAACCGCGACAAGGATTCCGGTGAGGATGGCCTTCTTTCCAATTGGATGCCACTTCTCAATACACGCGCCGCCTGGATCATTGCAGCCTTGCTGTATTTTTACATGCCCATCGCTTCAATGACCAATCCGCCCATGAACTGGGCATATCCGCGCACCACGCAGGGCTTCAAACATGCAATTACCCGCGGCCAGTATGATCGTATTACGCCCTCCAATTTCACGCGCATGTTTCTCGATAGCAGCCATACGCCGACCAAGGCCGCCACTCCCAATGCGCGCACGCAATTTAATGGAGGCCAACTGGGCATTTATCTCGATGAAGCCACCGAAGAATTTAGCCTCTCTTATGTGGCTCTGGGATTCGTGCCGCTGGCGTTTTTGTACCGAATGCGCCTCAAGGAATTCCGTTGGATCCTTGGGCTTACCGGAATTTACGTCACGTTCACCTTGATCTTGATCTATCTCATTAACCCCACAGCCGATGAGCTGAACCGACACCTGAACAAAGTATTCTTCGCCGCCACTCATATCTTTATTGCTGGCGCCATCGGGCTGGGACTTGCGCTAATCGGGGCGACGCTCGCCTCCTACACGCGCACTTGGCTCATTGGAGTCACGGCTTTCCTTGGCGGACTGGCCTTAGTTGAAGGGATCAGCACATTCCAGATTGTTAATGCCACCGTGTTCGCTATGGAACACGCAGCGGCTTACATTGGCTGGGGACTCCTCGGCGTCCTGCTGGTTATCGGCATTATCCGTTATGTCCGCCCTTCTTCAGCCGGTAAAGGCTTCGTCCTGATCGCGCTTGCCACCTTTTGCCTACTGCCATTGCGGCCGGCCCTGAACAACTGGGCGGAAAACGAACAACGCAACCACCTCTTTGGCTATTGGTACGGTCACGATATGTTCACGCCGCCTTTCGACATCTATCCTGAAATGGATCAGGACGCCATTCTCTTTGGCGGAACGGATCCCGGCCGGTTTTGCCCCACCTATTTCATTTTCTGTGAGAGCTTCACTGCGCCGAAACACAAGCGGGACCCGGATTTTGATCGGCGCGACGTGTACATAATCACCCAAAACGCCCTCGCTGATGGCACTTATCTTCAGTACATCCGCGCGCACTACAATCAGAGCACGCAAACCGACCCCCATTTCTTTCAAGAACTGGTTTCCAAAATCAACCTCAGCAGCAAGCGCATGCATCTGAATGGCCTGCTTTTCTTGGGAATACTCGCCGGGATAGCCATGGCAATGTATGCTTTTTCCCAATATCAAACCCATTCCAATCGCCGGCACGTGCTCGGCATTGGTGTTTGGGGAAGCGTCTTGCTCTTTGGCTGTTTCCTGGGCTTCAGTGGGCCATTGGCCAAGGCCGCCACCACGGCCGATAGGTTCTTTACACGGCTTGGCGACAACGTGGATGCCCAGCGCCGAGCAAAGGGCATCTATCCCGAAAAGGAAATCCACACCCCGTCCGTGGAAGACAATCAGATCGCATTTGCCGGTTATTATGCCTCTGCACGTGAACGCCTCATGAATGGCACCTTGCAACCGGGCGAGGATGTCCGGCTCATTCTGAACTTCCAGTGTACCAACTCCGTCTGCCAAGCCTCCTTCCCGCAGGTGGTGGATCGAAACACCGCGCCGTTGCTCAAACAGATCGAACAAGCCGGCACCTTACCCTGTCAGCGATGCCAAACGCCCATGCCTATTCCGGAGCCGCAGGTCTCCGTCCAAGGCACCACGGCCGTCATGGACATTAACGCCCGTTTGGCCAAGACGATTTTTGAAGAGAACCCGGATCATGAGTTTTATGTGGAGGAAAGTTTTCCGCTTGCCTGGATGTACCCGCACCTGCGCCCCGCCGGCATCATTATGAAACTCGAACGCGAGCCGATTGAAGAATTTGATGAAGCCATTTTCACCAGAGACCGGCAATTCTGGCGGGAATACTCCAAGCGACTGATCGGAGACTGGATTAGTGAAGACACGCCCGTGGAGGAAATTTGCAACTGGATCGAGCGCACATATGAACGCCGTGATCTGAGCGATTTCGAAGGCTCACATGAATTTGTCCGCGATAATGATGCCCAGAAAGGCTTCTCCAAACTACGCGCGGCCATTGCCGGCCTTTACACTTGGCGGTCCTTAAACACCAAGGACCCATCCCTACGAAAGCGCTACCAGC
>MPLT02107036.1_pt1 | contig 10975 bp, 7 predicted proteins | sample 1617391 | NCBI WGS metagenome assembly MPLT02 (sample SAMN05944800, study PRJNA350692) | marine metagenome | biome: marine; feature: ODZ; material: water; isolation source: 70 m water sample filtered on 0.2 um supor filter | place: Pacific Ocean | collected 2012-04-08 | depth 70m m
GATCAGTCAGACTATAATTGCGACTCGCACTTCCATGCATGCTTCCCCCATGCCGGCAGGTGAAGAACTTTCAAAACTGGCAGCAATTGGTTCAACTCTGGCTATTCATTTATCTGTAAGAAATATTAAGTTTATTCAGGATGAACTGATTCCGCATTACGGTGAGGATTGTCCTGTCGTGGTGGCTTATCGTGTGACTTGGCCAGACCAACAGTTTATTCACGGTACACTTTTTGACATACGTGAAAAAGTTAGAAAATCTAAAATCAGCAGAACAGCTTTAATTATGGTCGGTAGAGTTTTTGATGAACATAATTTTCGTGACAGTGCTCTGTACGACCCAAAGCATGTGCATATATTGAGACCAAAAAAGAAATCAAAAAATTTATAATGCGAAATGCTGGTGTTCACTTTTAGGTGTAAAGAGGTTTCCATTCTAGAAACTTGATTGAATAACTTCCCCTCAAAAAAAGTTTTTCCAAATTTCTATCAAAATTATAAACAGTAAATCAATGATTCCACGTCTAAATCATTTCTTTGAATTGTTACCAGAAAGGTTGATTCCTTGGCGTTGGTGGGTATTGCTATTGTATGTCATTCTTATGTCATTTCTAGCTGCAGGGATTCCTCGATTTGCTTTTACATGGGCGAACGATGATATGTTTGGAAAAGATGATCCTGTTCAAATTTCTTTGGACAGGATTAAGGACCTCTTCGGAGGTACGGTGAGTCTTGGAATGATATACAGGCCAGTCGATGGAGATCTATTTTCAGCTAGAAGTCTTGAGGCTTTAAAGAAGATCCATAAGGAACTTGATGAAAAATCTTCACTTAGTGAAAATGATTCTGAAAATTCTTTGAAACATCTTTCTAAAGTTGAATCCTTGATCAATACCAGTTTTACTGAGGTGGATGGAGACAGCATCCAGTTTCGGGACTTCATCGGTGGGGAATTGCCACAAAGTCAAGATGAGAGTCTTTTACTAAGAAATCAGGTTCTTGATGAACCTGATTATAGGCGGGTTGTTGTTTCTGACGACTTGGAGTATGGGATGCTGGTTCTGAGAACAAACCTAAATGCTGTTCCACTCATAGAGGATGAGTTAGATGTACTGGAAGGTTTTGATGAAAACAAACCTGAAGAACAGGAAGAACAGAAGCCGCAATTTGTCGACCATGGTCTGGAAGATTATGCTGATTTTGAAAAGCAAATCTGGAATCTACTACGAGAAGAACGGTTTAAAAAGGATCTTGTGTTTATGCACCCTAATTGGGGTGCATTCTATGAGAACGATGTCTGGGCAGTGGAATATCTACAAGCTCTTGTCATTTCTCTCAGCATCAGTCTTCTATTGACCTTCTTGCTATTGGGCTCATTACGTGCGGTTGTCTGGCCGATCCTGATCTTTCTTTCAAGCTTTGTAGGTGTTCTCGGTCTGGCAGGTTGGACGGGTTGGCCGATTGACCTTTCTCTCTACATTGCTTTTGCACTGGTCGGCGTTGCCGCGATTGCCGATGTAGTGCATGTAATGTCAGGATACCTGTTTTTCCATTACCAGGGACAGCATCACAGAGAGGTGCTGCGTTCTGTCTTCAGTAAAACTGCGCTGGCGTGCCTGCTTACCAGCATAACCACCGCAATCGGTATTTTTTCACTTTATTTCATCCAATTGCGTGTAATACAGACGATGGGTCTTTTAGGGGGTATCGGAGTGTTGTTTGCTTTTGTGCTGACAGTTTTTTTACTGCCTGTTTTATTGAACGGCTTTCCGCCTCGTTCTCCGAATAGCAGTCATAATTCAGAAGCCACTTTACTTTTGCGGATTGTTAAGCATTTGCTAAATTTCATCGAAAAAATTATTGCGAATTATTCTAAGAGTGTAATTGTCTTTTTTGCTGCTGCTGGATTAATTCTGATTCTTGGCATAGTGAAAATTGAAATTGACACGGTATATGCTGAATATTATCCGCTGGACTCACCTGTACGTCGCTCGATAATTCTGATGGATGAGCAATTTCTAGGTACTGGAAATATGGAAATCTTGTTCGAAACTGAATCCGAAGGTGTATTTAAAGATCCTGAGGTGCTTCTTGCACTGGATGGGGTTAAGAAATGGATTGAGACAAAATATCCGGAACTGGTTACTCATAACTGGACGCTCAATAATCAACTAAAACAGACTCATCGCAAACTCAATGAGAACCGGGAAGAATATTATACTGTGCCTGAGAATCCTGATCTAGTGGCTCAGTTGCTGGTATTAATTGAAGGAGGAGATTTTGAAACTCTTGAAAGATTGGTTTCACTGGATTACTCAAATGCTCGGATGAGTATTTCTCTAAAAACTATCGGCTCAAAAAAATCAGTAGAATTGATCAAGGTTATCCAACCTGGAGTTGAAAAAATTCTATCACCACTTAAGGAACGTTACCCAGAATTCAGGGTTACATTAACTGGGGGGGTTGGAACATGGGCAAGGGTGTTCGACGCAATCAGTTGGTCTCAGATTTACAGTTTCGGGCTAGCATTTATTATTATCTCACTAATTATGTTTGCTATATTTGGATCATTTAAACTAGGACTTGTGGCAATTGTTCCAAATACCTTCCCAATGTTGACAGTGTTTGGACTGATGGGATGGCTTGAATTTAATCTTGACATTACGACTCTAATGACAGCGCCGATCATCATCGGAGTCGCAGTAGATGATACTATCCATTTTATAACTCACTATCGATTGTCATTGCTTAAAGGAGCAACAATTAACGAGGCGATTCATTCAACCCTCCAAGAAGTGGGGCAGGCAATAACTTTTACAACTTTGATCCTGATGTCTGTTTTTCTCTTCTTTATACAGGTAAGTCATGTTGGTGTTTCAAACTTCAGTATTCTCGCAGTGATAGCAGTTTTTTCTGCTCTTCTCGCAGATCTATTTTTGCTTCCGGCTCTTTGCCGTGTATTGCAGATACGAGTTTAGTAAAAGGAATGGTCATTTTTTCAGTTTTGTTTTTTGCACTATCCAGTCTAATGCCTCATTCACTTGTTGGCATAAATTAGCGGAATTTATTGATGGTCTGTCTACCATCAACACTGGGATTTTTAATTTTCTGGCGGCTTCAATTTTTGGGTAAGTAGAATTACCACCACTGTTCTTACTAACCAACATAGTCACACCATACTTCTGGAACAGGGCAAGCTCATTTTCCAATGTGAAAGGTCCTCGAGCTCTTAAAAATTCTGCTTCCTTCCAAAATTTAGTTCCGGCTGTTGCCATAAAGTTTTCAGGAGCTTCAACTGTGCGTACCAAAAACTTAAGTTTCTTGCATTGCTGAAAAAGCTCTAAACTTCGGTTACCTGTGGTCAAGAAAACGATTTGTTTTGTTGGTCCGGAATTTGTTTTTTCCATTTCAGATTTCAAATATTCAGAGGCAGATACCAAATCCTTAACCTTAATCCATCGATCACCTGATTTTTTTGCCCATGGCGAACGACTCAGACGTAAATATGGCAAACTAAGCTCCTTTGAAACCGTGTGTGCATTTTCACTGATCTGGGTTGCATAAGGGTGAGTAGCATTGATCAACAGCGTAATTTTTTCCTGCAGTAAATATTTCCGCAATCCCAAAATACTGCTCCGGACTGACTTTCCACCTCTATTGTAAGTGTTTGCAAATCCACCTATTCTAACTTGGCCGGCTGGAAGTTTAGGACTCCCAGTGACTCCTGCAAGAGAGCTGATGACAATTAAATTTTTCCGAGAATATTGCTCGACAAGACATTCGGCAAGGTCGTAAGCTTCATGCGTTCCACCCAGAATTAGTAATTTATCAGGCATTATTTTCAGCCTCTCCTACTAGTTCACCTTGGGGATTTGCACTAGAAGTTCCGGTAATGACCATAATGTTTAATTCGGTCTTTGCATCCCGTAATGCTTTTCTTACAACGAGTCCGGCTTTTTGCGCAATAATGTTTGCCAACGGAAGGCCCGCTTCTTGTGCCAATTCAAGTACTTCGTTGGCTGTGTTGGCAGATTTAGCCTGCTCAAATAATTCCTGATTTGCACCAAGTGTTTTTAGATGCTTTGCCAACTTTTTAAAATCAACCTGGCTGCGTCCCGAATGTAAATCGAGATGACCTTGTGCTAACTTAGTGAGTTTCGCGAATCCACCTCCAATAGTAAGTTTTGGCAAGGGATTTTTGCGGAAATATTTAATTAACCCACCTACAAAATCTCCCATATCGAGCATTGCTTCGTTCGGAAGATGGTAATGGTTTTGAATAAATCTTTCACTAGTGGACCCAGTGCAGCCTGCAACTTGTGATAACCCGTTGGCACGTGCGACATCAATGCCCCTATGAATAGAATGAATCCAGGCGGAACAAGAATAAGGTATGACTATGCCTGTTGTCCCTAAAATTGAAATTCCCCCTAAAATTCCGAGACGTGGATTCCATGTTTTTTTTGCTAACTCTTCTCCTCCGGAAACGGAAACAATCAGAGTTACATCTTCGGGATGATTGAATTTATGTGCGATTTCTGAAACTACCTCACACATCATTTGTCGTGGGACAGGATTGATCGCTGGTTCCCCGATATCCAGCGCAAGACCTGCTTTAGTGATTATTCCAACTCCAGGACCTGCTTTAAAAATAATACCTTCCCCCGGAACTCCAGGTCTAACAGTGACACTGATTTCTGCTCCATGCGTTACGTCAGGATCGTCGCCTGCGTCTTTGATTATACTGGCAGTTGAAAAACCTACGCCGTTTTCGGTGTGGTTCAGAACAAATTCAGGCTGCTCGCCTTTAGGTAAAACTATGCTGACTGGAGATGTGAATTCCCCTGTAATTAGAGCTGTAAAAGCAGCTTTTGTTGCTGCAACAGCGCATGCCCCTGTAGTCCAACCACGTCTCAAAGTTTCAGAATTTTTGTTAATCATAACTTACTATAAACTAAACTGTAAAAATATTTTGTATCCTGATATTCTGTCACAAGCGAAAAAGATATAAAATGATGAATTTAACCCATTTTTAAATTTTTTCAGAGCAAAAAAAGTTATGCAGTCACTTCCATTTGAGTTACCTAGGTTTGAGCCAGGTTGGGTTTGGTTGGCCGGTGCAGGTCCGGGAGATGAGGGGCTGCTCACACTTCATGCTTTAAATGCACTTCGGCAGGCTGATGTGCTGGTATATGATGCTCTTGTCGGTCAAGGTATTCTGGAGTTAGTTTCAGCAGATTGTGTGCTTGAATATTCGGGAAAACGTGGAGGTAAACCTTCGGCAAAACAAAAAGATATATCGATCCGGCTAGTAGAATTAGCAAAGCAGGGTAATCGTGTTTTGCGACTCAAGGGTGGTGATCCATTTGTTTATGGCAGAGGCGGAGAAGAGGCGTTGTGTTTGGTTAAGGCAGATATTCCTTTTCGGATTATTCCAGGAATTTCGGCAGGAATCGGTGGGTTGGCTTACGCAGGGATACCGTTAACTCATCGTGATTTTAATTCATCGGTCACTTTTCTGACAGGACACGGTATAGCCGGAGATGTTCCTGAAAGGCACAACTGGAATGCTATTGCAAAGGGATCAGAGGTGATCGTGATGTATATGGCAATGAGATATCTCGCAAAGATTTCAGAACGACTTATTCTAAACGGTCGCTCGCCTGATGAACTTGTTGCTGTGATCACTAAGGCTAGCTTGCCAGAGCAGCTAGTTTTAGAAACTACATTGGGAAACTGTGCAATGGATGTTGAAAAAAACGAGATCGAACCGCCTGCCATTATTGTAGTAGGTGAAGTTGTATCACTAAGAGAATTTTTGAAATGGATCGATTAGTTTGGAAACTTTCCTACCAGTTTCTTGCCGGGCAAATGAAATAAATCTAACTTAACTACAGAAAAATATGGTGAAAATAACAAAAGTTTATACACGTACGGGTGACTCCGGAAAAACGGGACTCGTTGGAGGTAAAAGGCTCCCAAAAGATCATCCACGTATTGAAGCTTTCGGAAGCGTCGATGAACTGAACAGTGTCATAGGAATTGCGTTGAGTTATCTCGCACAGAAGGAAGTCTCTAAAAGGCGGGAAAAAATGGAATCGATTTTGGAAGCAATCCAACAAAAACTTTTTGATACAGGTTCAGAACTGGCAACACTTCCAGGTGACGAATACGAAGGGCAGATCAACATAAAGGCGGAAGACTCAGAATGGTTGGAGGAAATAATTGATGCTATGAATGAAGAACTTCAACCATTGAAAAGCTTTATCCTGCCTGGAGGCACTTTGCTCAATGCTTTTTTACATCAGGCACGTACGGTTTGCAGAAGGGCCGAGCGTGATATTATCAAACTTAATCAAATTGATTTAGTAAATCCTGAAATCATTAAGTACATTAACCGTCTTTCCGATTATCTTTTTGTAGCTGGGCGTTGGGTTACAGAAACGCTAGGTGAAACTGAAACACTTTGGCAACCTGGAAATTCTAAGCCGGACTGGAACTGGAAATAGATGCATCGAATTGCCACCAAACCTGGGGATTTAGACTCCGAGCGGAAACTTGAGGGAGTCCTCCAAACTCCAGCCGACATTTTATTCATCAGCACCGCAGATACCGAACTTTCAGGATTAGCACAAAATTGGGGCAACCGCTTCCGGAAAAAAGCTGTTCTTACTCTGCGTTTGATGCAGGCGAATCCTCTCCAGCATCCGGATGTAGCAGAGCATTATGCGGATCATGTTTTGTGTAAAGCAAAACTGGCGATTTTCCGTCTGCATGGTGGATACGGTTATTTCCCGCATCTGCTGGACGAAATCCTTCATATCAAAAGTCACGGTGCCAAAACAAGAATTCTAGTGCTTCCGGGAACGGATGAGTGGGATCCGGAGTTGATGAAGTTCAATGATTATGCTGAACCGGTTGTGCGTAAAATTTTCGCCTATTTTCGAGAAGGTGGGACTGACAACATGGAACGTGCAGCTGAGGCAGTCGAATTGTTGCTGGAAAATAAGACAGAAGGTTTTCCGGAAGCTCTGAAAATTCCAACTTTTGGCTGGCTTGAGAGAAAATCGGCAATAAAAAATAATATATCCGTTAATAACACAAAGCAAACTAAGTTAAGCACTTCGCCTACTTCGTTGTCATCACGACAGAAGACAGAAATTGGCAGGGTTTGGATAACTTTTTACCGTGCTTTGCAGCAAACGGGTGATATGGCAGTTGTAGAAGCTTTGACAGAGGGCTTAAAAAAACACGGCCTTGAAGTATCATCATTTTACGCTTATTCACTGCGCGAAACGGAAGCACAGGAAGAGTTACTTCGGAAAGCGGAAAATGATCCGCCTGACGCTATATTGACGATGCAGAGTTTTTCTATAGGGAGAATGGACGAGCGTAGTCAAGCAGGCTTATCTTTTTTGGAAAAACTGAACTGTCCAGTGATTCAGGTACCAACTTCTACAGAAGATCTGGAAGCATGGCAGAAAAATCCGCGGGGTTTTTCTGCTTCAAATGCTGCAATGTCAGTCGTACTTCCTGAAACAGACGGGCGGCTTTTCAGTACTGTAGTCGGTTTTAAACAGGAACAGGAGGAAGCGCCTGAATTGGAATTTCGCTCGAAACGTTTAGCTCCGGAGGCAAAACAGATTGAACATGTTGCGGAACTAACCAAAAATTGGGTACGCCTGAGAAGAACTGTAAATTCTGATAAACGGGTCGCTATTATTTTGGCCAACTACCCAAATAAAGACAGTCGCCTTGGCAACGGGGTTGGACTTGATACTCCAGCCAGTGTGATTACTTTTTTGAAAGATTTGGGAAAACGAGGTTATTCAGTTGGAAATATACCGGAAAATGGTGATGAATTAATTCGGATTTTACAGGCTGGAATCACTAATGACTTGGAGTTGAGTTATGGGAAAACTGCAGATCAAAATATTTCCCGCGAGAGTTTGTTTAAAAAAATTGGTGCCCTGCCGGAAAAAAGTCAAGAAATCCTGGCCACTCAATGGACACATGAGATTCCTGATTTTGTACCCGTTGCCGGAAAACGTTTTGGCAATATTTTCATCGGTATCCAACCGCAGCGCGGATTCGGTTTACAGACTCAGGCGATTTATCACGATCCTGCAATGTCGCCTCCTCCGGAATACCTAGCGTTTTATCAGTGGATTCAGGAAGATTTTGACGCGCATGCCGTTATTCATTTTGGTAAACATGGAAATTTGGAATGGCTTCCCGGACGAAGCGTTGCCTTGGGTGAGGATGATTTTCCGCAAATTGCGTTGAGAACTATACCGAATTTATATCCATTTATTGTCAATGATCCTGGTGAAGGAGCACAAGCTAAACGCCGTGCGTCCGCCGTGATTATTGATCACCTTACCCCGCCTTTGACTCGTGCGGGGCTTTATGATGAATTGGATCGAGCAGAGCGTTTGCTGGAAGAGCATGCCCATTGTGAAACCTTATATCCGGAACGTGCAGAAGAACTCGAACACGAAATCGAGCATCTGCTGGAACACGCAAGTTGGAGCGAGGAAATTCTCACACCGGGTGTTAAGGAGGAAGACTATGATCCGCTGAATGCTCTCAGCAATCACCTTTGCGAACTTAAAGAAAGTCAAATTCGTTCTGGTTTACATATTTTTGGACAACTCCCGCAAGGAGAGCGAAAAATTGATTTTCTGTTGAGTCTATTACGGATGCCATCGACGGAACGTCCCGGCTTGTTGCAGGTACTTTTAGGGAAAGAATCGGACTTTGACCTCGACACGCTTTCGATTCGAGAGCGTGATGTGATTGAAGAGCAGTCAAGAGAATGGATTAAAAATGAATTGAAACAATCGCAAAAAACAGAATTAGTAAAACCAAAATTAAATCAAAAATCCCCATCTAATCTATTAAACCATCAAGAGTCTTTACAGAGAGAAATTAAAAAAAACACCCTGAGCGGAACCGAAGGGATATCCGAACTCCGGCGCTGGTTACACGAAACATTGTTGACTAGATTTAATCGGTGTGCAGAGGAAACCAGAAATTTGGCTTTGGCGCTCGAGGGACGCTTTGTGAGTCCGGGACCGGCAGGTGCTCCTACACGAGGACGGATTGATGTTTTGCCGACCGGCCGGAATTTTTATTCAGTTGATCCGCGGGTGATTCCGACGCAAACAGCATGGCGCTGTGGACAGGCACTGGCCGAAGAATTGATTGAACACTACCGTGCGGATCACGGCGAATTTCCGAAAACGACTGCACTCGTTATTTGGGGGACTTCGAATATGCGTACTGGTGGCGATGACATAGCGCAGGCTTTGTCGCTTTGGGGATGTCAACCGGTTTGGGAACCTGTTTCCGGACGGGTGGTTGATTTTGAAATATTGCCGCTTTCTGTTTTAGGGAGGCCGCGTGTGGATGTGGTTTTACGGGTTTCCGGAATGTTCCGGGACTCATTCGGTGACGTGATGCGTATGCTTTCGACTGTACCGAAACGTTTGGCAGAACTTGATGAACCAGAGGAAATGAACCCGGTGCGCGCCGCATGGTTGGTTGATCAAAAACGATTTCAGGACTCAGGAAATTCTGCGGTAATCGCTAAAAAGTTAGCAGAATTAAGGGTTTTTAGCTCCGGTCCTGGGGCATATGGAACGGGTCTTTTACCCTTGATAGATGCGGGAAACTGGGAAAACCGTGCTGATTTGACAGAAGTATTTTTAAAATGGGGTAGCCATGCTTATGACTCCGATGGTACAAGCTCCGAGGAAATCAACTTGCTACGACAAAGACTGAGTTCCGTGGAAATTGTGCATCAAAATCAGGATAACCGCGAACATGACATTTTAGACTCCGACGATTATTTCCAATTTCAAGGTGGACTGCAGGCAGCTATTACGGAAATTAAAGGTTCTCCTCCTGCAACTTATCACGGTGATTCAAGTAATCCGGAAAAAATAAAAATCCGCACACTCAAGGAAGAATTCAACCGTGTTTTCCGCAGCCGTGTTCTCAATCCTAAATGGATTGAAGGCATGCGCGAACATGGTTACAAAGGCGCTTTTGAAATGGCGGCTACGGTCGATTATCTTTTTGGTTATGATGCAACCTGTGATATTGTTGCCGATTATCAATATGAAGAGGTTGCTAACAAACTTCTGCTAGATCCTGAACAGCAAAAGTTTTTCCGTGAACACAATCCACTTGCCTTGAAAGATGCCTCTCAACGGTTGCTCGAAGCCAATGAAAGAGAAATGTGGGAAAACGCAGATCCGGAAACTTTGGAAGCACTTGAATCCGCAATATTGGAGATTCAGGGTGAGGTTGAATAAATTTAATAATATAAAAAATTAAAAAAATTTAACAAATAAAATACTTTCCGATTTATTTTCATCAACCATATCGTGTTTATCAGATAGCCAAAAAACAAAAAATGACTTACACCATCTACCACAATCCAAAGTGTAGCAAATCCAGGGCAACACTTGAAATTCTTAACAGTAAAGGTGGTGAAACGACGATTGTTGAATATTTGAAGAATCCGCCTTCTAAGGAAGAATTGGAGGGGATTATCAAGAAATTGAATATTCAGCCGACAGATTTGATACGTTTCAAAGAAGAAAAAGCCAAAGAGTTGGGTATTTCCAGCACCGATGATTTGACTGCTGAAGAATGGCTGACAATTCTGACCGAGAATCCAGTTCTAATTGAAAGGCCGATTGTTATTTCTGATAAAGGTGCGATTATTGGACGTCCCCCGGAAAATGTTCTGTCTCTGTTTGAATAAATGATTAATTGTCAGATCAGAGTAGTAGATATGAAAAATTTAATTTGTCTTATGGTTCCTCGTAATGCTTAGTCTGGAAAGATAATTCATTATGAATTTCTCAGTTAGTATATTATTGGGCTTTTAGAGGAAGTAAGTCACTTTTCCTTCAGACGTTTAGCTTCACGTTGATGATTTATCTTTAACTGTTCTAAATCA
>MPLT02065123.1_pt1 | contig 10945 bp, 11 predicted proteins | sample 1617391 | NCBI WGS metagenome assembly MPLT02 (sample SAMN05944800, study PRJNA350692) | marine metagenome | biome: marine; feature: ODZ; material: water; isolation source: 70 m water sample filtered on 0.2 um supor filter | place: Pacific Ocean | collected 2012-04-08 | depth 70m m
ATGTACCAAATATACAGCGTAAAACATCTGAGGAATTTAGTCAATGTCACAACAACAGTTCAGAGTAAGAGGTGGTTTAAAAGCAGATGCCAATTTAACTCTACTTAATACTCCTACCGATGGTGCAGTAGCAACTAATGGTAAAATTCTCCAAATGGACAATAATTCTAATGTCCATTCTCGTACATTTTCACAAGTAAAAGCCGATATAGATGCTGGAGAATTAAATGCAGTAGTTGCTGGTAATGGTATTACGGTTACGGCTAAACAAGATGGTGGAGTAGGTACTGATACACAAACTGTTACATTAGGCACTCCAGATACATTAACAGCAGTAACTACAGATGCTGTCACTACAGCTTCACATACTCACGCAATAACAACATCTAATGATACAAGTGGGGCATCAGCTGCAGTAGTCTTAGCGGCTAATACAACCGGTGGTTTAAAAGTAAAGAACTTTGCAGCCGGTGGAGATGCAACATTTTCTGCTAATGTAACTATTGATGGTAGTTTATTTGTTGATGGTGCACTTACATATGTTAACGCTACAAATTTAAGTGTTAGCGATCCTTTAATTACTTTATCTGCAAACGGCGATTCAGTTGCTCCTACTCATGACCAAGGTTTAATGGTTAACAGGGGTACATCAGCTAACGTTGCTTTTGTATGGGATGAATCGGAAGATGAGTTTGCATTTATTCAAACTACTTCTGGTGGATTATCAACAGGTAGTTTAACTGTTTCAGATTATGTTAACGTAAATGCTGGAAAAGTAACAGCTCAAGATAATATAGTAGTTGAAGGTACAACAGATTCAACAAGTGGAACATCTGGTTCAATACAAACTGATGGTGGTATAGGTGTTGCTTTATCACTTTTTGCTAATGTTGTACATGCAGATGGAACAGCAAATTCTACATCTAATACAACAGGACAGTTACTATCATCCGGTGGCTTAGGAGTTGCAAAAGCTGCCGTAATTGGCGGTGATTTAACAATCCATACAGATATCTATCATAAAGATATTTCTAGAACTCTAGTTACTTCCGCCACTATTGCACATAATGGTAATGCTTTTCTGTTTGAGACTCCCATAGCCACTTATTCTGCAGGCGAAGTAATTTTAAAAATGAAAGCAGGTGCTAATGAAACAGCAATTCATAAGTACACATTCTGTGAAAGTGGAAGTGGTGCTGTGGATAATAACGAATATGCTTCGTTAGGACATGATATAACAACAACTATAACTTTTGAAATGACAGATGGTTCTGGATCGTCCGGATCTTCACATATAGGAATGAAAGTAGCTAATGCAGATGGTGTTTCTATAGTTTGTAAGGCAGAAGCGACCTTCTTTACGGTATAAACGACATGGCTGCAAAAGTATTTGAGATTGCCAACGGAATAAAGATAACAGGTGATGCAGAAATCACTGGTAATTTAGCCGTTACTGGCACTCAAACCTCTTCCCAATCCGCTTCCTCTGAAGGTAAAAACTTAACTCTTGCTAATTCGGATTCTAATTCAGATTCTAATGCTGATGGTGGAGGATTAATATTAAAAGGTACATCTGATAAATCTATATTATGGGATAATACCAATGATAATTTTACGTCGACAGATCATTGGAATATTGCAACGGGTAAATCTTTTAAAATAAATAATGTTGTAGTGGCAAATTCTACTCAGTTAGGAACTGCCTTAAGAACTGAAGTTTTAAACAAAGCAGAGTCAGATGCACTTGCTTTAGCTATTGCACTTGGATGATGGAGACTAATGGCAAATACATTTAAAAATGCTTGGGCAGAAAATATAAGTAACAGTTCTGGTAGCCCTACCACCCTATTAACATGTCCAAGTGGAGATAGTTCAAAGTGTGTTCTAATTGGTATGCACGTAACAAATACACATGCTTCAGGTGATGTTGCGGTGACCATAGACGTTTTAGATAATAGTGCATCGAATACATTAACCTTCATGAAAGCAATAACAGTTTCAGTTAACTCTACTTTAGATGTTTTAGATAGCAGTAAATTAATTTTAGAAGAATCTGATGCAGTAAAAGTATGGACTGATACAGCATCTTCTGTTAATGTTCTTCTTTCATATTTGTTAGTAGATAGCACATGAGATTTATAGATTTTGATTCAACAGCGCGTCGTACAGGTAAAGGTCAAAGTAAGAAGATCCGATTTAGAGTACCTCATGCCGTTCAAACAGCCTCAGCTCCTACCTTATCTTTTGGAGATGGAGATACTGGTCTTTGGGAACCTTCTGATGATGTATTAAATATTGGGACCAGCGGAGCAGCAGCAATTACCATAGCCGCGGATAAGACGGTAACTTTAGCAGGAAATTTAGTAGTAAGTGGAACCCAAACCACAGTAGATAGCACCACTCTTACAGTAGATGATAAAAATCTTGAATTAGGATCTGTTGATACACCTTCAGATACAACTGCCGATGGTGGTGGTATCACCCTCAAAGGTGCAACCGACAAGACCTTTAACTGGGTCAACTCAACTGATGCTTGGACTTCATCCGAACACATTAATCTTGCTTCTGGTAAAACCTTTCAGCTGAACGGTACAGCTATAACATCAACAGCTGCAGAACTCAATCTTTTAGATGGTGTTACATCTACCACAGCAGAGTTAAATATATTAGATGGTGTTACATCAACAGCTACAGAACTCAATCTTTTAGATGGTGTTACATCTACCACAGCAGAACTTAATTATACTGATGGTGTAACTTCTGCTATTCAAACACAGTTAGATGCAAAGCTACCTTTAGCTGGTGGTACAATGTCAGGCAACATCGTTATGGGTGATGACACATCCATAGGCATAGCTGATGATGCTGAGAGAATTGAGTTTGATGGTGCTGGTGATATATCCGTATTGGGTGCTAATTTTGGGATCGGTACTACTTCACCTGGCACTGCCGTAATGACAGGTATGACCCCTATATTGGGAATGGAAGGAACACAACCCGGAATCAATCTTGTCGAGACAGGAGCAAATGGAGGTGAAGCTGATATAGCATTGGAAGGTGGTATACTTTATATAAGTGTTACTGGGTCATCTGCTGCTGCAACAGAAAATCAACTCCGGTTTAGAACAACATCAACAAATTCTACACATGGTTCTCTGACAGTCCCACTTACAATAACTTCTGCTGGCAACGTGGGACTAGGTACTACGGCTCCAGCCACATTATTACATCTTAATGGTGGTAATCCTCAGTTTAGACTTGAAGAAGATACTGATAATGATTATATATTTATTGATATGGTTCAAGGTGGTAGAGCCAGGATTAATACAAGTGATGCCCGATCTTTGTGTATCCAGGAAGATGGTGGTTATGTCGGAATTGGAACCACGGGTCCTGATCGTTTACTTACAGTAGCCCGAAGCGGTGAAACTCCATTTAAAATAAGAAATACAAATACTGGAGCCGGGCAAAATCTTTATCTTGAAATGGAAAATGATGGCGGCGGTGACTGTTATATTTCTGTGCTTCAAAATGCCTCTCAAGGATATATTAAATATACAGATGCTAATGAATGGTATTTTCAAACAGCAGGAATGAATAATAGAGCATGGATTGATAATTCTGGCAATTTTTCATCTACAGGAGATATCACATCTAGTGCATCAGATGGAAGATTAAAAGAGAATAAAGTACCTATAACAAGTGCCATTAAAAAAGTTACACAGCTTAAAGGTATAACATATGATTGGGTGGATAATATTAATGAAGTAGTTGGTGGTGAATGGAATCCTGATAAAAAGCGAGCAGGTCTTATCGCACAAGATGTTCAAAAAGTCTTTCCTGAAGTTGTTTCATTAGCTCCATTTGATAGAACTCCAGAAGGAAAATCACGATCAGGTAAAGATTATTTAACCGTAGATTATGCATCAATAGTTCCATTATTAGTAGAAGCTATTAAAGAACAGCAAGTACAAATTGAAGAATTAAAAAAAGTAGATAAACAAAAAAAGAAAAAATGAGTATTACTACTGATAAGATAGCAGCACGAATTAGTGAAATCATGGCAATGAAGCAAGGTCGGCCTACCAAAAATCCGAGCGAGCACGACCCACATTTTGGAAATGATTTTAAACCACCTCCTCTCGCAATGGGATCTGATAGGCCGGTAGATCCTGGTAGCGCTGGAGGACTTTCTTTTGATGTACTTAAAGAATTGAGACTTTTAATGATAGGAATGAATAAAGAAGCAGATCCCGCATATCAAGAATGGTTAGTTAAAGTATATAATTTATAGAGGATAAACAATGGCTTTTAAAGTAGGAAGTATAACAGTAGTACCCGTTCCAACTGATATTTCTAGAGGTACTCCCTTAACTTCTAAAGGAGATAGTGATGATGCTTTTTGGGCTCATCCTGGATCCCAATCTGCCGGAGGTACTTGGGCTACTAGAACAGTTTTTACTCATGGATATCTAGCAGGTGGATATAAAGGAAGTAACCCTTGGCGATCTATTAATAAAACTTGGCATGCCAATGATACCACCATTTATCAAGGAGAGCAACTTGATAAGGCGGGTTCTTATGTTGATGGTACTTTTTCCGATTATAATGGTTATGTTCACGGGACGCAAAATTCATTTTCTGGCGCTAGTCAACATACTTCTAGTTATAATTTGCACAACGGATCTGGAAGAACTTGGGGAGCAAGCACTTATGGTGCCGATACAGATGCTTCTGGTGTTGGATGGGATTGGGACGGTGATAACCCAACCTCTATTTCAAATTTTACTTATGGATCAGCACCTTCTAGCTGGGATGCAGATTCCACTGTAGAAGGCGTAGGTGGATGGGGATTAAGTTATGCATATGGTGATAGCGGATGTTTTTCTCAACATGGAATATCAGGATATATAACTCAAGGCGGCACTTCAGCAACTAATAGGTTAAATTTTGCGACAGAAGTAATGTTTATTACAACTGATAGTGGTATAAGTAATGGTTATGGTACCGGAATGGGTGGAGCTGATACCGGATATATGGTTACCGGTTCCACAAATCGAAAATTAACATGGAGCAATCAATCATGGGCTAATTTTACCGGAACGATTGATAGTAATGATGCATGGAGAAAAGGTCATTGGACAAAAAAAGGATGGCATTTTGCCGGCAATGGTGGAAATGTTACAGGTGGTTTTGTAAGATTTAATGATTCTAATGGAGCAGCAACGGGTGGTTCTCAATTTTCTACTTTATCAAATGTTGGAGAAGAGAATATGGAGTCTGGCGAAGATCATGGATATATGTTAGGAAATTATAATAACCAGCAAAATAATCAGACTTGGAAATTTACCTATGCTACATATACAACAACTAATTGCAGTGCTGTAACACGACCTAAAGGTCATTATGGTCAATCATCAGGGGCTTGCTCTACTGCCGCGGCTTCACATACCGCTTCTCATGTAGTATAAGGAAAAAGCAATGGCGTTTAAATCAGGAAGTATAACAGTAGTACCTGCTCCAACTGATATTACTAGAGGATCATTATTAACTTCTAAAGGGGCCAGCGAAGACACTTTTTGGGCATATCCAGGTTCACAATCTGCAGGTGGTACTTGGGCTACTAGAACTACTCTCACACATGGATATCTAGCGGGAGGTTATAAAGGTTCTAATCCTTGGCGATCTGTTAATAAAACTTGGCATTCTAATGATACTACTATCTATCAAGGAGAGCAACTTGATAAAGCTGGATCCTATGTTGACGGAACTTTTTCTGATTATAATGGTTATGTCCATGGAACAGTAAATTCATTTTCTGGTACTAGTCAACATACATCGAGTTATAATCTACATAATGGATCCGGTAGAACTTGGGGTGCAAGTACGTATGGAGCAGATACAGATGCTTCTGGTGTCGGTTGGAATTGGGATGGCGATGATCCGGCTTCTATTTCAAATTTTACTTATGGCTCCGCTCCTGGCAATTGGGATGCAGATTCCACAGTAGAAGGTGTAGGTGGATGGGGATTAAGTTATGCTTACGGAGACTGTGGTTGTTTTTCAGAATACGGAATATCTGGGTATATAACTCAAGGAGGTAGCTCAGCAACTAATAGGTTAAATTTTGCAACTGAGGTGATGTTTATTACTACTGATTCAGGGATTGGCTCATCTTATGGCGCAGGAATGGGAGGACAGAGTACAGGATATATGGGTAACGACAGTACAAATAGAAAATTAACTTGGAGCAATCAATCATGGGCTAACTGGACAGGAGTAGTTGATAGCAATAATGGTTGGAGAAAAGGACATTGGACAAAAAAAGGATGGCATTTTATAGGTAATGGGTCCAATGTTACAGGTGGCTTTGTAAGATTTAATGATTCTAATGGTTCTGCTACAGGAGGCTCTCAATTTTCCACTTTAACAAGTGTTGGGGAAGAAAATATGGAAACAGGTGAAAATCACGGTTACATGTTAGGTAATTTTAATGGCCATCAAAATAATATGACTTGGAAATTTACCTATGCTACATATTCAACAACATCTATGTCTGCTTTAACTAGACCTAAAGGTCATTATGGTCAATCATCAGGAGCTTGTTCTTCTGCTGCAGCTACTATGACTGCTGCTCATAACGTATAAGGAATGAAAATAAAATGCATTATATAATAATACGAGATGATATAATAAACAAATATGAAACTGGTACTAGCCATGGAAACGAATCTATGATCTGTGATACATTGTTTTCATTGTATAATTATTCTTGTACTAAAATAGGTGATGAGATGTTTGATACTATTAGATCAACGTTAGGTAAGACTAAGTATTTGGAAGTAGATAGTCAAATGGCTATAGATGGTACTCTTTTTTTTAGTGAAACAAGAGAAGAAATAAAAACTTGGGAGGAATCTGATCCTCATTATCCAGAATATTGGGAAGATGAGGCTCGTACTGTTCCTAGAGGTGGTTCAAAAAGTGATCCAAGACCTATGACAGATCAGGAAAAAACAAATACAGTTGCTTTTATGAAAATATTTGCAAAAGAAGTAATTGAAGAAGAATTTTCAAGAAAATATCTAGCATTATCAGATAAGTCAGATTTAGAGATTGCAAGTTGGGAAATACAGAAACATGAAGCAAGAGAATTTTTAACTTATGGTGAAGGTGATCCTGCTCACGTAACACCATTTTTAGATTATTGTGCCAGTGAACGTGAACTTGATAAAACAACATTAGCTAATAAAATTTTAGCTAAAGCTGAAGAATATCAAGATAAATTATCAACAATGCTCGTTGAATCACAAAAAATATTAAAAAAGTTTGAAGATTGTACTACTATTTGGGACTTAAATATTCTTTATGCAGATTACTTAGGGTATCTATTACCTAATAATCAAGCAATAGCACTTGGTAGAATGAATGATGATGATTCACAACCAGGAGGTTCATTGCTTTATACAGATGGTATTGTTGGAAATAGAATTAACTTTTAATAACTGAAAAAATTATGGAAAAACTGAAATATAATTACGAAGGCTTATCTGTATCTGAAGCAGATAAACGAATTATTGAAATGTCAAAAACAACCGGATTTCAATTTACAACTAATTTTCAAGCAACTCATTTCGTTGCAGGTTCTCAAATAACACCATGGAGAATGGTACGACAAGCTTTGTCAGAATTAGATACAAGGCATCAAGCATATCATGATATTTCTATCAGCTTGCGTAAAAGCGCTGTAAAAATGGCAAAGTTTAAACATGATCTAGCAAATGCAAAAAATGATATTGAACGAGAAATTCAACAAATAAATATTGACGATGCTCAATATGATGTTCAGGTTTGGGAAAGAAAACTTGAACACGCAAAATTTGAAATAGATTTATATTTGGAAATTATTAATAGATTTGTAACACCTGAAACACCAATAGAATATTATATTGAAGAAAATAAGGAAGAAGAAGAAAATTATTGGATAATGAGAATGGCAAAACAAGCATCTATGGACATGATAGCTTCTGGCCGTATTGGTGTTGGTAATATGGATTCTATTGCAATGATGCCCGAAGATGTACAAGTTAAAACTTTAGCAACTACTCTTCAATACGTTAAAAGATTGAATGGAGGAATGAAAAAAATTGATACTGCTGTAAGAAAAGGTCTATTAGCAAATGATAAACTTCTTCCTGAGTATGATGTTCCATCTATAACAGATAAATTATTAGTAGGATTTGATAATGATGAAAACTCCACAGAAGATGTTCAGCGTACCTCTGAATCCAAAGTTGAGGGAGTCCCTATTAAATAATTATTTGGGATTTCTAAAAGAATACAAAGATTTCATATACGATATATATTTTACCTGTCGCATGCCTCCTTTCATACAGGATGCTATGGGAGATGTATTTAATTCGAGAGATGATCATGATCACGTGATAAATCAAGCAATTTATGTGTCGGAAGAAACAGACATTCCATTGTCTGCAACTTTTAATAATATATTAGTACGCCCTACTCAACAAAATTTAGATTTATGGATTACAAATTTTAAACAAATATATGTTAGTGATATAATACAAAGTGCTACGATCCCTCATACTCATTGGGTAGCTACTAAACAAATACAACACGAATTTCCAAACTTAGAAATCAAAAATACTATATTAAGAGATGTAACTGAACCACGTGAAGTGGTTAAATTAGGAGAGGCAGGATTTCATTATATTAATTTAGATCGTGATTTAATGCGAGATCATGATAAGTTAAAAGAAATGAAACGTGCAAAAGAATTTGCAGGTGTTAAATTATCATTATTAGCAAATGAAGGATGTTTAGGAAATTGTCCTATGATGACTGAACATTATGAATTTAATAATTCACGTGGACCGGGACCTCAGTATTTTAATGATCCGATATCAAGAACATCATGCTCTAAATGGGATTATGAAGATCCATCTACTCCACTTAAAATGGCAAACTTTCCACCATGGAAAGAAGATTGGGATGAATTATTAAAATATGTAGATGTGATTAAAATGCATGGAAGAGAATCAATAGAAAGACTTAATGAAACCATGCATATTATACAAAATTATGCTGAAGGCAAGGAAATATTATTTGATACATTTAATGAATATTTAGAAGACACTAATTTAAAAGATAAGCCTATTAATGTTTGGCGAGATAAAATAAGAACTTGTAAATTTGAATGTTGGGATTGTGGTTATTGTGATAAGGTTTATGAATCAAAATCAGGTGAATTCGTTCATTCTAAAGCTAGATTAGTTACAAGTGAATTAGTAGATTCTGTAAACAAAAATATTAATATTAATGTACCAGGATTAACTTCTCAACGTGTTTTAAATTTTATAAATGCGTTATCAAAAAAATCAAATCATTATTTAGAAGTAGGTTCATTTCATGGCGCTACTGCGTCTGCTGCTTTATTAGATAATAAGATAAAAGTAAGTTGTGTTGATAATTGGCAAATTCAACAACAACCACAAAGAGATGATTTAGAATTACCGAGCAATTCAAAAGAAGAATTTATTAAAAATATTAAGTCTGTTAAAGGAAATAATGATGTTATAGTTTTTGATTGTGATTTATTTGAAGTTAATATAGATAGTATTAAAGATGTAGATTTATTTTTCTATGATGGTCCCCATGATTTACATACAACAAGAGATGCGTTAATATATTATAGTAAGACTTTTGCTGATACTTGTATTTGTATATTTGATGATGCTAATTGGGAAGGGGTAGTACAAGGTGCAAATGAAGGAATAAAATCTATTTCAAATTGGCGATTTCCTCCTTCAGATGAGAAGCTTCAAAAAGCAGGATTGAAAGTATTATATGATAAAAAAATGTTAAATGATATAGAAGATAGACGAAATTGGTGGAATGGTTTATATATTGTAGTTGTTGGAAAATAAAGGAATATTATGGAATGGAATGTAGTATTAAATTTATTGATTAATAATCAATGGTATTTATTTTATTTGGCTGGTATTATGGTAGTTGCCGGATATGCAAAACATTATAATTGGTTTTTTCCTATCTATCAATTTGTAGTAGATAGAGTTAAATCTAAAAGAGCGGTTGTTGCTTTAGTTAGTGCTTTAACTGGTATATTGCCTATACCTGGTAGAGTTTCTGTTTCTGCAGGTGTATTAGATACTATATCTTCTGAAAGTAGAGGTAGAGAGAAGCTAGGAATGATAGATTATCTTTCTACACATCATTATTACCTCTGGAGCCCTATCGAGAAAACAATAATCTTACCTATGGCAGCTTTTGGTTTATCATATTGGGCAATGATGTCTTATATGCTACCTTTATTAGTAGGTTGTTTAACAGTTGTGCTATTTTACATATTCTGGATTTTAGAAGAAGATGATATCCATATTTCACCGACTGAATTAAGACCTGATCGAAAAGATGGAATTCCAGATCCAACAACATTAGTAGATTGGCAATTAATAGGTCTGCTAGCAATCATTATTATATTTGGAAATTTTGCAAAACAATATACAGATGAAATTAAAATATTTACAGAATCAGCAGGGCTAACTTTAATTCAAATGTCTGTTATAAGTTTTGTAGGTAGTTTCTTTTTAGGTAGCTCAAGCCGATTTTCTGCTTTAACAGTTATTGCAACATCTATTTTTGGATTAGAATATCTAGCATGGTTTTTTGCTTTAGATTATGCTGGCTATATATTAAGCCCGGTTCATAAATGTTGCTTCATAGGATGGAGATATTTTAATACGCCCATTGTTATGTATTATAAAGCTCTTGTAGTTATGTGTATTGTAGTAATATTATCATCGTTAGTTACTTTTATATATTAGATGTGTGGATTTTTTGGTATAAGTGATAAGACTTTAATCAACTGGAATAATGTTGATTTTAAAGATGTAATTGAAAGAGG
>MPLT02203084.1_pt1 | contig 10925 bp, 9 predicted proteins | sample 1617391 | NCBI WGS metagenome assembly MPLT02 (sample SAMN05944800, study PRJNA350692) | marine metagenome | biome: marine; feature: ODZ; material: water; isolation source: 70 m water sample filtered on 0.2 um supor filter | place: Pacific Ocean | collected 2012-04-08 | depth 70m m
AGATGCTGGCCTTTGAACAACCTCTCCAGCAGCAATTTGATTGGCTACATTCTTGGGAAGTAATTTTATAAGACTACTCATGAAAAGAATTAAATAAAAATAGATAAATCAAAATCTATAATAAATAAAAAAAATTAGAATCAATGCCAATACAATTAAAAAAATACTCTTTGAAAAAGATCTATTTGCTCTATTTCTTTGTAAAATTCTTTCTTCTTTCCATTTTGATGCAATATCAGCTGAACTTCTTATGTTCCGTTTTTTTGTATATACAGAATCAAATTGATAAATAGCTTCATTAGAATTATCTTTATAATACCTAGGATTATAATTAAATCGCTTATTTTTTCCTAATTTAAATAGAGTAACTTTCAATTGAATAAAGATTTAGTACAAAAGTACAAAAATGAGGATATAATTTCTGTTCAAAGATCTACTAGGAATCATTATCTTTACACAAGATGAAAAACGAAAATATTGTTGTTCTAAAAGAATTACTTTTTAGAAAAAAAAACATTGTTATTATTCCTCATATAAATCCTGACGGAGATGCTATAGGGAGCTCTTTAGCGCTTATGCACTTATTAAATTCAATTGATCACAATTCAACTGTAATAAGCCCCAATAAAGCCCCATACTTTTTAAAATGGTCCCCTGGTTTTGAAAATATAATATATTTTGATTCTGACAAGAACTCTTGTTTAAAATTAATTGAAAATGCTGATCTGATTTTTACTTTAGATTTTAATGATCTTGATAGAATTGGAGAAATAAGCAAATATGTAGATTCATCTAATGCAAAAATTATTCTAATTGACCATCATTTAAACCCAAAAGATTATGCTGATTTAGTTTTCTCAGATACAGAAATTGGATCTACTTGTGAATTGTTATTTGAATTAATTAATGAACTAGGACATGAAAAGAATATAGATTCTAATATTGCATCATGTTTATATCTTGGAATGATGACAGATACTGGATCATTTCAATATGCAAGTGTTACAAGTAGAACCCATGAAATTATATCTAAACTAATCCAAAAAGGAATTAATCAAAGTGATATTCACAATAAGGTATATAACAACTCCTCTATCAGCAGATTAAAAGTTTTAGGTTCTGCATTAAGTAATTTAAATGTTCTAAAAGAATTAAATACTGTATATATGTATTTAAAAAGAGATGATCTTAAAAAATTTGATTTTCAAAAAGGAGATTCTGAAGGAATAGTCAATTATGGATTATCTTTAAAAAATATAATTTTTAGTGTAATGTTTATTGAAGACATTAATGATGAAAATAATATAAAAATCTCATTTAGATCTCAAAACGGCTTTTCATGCAATGAATTTGCAAATAAACATTTTAATGGAGGAGGACATGCAAATGCTGCTGGAGGAAGAGATGATGGCCCAATAGAAGAAACTATCCAAAAGTTTAAAAAATTAATTAATAAATATAAAGACAACCTTATTACTAATAAATAAAATGAAAAAATATTTACATATTACAAATATCCTATTAATAACATTATTAATTTCATGTGCCAATTCTCAATCAAAACTAAGCAAAGGACTTTACGCTGAAATTAAAACAAACAAAGGGGATATAATGGTTAATCTAAATTTCAAAGAAACACCAATTACAGTTGCAAATTTTGTTTCGCTTATCGAAGGGAAAAATAAAGAAGTAAGTCCAGAATATTATAAGAAAAAGTATTATGATGGTTTAATTTTTCATAGAGTAATAGATAATTTTATGATTCAAGGTGGCTGTCCTCAAGGTACTGGAATGGGAGATCCAGGATATAAATTTAAGGATGAATTCAATGAAAATTTAAAACATGATGGACCTGGCATTTTATCTATGGCTAATTCTGGACCAAATAGCAATGGAAGTCAATTCTTTATAACTCATAAAGAAACTCCCTGGCTAGATGGACGTCATTCAGTATTTGGAAAAGTAATAGATTCAATAGGAATTGAAGTTGTAAACTTGATTAAGCAAAATGATACCATTGAAAATATTTCCATCATAAAAGTTGGTAGAGAAGCAAGATCCTTTAAAGCTTCAAAAATATTTTCAAATTACTTTGAGGAAGAAAAAATTAATAAAGAGAAAAAAATAGCTTTACTGAAAAATATAAAACTAGGTAAAAAAATGGAACATGAAACTAAAAAATCTATGTCTATTTCTACTAATTCAGGATTACAATACATTAAGACGTATAAAAGCAATGGTCCCAAAGTTGACCCAAATAAAGTTATTATGACCCATTACGCAGTTTATTTTGAAGATGGATCACTTTTAGACACTAGCATACTTGAGGTTGCAGAACAATATGATATTGTAAATTTGAATAGAAAAAATGCAGGAGGATATACACCAATAGAATCTAGAGTTGGACCTGATGATGCACTTATCCCAGGTTTTAAAGAAGGCTTAAGACTGTTAAATGTTGGGGATAAAGCAATTATTTATATTCCATATTATTTAGCATATGGTGAAGTAGGTAGGGAATCAATGATACCTCCAAAATCAAATCTAATATTTGAAGTTGAAATTGTAGAATTAAAGTAATCAAAAAAAGGAATGTTTAAATCTAATACACTTCCTTTTTTTAAAAAAAACCTAATCTCTTTTCTTTGTTTATTTGTAATTATTTTTCTTCAGATAATTAAAAAAGATCCTATTTTAATAGAGAACTATTACAGTACATCATTCTATAAAATTAGCTCTCAAATACCTCTTTATCTTTTTGGAAAACTACCTTTTTCATTTGGAGACATATTATATTTAACTATACCAATTATATTGTGGTTTATAATAAAAAACAATAATACTAGAAGACAAAATCTAAAAAATATTTTTCATTTTATAGCCACATTATATATAGTGTTTCAATTTCAATGGGGACTAAACTATCATAGGACTAATCTTAAAACAAAACTATCTATTGAAGATGAATATGGACTAAGCTCATTAATTAAAGTAACAGATCTATTTATTACAAATACAAATAATATCCATGAAAAATTATCTAAAAGTGATACTTTACCAGTATTATTTGATTATAAAATTAATAAACAGATATATCTAGAATCTATAGAGGCAATTAAAACATTAGAGAAAGAAAACATAACTAATGATAAAGCCCCTATAATTAGTGTTAAAAAATCCTTGTATAGCACTCCCATCTCCTATATGGGCTTTAGCGGATACATAAACCCTTTTACATTAGAAGCACAAATAAATACAAATACACCCAAAATATATCTCCCAACAACCATATGTCATGAAATTGCACATCAAATTGGATATTCAGCTGAAAATGAAGCTAATTTTATTGGAATAATGGCTGCTATACATTCCAAAAATCAATTTGTTTCATATAGTGGTAATATATCCGCTCTAAAATATTTATTAAATGAACTTTATAAAACAGATAAATTAAAATTTGATGAACTATTTGTTAAAGTTAATAGAGGAGTAATTAAAAATATAAACCAAGCAAATAAACAACTGGAACAATACAAAAATCCTTTAGAACCTTATTTTAAAGATTTTTATGGATTATTTTTAAAAGCTAATAGCCAAAAGCAAGGCATTAAGTCTTACAATATGGTAATTAGCCTTATTATTAATTACTACTCTAGTCAATAATTTTAGGCGAACCCATACCTTCTAAAAGTTGAATTTTATCATCAACCTTATTATTAAATTCTACAATTAGAGGTTTCATTTCATTCCATTGCCTTTTAGCAATTTCAAAACTACCTAGATGATGTTTAGTTGGACCATACGAATTTCCAGAAAATCCTCTGAGTGCAACTGAAATTCTTTCAGATATTGTTGGGTTATCCTTTTCCATTATTTCACTTTTAGACTTATTGCCATAAATTAAAGAATCTATAAGATTCATTTGATCATCCAACTCTTTTAATTCAGAATACAAATTTGCACTTATTTCATCAGCGTATCTTATTGCTTGTTCATATTTTGACATTTTCTTCTTTGCTTTAACATATTGATCTAAAATTAATGTGTATTCTTTATCAAATTCGATAAAATCTGAAACTAACTTCTCAATTTGATCTGATAAAGGATTTTTTAATACATTTTCTCTAATTTTCTTTACTTGAAATTTTTTTTCAGAAGCAACTAAATTGTACTTACCATCTTTTAGTTCCATTAATCTTACACCATAGGTTCCAGGATTAACAGGAATTGAACGTGGATAAGTAATTCCTGAACTTGATTTAATTATCGAAAGTATAGGTTTTGTCAAAGCCCAAGAAACTCTATTAATACCTTTTTTTGTGGTTCCATTTATTCTTTCAACAATTAATCCATTTTTATCAACTATTTCAAGTATAATCTTGGAAGGCTTTTCGTTTGTTTCTTCATCAAGTTTAGTCCAGCCAGGAAATGAGACATCCTTGTTTTCTTTATTTAATTTAGCTTCATTCTTTTTTCTTTTTGATTTTAAAGTTTCATAAGCTTTTGGAAGATTATAAGTAAAAATAGCACCGTAAGGTGGATTTTTTGATCTAAAATATGATGTTCCCTGACTTGCAGATCCTGATCTAACAGGGTTATACTGGAGAGCTTCCTTAGTATCAAATAATATAAAATCTTTACTTGTTTCTGAATTAATATTTCTTAGAGATGAATAATCGTCAAGAACATAAAAACTTCGACCAAAAGTTGCTAAAACTAAATCATTTTCTCTTTTTTGAATTGCTAAATCTCTTATAGAAATCGTTGGTAAACCATTTGAAAATTTGATCCATTTTTCACCTTGATTATTTGAAAAATATAAACCATATTCAGTAGCTAAAAATAATAGATTAGGATCTATATGATCTTGTACAATCCTCCACACAAGAGTTTCCTTAGGTAATCCATTAACAATTGCCTTCCAAGACTTACCACCATTTTCACTTTTATATAAATATGGACTATAATCTCCAAACTTGTGATTATCTAATGCAACATAAACTGTATTTATATCATGCAAGTCAGCTTTTATATCATTTACAAATGAAGTCTTAGGAAGATTTGGTAATTTATCAGCAGACATAGTAACCCATTTGTTACCGTTATTTTTGGTATAATGAATTAAACCATCATCCGTTCCAGCGTAAATATGATTTTCATTTATTGGGGATTCTGAAAGTGATGTAATTGTATTATAGGTTGACATTGCGTAGACATCCCAAGCTGAGTCCCAACTTTGCATCCTTCCCATAATTGGTAGTGATAGTCTTTCTTGGTTTAGAGTTAAATCTCCTGATATGGCAGTCCAGCTATCACCTCTATCATCAGATCTCCACACTCTTTGGGATCCAAAATATAAACGCTTTGGATCGTGTGAACTAACAAGTATTGGGGAGTCCCAATTAAATCTTTCATATTGTTCATCTAATCCTGAATAAGGCTTTATAAATACTGCTTCACCAGTTGTTCTATCAACTCTATGAATATTTCCTTGCTGAGATTGCGCATATACTATATCCGGATTTCCTGGTTCTGTTGCTGGTTGATGACCATCGCCTCCTAAAAGAACAAACCAATCACTATTTGTAATTCCATTTGATCGAAATGTTCTACTAGGACCACCTTGAGTATTATTATCTTGAGTTCCTCCAAAAATATTATAAAATGGATATGAATCATCAACAGCAAGCTTATAAAATTGAGTTAATGGAAGATTATTTATAAACTTCCATGTTTTGGTATCATCAAAAGATTCATAAATACCACCATCTGTTCCAACAAGCAAATAATTTGGATCACTTTTTTTAAAAGTCATAGAATGATTATCAGAATGTTTGTCTTTTTCACTCATTCTATAAAATGTCTTTCCTCCATCGTCTGAAACTTGGACTCTAACATCCATTAAATAAATTTTATCTAAAACATGAGGAGATGCAACTAATTCCTGATAATAATGTGGCCCTGTTGCCCCAGAAACTGTATCTGACATTTTTTTCCAGCTTTCTCCTCCATCCGAGGATCTATAAACTGCTCCTTTACGACGATCCAATTCAATTGCGGCATATAAAATATCTGGATTAATCTCAGAAATAGCCAAACCTATTTTACCCAGATTTCCACTAGGCAATCCTACTTTTAACTGTTTCCATGTATCTCCACCATCATTGCTTTTATAAATTTTGGTTCCAGGTCCTCCACCCATATAAGCTGCTACATTTCTGTGTCTTTGCCATGTGGCTGCATAAATAATATTCTGATCTCTATTATCAACAACAATATCTGTAACACCAGTCCATTTATTTACATTCAAAACAGATCTCCAATTTTTTCCCCCGTCAGTTGATTTATAAAGACCTCTTTGCCCTCCTGATGACCATAATGGACCTTGAGAAGCAACTAATATAGTATTTGAATCATCTCCATTTACTATAATTTTAGAAATATGTTCTGATTTTTTAAGACCTTTATTTTCCCATGTTTTACCTCCATTGTATGACACATATACTCCTTTACCAATACCAACATGTCTTCCACCTACATTTTCTCCTGTTCCAAGCCAAATAGTATTATTGTTATTTGGGTCAATAGTAATGCTTCCTGTAGAATAAAAAGATTGGTCATCTGTTAAGGGTATCCATGTAGTGCCTGAATTAGAAGTTTTCCATACGCCACCTGAACCAACTGCAACGTACCATTCATTTTCATTTGATGGATTAATTGCAATGTCTGCTATCCTTCCTGACATAAATGCAGGACCAATACTTCTAAACTTTAGTCCGGAGTATAAAGAAGCTTCATTACTTGTGTCTTTTTTAGTTTTTTGAGAATGTGAGAATGTAAAAAATAATGTTAAAATAAAAGTCAGGGTGTATCTTAAAGAAAAATTCATAATAAATAAGTTTTTTGGAATTACATAAATATAATTAATAATATCGATTTTTTCATTTTAACTTAGCGAAGTGTCAAAAAAAATAAAAATATTCAATTCTGTTGAAATTATAGATATTGGTTCAAAAGGACAATCAATAGCTAAAAATTCTGAAGGAATTGTAATAATGCTTAAAAATGGAGTTCCAGGGGATATTGTTGATATAAAAACATATAAAAAAAAGAAAAAATATTTTTTAGGTAATATAACTAAATACCATTCCTACTCTAAATTAAGAGTTGAACCAAAATGTGAACATTTTGGTACTTGTGGGGGTTGTAAATGGCAAAATATGATCTATGATTCACAAACTCAATTTAAAGAAAACAAAATAAGACACTCATTTAAAAAAATATTTAATAGTATAGAAGTTAATCCAATAATAAAATGTAATGAAGAGTACTTTTACAGGAATAAATTAGAATTTTCATTTACTGAAAACCGTTGGCTTACAAATCAAGAAATCAGTAGTAATAAAAAAGGAATTGAAAGAAGAGGAATTGGCTTTCATATATCTGGAATGTGGGATAAAGTAGTAGATATTAATAATTGTCATTTACAATCTAATCCTTCAAATAAAATTAGATTATCAATTAAGGAATATGCTATTAACAATAATTTTTCATTTTATAATTCCAGATCTAAACAGGGTTTATTAAGAAATTTAATGATACGAAATACTAGTTTAAATGAGTTTATGGTTATAATTCAATTCTTTGAAAAAAAGACAGAAAAGATTAAATCAATTCTTAACCATTTAAAAATTTCATTTCCTGAAATCAAGTCTATTCAATATGTGATTAATAACAAGGAAAATGATTCAATATATGATAGAGATATTAAATTATTTTATGGAGAAAAATTTATAACAGAAGTTATAGATAAATTGAATTTTAAGATCTATCCTAAGTCTTTCTTTCAAACAAATATTAATCAAACAACTAAACTTTATAAAACCGTTAAAAAGCTAGCAAATTTAAAAGGAAATGAAATAGTGTATGACTTATATTCAGGTTTAGGCACTATATCCCAATTCATTTCAAAAAATGCAAAAAAAGTAATTGGAATTGAAAGCATTAAAGAAGCTGTCAAATCAGCCAAAGAAACTGCAATTGAAAATAAAATTAACAATGTAGAATTTGAAGTTGGAGATATAAAAAATATTTTTACTTCAAAGTTTGTACAAAAACATGGTAATCCTGATTTAATTATAACTGATCCTCCTAGAGACGGAATGCATAAAGATGTAATTAAAGAAATTTTAAAATTGGAAACTAATTTAATTATATATGTGAGCTGTAATCCATCTACTCAATTAAGAGACTTAGAAAAATTACAAGAAAAGTATACTATTAAAAAAATACAACCTATAGACATGTTTCCTCATACCGATCATGTAGAAAATGTTGTACTTTTGAAAATTAATAATTAGTTATTTTATAAAATTGAAAAAAAGCATAATTCTATTTTTTATAAGCTGTATAATTTTTTCATGTGAGCCAGATGATATATGTCTTTCATCAATTCCCGATACTCCCAAACTTGTTATTGTTTTTTATGATGAATCCTCAGGTCTAAGAAAGGAGGTTACAAACCTTAAAATTCAAGGATCTAACAATGAAAAAATTTATCAATTTAAAACAACTGATTCAATTGCCGTTCCATTAAAAAACCTTGAAAAAATAACTAGCTATTCTTTTGTAAAAGATTTTAAAGAAAATGTAGATAATTCAGGTAATAATGATAACATATTAATTAACTATCAATACAACCATATTTATATAAGTAGAGCATGTGGTTATTTTTCAAACTATGATTTGAATCAAATTGTTATTGAAAATGACAATCTTAATTGGATTATTAAATCAGAAATAATGAATTCAGCAGTTAAAGACGAAAAAGTTATACATGTTAAAATATTTCATTAATATATTATTTATAGCTTGTAGTATAACAGGGTTCTCACAAGAAGAGATTGCATTAGATAGCATTCCAACAAAAACTACATATGGATTAAAAATAGGTTTAGATATTAGTAAACAAATCAGAATGTTAACTGAGTCTAATTATAAAGGCTTAGTATTTACTGGAGATTATAGAATTCTTGATAGGTTATTTATAGCAGCTGAATTTGGAAGTGAAGAAAAAAAAAATAATTAATGAAGTATTAGATTTTGACACTGATGGAAATTTTTTAAAATTGGGTGTTAATTATAATGTATACAATAACAGAAAAGGATTAGATAATGAAATATACGTTGGATTCAGATATGGAATTGCAAAATTTAACCAAAAGCTGAATTCTTATACTATCCATGATCTAGATCACTATTGGGATCAAAATAATGTAAATAGTATTACTGATTTTAAAAATCTAACAGCTAGTTGGTTTGAATTAGTATTAGGATTTAATGCTGAAATTCTAAAAAACACCTATATGGGTTTAAGTTTAAGATTAAATAGATTATTAAACCAAAAAAAACCTGAAAATTTTAGTAACCTGTACATACCTGGTTTTAATAAAGTGTTAGAAGAAAATAATTTTGGAGTTGGAATTACTTATTCAATTTTTTATCAGATACCTATATTTAAAAAAAATAAAAAAAATTAGAGCTATTTTCTTAGTTTATGAATTTTTTTTGTTCCACTATAAATTTCATATTTAGCTAATCTACTTTCCAATTTACCGTTATACAATTTTATTTTCCTAGAAGGTCTTAATCCAACTAATTTTAAAGCTTCTAAGTTAGAAGTTATAAACCAAGCATTTGAGTTTGAATAATTACTTTTAAGTGTATCCCCTATCTTTTTATAAAACGATTTAATATCTATCGTTAAACGTTCACCATATGGAGGATTAAATAAAAGATGTAAAAAATTATCATTAGTTTTTTTGGTATTGAAAAAATTATTTTCTGAAATATTTATTATATCTTGAAATCCAGAATTAATAATATTTTGATTGCATTTCTTAATAGCTGATGGGGATTTATCATATCCTATTAAATTATAATTAAAGGGTTTAACTTTCTTTAAAACAGATTCCTTAATTATTTCAAACATCTGAGAATCATAATTTTTCCAATTTTTAAAAGAAAAATTTTTTCTATTAATATTAACAGGGTAATTAGTAGCATACATAGCAGCTTCTATTAAAATAGTACCGCTTCCACACATTGGATCTAAAAAATCTGACTGACAATCCCATTCAGAGAGCATAATTAGCCCAGCTGCTAAAATTTCATTTATCGGAGCAATATTTGTTTGTAATCGATATCCTCTTTGATTTAATGGCTTTCCTGATGAATCTAATGAAACAGTACAAGTATCTTTGGAAATATGAATATTAATTTTTAAGTCTGGATTTTCTTTATCAATATTAGGTCTTTTTTTATATATCTTTCTAAAACGATCAACTATTCCATCTTTTACTCTTTGAGATACAAAAAGGGAGTTAGAAAATATTTCTGTATTTAAAACAGATTCTATATAAAAAGTATTTTCGATAGAAATATAATTTTCCCAGTCAAAATTAAAAATGCAACTATAAAGATCTTTTTGATCACTAATCTTAAAATTTTTTATAGGTTTTAAAACTCTAATAGCTGACCTAAGGAAAAGATTAGATTTATATAAAAAACCTAAATCTCCATAAAAACTTACATTTCTAACACCTATTTCGATGTTTTTTGCACCTAAATTCAAAAGTTCTTTTGCTAATATTTTTTCTAAACCAAAAAAGGTTTTAGCGATCATTTTAAAATCATTAACCATAACCTATAAATAATTTTTAAAAATACTCTAATTTTGAAGTTTATGAGTAAAAATTTTAATATAGATTATAAAGATGATTATAATAAATGGTTTGATTCTCCATATTACCATATTCTATACGAAAATAGAGATCATAAAGAAGCTAAAAATTTTATTAAAAAAATTTTAAAATATTTAAAGTTAGATAGAGGATCTAAAATATTAGATGCTGCATGTGGAAAAG
>MPLT02370300.1_pt1 | contig 10922 bp, 10 predicted proteins | sample 1617391 | NCBI WGS metagenome assembly MPLT02 (sample SAMN05944800, study PRJNA350692) | marine metagenome | biome: marine; feature: ODZ; material: water; isolation source: 70 m water sample filtered on 0.2 um supor filter | place: Pacific Ocean | collected 2012-04-08 | depth 70m m
AGTAGCAAGCAACTCTCGGGAACGGTCGTCACATGATCCTGATGGGAATATAGTGCTACAGGTGCCCCGCCTTCTCCACTTCCTCTGGTGGCAAACAACTCGTCTGAGAACCCATGTGAATTTAGTGCAAGTTCCCAGACCCCGCTGGACATGGACTCTGCCCTTTCTACGCTGGCCCCGAGAGAATGACAGAGAAGTTGGTGGCCAAAGCAGATTCCGAGGGTTGGAATCCCCATTCTCGATGAGCACCTCATTAGAGACCCGCCTCCACTCATCCACTCTTCCCACATAGTAACGTTCCTCCTGGAACCACTGCAGACAACTGCATCCGGTTCGATTGATCGAATCCATCCTTCTGTTAACGCATCATCCCCATGCAGGGGCATCGCCACCCTCCTGAAAATAACGTCATTTCCGAACATCTCCATGCTGCACTCCTCCCAGAACGGGTATTCGTAGTCCCAATTAGGAACATCACCCTCAGAAATTTTCACTAAGCCTTCTTCCTGCGCCCGTAAACCCACTTCTTCAGACTGCATTTGTGGGGTAACAAGCAGAACCTCAACCGACCCTCCCTCCGCAATCGGCTGGATAACCTCTTGATTTCCACCATGGCCAAACTCAGATCTCTCGACCAAGAGGTCAATCAGGATGACTCGGATATCTCGGTCCATGCAACTCCGAAGAGGCAATTCTTTGAAAGACCCCCGCCTCTCAAGGAGGGTGAGCAACATGGTCGACAAACAACTCATCCTGGATTCCGTTGGCCCTGTGCAGGCCGTTTTAGACGCCCACGACGGAGTGGTAAACGTCGTAGATACCACTGATGGCGTAATTATGATCTCACTGGAGGGAGGTTGCACTGGTTGCAGCGCTACTCCGATGACTGCAATGCAGATTTACTACTCTCTGATGAAACTAGATCAAGTTGAGGACGTAGTTTTCGTAAACGGGGAACTGCCTGCATACATGCGCTCTTTCATAGACGACAAACTAAACTCAGAGTAACTAATCTTTCTTCATCCTCTTCATAATATTGTGAGGATTGGCCTCTCCTTGGACATCCTTGCCTTTGATGTTCATGACCGACGCCAATGCCATCATTACGGCAATGACCCCAAATGGCCTAGCTATTTTCTCGGACCCCCATATCTCCCCTCCTGAGTAGTGTAAGGAGAAGAGCAGCACCGCCGAGGCAAGACAAATTGTCGCTATCACCCTCTGCGCCAATATCTCGCTCTCGGTGGTCCTAGATAGTGCGCCGATTGCCATCCACATGAAAGTCGCTAAACTGCAAAGCACCAATGAGGCCGCCTCTATTATCTCGAGGTACCCCACAACTGACCCTGAGGGGGACAGTTTGAGTATCTTCTGTAATATCAATAACGCAATATATGCCAATAAGTATGCGTTGTTGTGGGAACTTCTCCTAGGTCCAGATGGTCCAACCGAGACGATACCTCCTACCAGGAGAAGAAATCCGAGGCCAAAACCAGAACGAAGCGCCAACCATACAATTGGGTCAAACCAAAGGCTGACTCCTCTTCTCCAATGCTTTTTGTCGGTCAGTTGACCAGTTTGATTTCACTATTGATGTTCAATGCTGGAACAGGTTCCTCAGGATCCGAGAGCCTCGGCGGTTCCACGGATTGGGGATTGGGCGGTACCGCACTCGCTGTCACGATTCTTTTTGGATTGTTTTCCTTCCTCTTCCTATTCAGAGTCTCGTTCTCCCGAAATGCTCCAAAACGTAGGCGTAGAATCGCTAGAATTTGGCTGTTAGCATTCATTCTTGCTACGCAACTGACTTGAGTGGCTTTACCCTGCGACCACTGTAGATTGCCATGCACCCTCTTTCGAATGCCCTATTCGCCATCTCGGGAACGATGCTGTTTGTAGGGGCTCTTTTCATGGCTACGGGCACTACAATCCCACTCTTCGACTCCCAAGAAGAGGCCGAGGTTGAATTCACATTTTCTGGACAGAATGCCATTCTACACTTCGAACAGAACGAATCAACTACCAACAACGGTTGGGCTGCATACTCTTTCGGACAATACCTGGACGAAGATGATGATGGATACTGGGATGATTGCGCAATAGTCCAGATATCTCTGTTAAACGAAACAGAAGACAGCCACTACTACCCCCAATGCGAGAACTCCACTAAGAGGGAAGATGTGCCAGATATGATCTACGTTGGACAACTATGCTACGACCCATCCAATGAATCTACGCCACGATGCGTCGAGGGGAATTACACCTTCGAATCAAATATCTATGTCAAACTCTCACATGAGTTCGAGGAAAATCGCGAGAAGTCAATCCTTTCTCGAATGATACAATGGGTAATTGATGGAGTATCTACTGGCAGGACACTACTCTGCAGCTCCTTCCCTTTGCTGTTTCTCGGACTACTCTCCGCAATCCTCCTTTCTAACGAGGAAGATGCAGCCCCGAAGAAGACGAAGGGCGGACCAACTGCCGAATGGCGAGCCTACTCACTTTCCGGGCAAGAGAGGGGTGACGACGGCCTCCCGAAGGCATTCAGCAGGCACTCCGAGAAGAAGGACCTGTTCAGGAAGCCTAGGAAGGGAAATGTCCGAGGTGGAGTTCACAAGACCGGCGGACTCTTCCTGGAGGGATGGACAGATGCAGACTCTGATGCCGCATACAAGAAGAAGGTCGAGGACCGTCGCAGAGGGAGATGAATCACCGCAAGAGTGGAATCATCATCACAATTATCCCCACTATTACCATCGCAACTATCGCTCGTCTAAGATAGGTGAAAATGGAGTCTAAGACCATCCCGCTATACGGGGCCCTTCTCTTGCCCACATATATCCTCGGAGGCTCTTCCTCTTCCACCTAATTCCCCCTGTCTGAAGAATTCACCTTGAATACTGGAATCGGGACCATCTTGTGCGAGTTTGCCTCGTGCAATTCTGTATACAGGTCCATTACTTCCTGCTCACGATCAGTCATTTCAGAATCAGAGGGATTCTCCAATTCCCTCATTGCCCACTCCAACTCTTCGTATGAAGCGCCAATTTGCTCTTCATCAGTTCTACCATCATCCCATAATCCATCAGTCGGGGTCGCCTCTAGAATTTCCTCGATAATGCCCAACTCCTTTCCGATTGCAAAAACCTCAGACTTGTACAGATCCGCTATTGGGGAAATGTCCACGCCCCCATCCCCATATTTCGTAAAGAAGCCGACTCCGAAGTCCTCAACCTTGTTCCCTGTTCCGACAACCATCCCATCGCAGGAACCAGCGATTGCATATAGCGCCGTCATACGCAACCTTGCTCTTGAGTTGGCTAGTGACAATTCGGACAATTCGGGCCCCATTTCAGAACAAAACTGATCATACGTCGAAGAAAGGTCGAAAACCTCTCCTCCAACGTTCTCCCAGTTCGTTTTCAACCACTCTATGTGGCGTTCGGATAGATCATATTGCCCCCCGTCTTGGTGGATGGGCATATTCAGTACAATCGTATCAATGCCAGTCATCGCGGATAGAGTCGAAGTTACCGCAGAATCAATGCCTCCAGAAACTCCTACAACTAAAGTCCCAATCCCATTCTCCTTAGCATACTCTCCAATCCAGTTGGAGATGTCGTTCGCTACATCACCCCAATTCATTCCGAAACCTCAATGACACGAAACTCCGTACTTTTTCAACCTCCAGTAGTTGTAAGGCCAAGGAGTCAGGAAACCAGCAATTAGCATCGGTGCAATTACCCACCAAGTAAGCTTAGCACCTCCAGTTAATACCAGATCAACCGCATTCATCGCCGCCTCCATAGAAATCATCGAGATTAGCGACATCCCAATTGCTACGCGAAAAGCCTCGTAGAGGGGAAGCTGCTTAAGCAGAATGAAGGTCTCTAGAGCGATAGAAGTCATAATCCCATTAAACATGGCCAGAGCCATAATCATCATGGTGCTAAAACCACTTTCAGTGAAAACAAATTGGAAAGCAGCTATGGTGCCAAAGTCACCAATGCTACATCCGATTAGGCACCATTTTGTGTTGTTTGCCGACTGCCGCCAGACGGCTCCATCCCTCCAATGGAACTCCTCCCCAAGCCCATCGACAGTGTAACCCGCTGACCGAACTGCATTACTGATATCCTCCCTACTCGCATCATCATGACTGATCTCGGCACTACCGTCGTTATGGCTAACCACTGCTGAGATTACTCCAGGTAGATCCTCTATCGCCTCCTTGACTCTGTTAGAACATCCATCACAAGTCATTCCACCGACATCTAGTCGAATCGTCCCTGCCACGTTCCCAACTGGTGCATAGGGCATTTGAAGTCTTGCAATTTACAGTCTAACTGTTCTCTTCAGCCCCCCTCAAGTTCAAGACGAACTCCTAGGTGGCTTGGCCGATGAGCGCCCCTGTTTCCCCCGGCGAACTTGATCCGGTTGCCCTAGAGAATTCCTTGATGGAAATCTGGCAAGACGAGGGCACATTCTCCAAGTCAATCGAATCCAGGAGGGAACTTGAGTCCCCATTCACATTCTTGGAAGGGCCGCCAACCGCAAACGGCAGACCGGGAATTCATCACGTCCTGTCCCGTCTGTTCAAGGACATGGTATGCAGGTGGAAGTCGATGGAGGGGCACGTAGTAGAGAGAAAGGGAGGTTGGGACACCCACGGACTGCCTGTCGAAATAGAGGTTCAGAAGCAGCTAGACTTGATGTCGAACGAAGCCATTGAGGAATTCGGCATGGAGGCTTTCAATCAGAAGTGCAAGGAGAGTGTTTGGACTTACGAGGAGGCATGGAGGGAGATGACTGAGAGGATGGGCTTCTGGGTGGATATGGAGGACCCTTACGTCACGCTACAAGACGACTACATTGAATCGGCATGGTGGTCACTGAAGCAGATGTTCGAAAAAGGCCTTTTGTTCAGGGGCCACAAGGTCCTTCCATACTGCCCCCAAACTGGGACTAGTTACTCCACCCACGAGGTCTCTCAGGGATACAAGGAAGTCTCCGAGCCAGCAGTCTTTGTGAAATTCAAGCTGATGGACGAGGAAGCTTCAGTCTTGGCATGGACGACAACTCCATGGACTCTGCCGGGAAACGTAGGCTTGGCTGTCGGACCTGAGGTAACTTACTGCAGAGTCAGGATTACCGAACCCCCGTCCGATTCATGGGAGGGAAGAGGGGGCGCAGAGGTCGGGGAGGAACTAATCCTTGCAAAGGATCTGATTGGCAGCGTTCTCCGCAATCATGCAGATATCGTCGACGAGTTCCCCGGGTCAGAATTAGTAGGAAAGTCATACGCCCCCCTATTCCCAGGAGCAATTGACAGAGGGGAATGCAAGACGGCATGGACAATAGTCCCTGCCGATTTCGTCACAACCACTTACGGAACAGGGGTAGTGCATACCGCAGTGATGTATGGTGAGGACGATTACCGCCTAGGGATGGAGGTCGGATTCCCGGCACAGCACACAGTCGGAATGGACGGCGCATTCGTTGAGGGTGTGCACGAACTTCTGGATGGTCGCTACGTCAAGGAGTGCGATGACGAGATTATCAACCTCTTACAATCACAGGGACTACTCTACAGGGAGCACGATTACACCCACGACTATCCACACTGCTGGAGGACCGACCACCCCCTGCTGTACTACGCTATGGACAGTTGGTTCGTCAGGATGACTGCTGTCAGGGACCAGATAATTTCTCACAACGCAAGTGTGGAGTGGGCCCCGGAATGGACAGGCACCAAGAGAATGGGGGAATGGCTCTCCAACATCAAAGACTGGGCAATAAGCCGAGAGCGATACTGGGGGACTCCCCTTCCTGTCTGGATATGCCCGGATTGCGGAACCGAGCACTGCGTCGGAAGCATTGAGGAGATGTCTTCTATGAAGACAGCGTCTTCCCAGAACCCTCCCGAGTTGCACAGGCCCTATGTTGACGAAGTCAGACTGCACTGTCCATCGGACGGTTGCTCAGGCGAGATGGTGAGAGAGCCCTATGTCATGGATTGCTGGTTCGACTCGGGCTGCGCTTCGTTCGCGCAGTGGCACTATCCTTTCGAGAACGAGGAGATTTTCTCCGGCGCATTCCCAGTAGACTACATCTGTGAGGCAGTCGATCAGACTAGGGGGTGGTTCTACTCTCTTCTAGCAGTCGCTACAACGGTATTCGACGAGCCTTGCTTCAGACGCTGCCTTTCACTCGGGCACATTCTCGACAAGGACGGAAAGAAAATGAGCAAGTCCCGAGGCAATGTAGTCGACCCCTGGGATCACTTTGGCAAGGAGGGAGCTGACTCGATCAGGTGGTACATGACCACTCAGAGCGCCCCCTGGTCTCCTACCAATTTCGACCCCAATGGAGTGCGCGAGTCATATGCCAAGATGTTCCTGACCCTGTGGAACGTCTATCGCTTCCATGCCGATTACGCAGCGCTCGATGGCTTCGATCCGGAAGACGAATCCGGGATGGTTAGAACCACAGACAGAAGCCCTTTGGATAGGTGGATCCTTTCGAAGGCAACAGAAATGGCAGACGATTTCCATCAGAACTTCGTATCTTGGGATTTCCACAAGGCGGGAAGGGGTTTGGAGGAATTCGTGGTCAACGATCTCTCAAACTGGTATGTCAGGAGGTCTCGAAGGAGACTATGGGAAGAGTCCGACAGTAATGACAAGAGGGCCTGCCAGCATACTTTGCACGAAGTTCTCCTGATAGTTTGCAGGCTAATGGCACCGATATCCCCATTCATTCCCGATGAGATTCACCGGGGCCTTACTGGCTCATCAGTCCATTTGGCAGATTGGCCTGTTGGCTCGGATCTCGTAGAAAGGAACCTTCCTGACCGTGATTTCGGAATAGAGCAAGAGATGTCACTGGTCAGATCACTGGCTGAGGCTGGTAGGAGGATCCGTGTAGAGTCCAACAGGAGGCAGCGGCTCCCATGCCAAACAGGATGGATCGTGGGAGGCCCCGACATCTCCAGATTCAACGACATACTAGCCGAGGAACTCAATGTCGAGGTGCTGAAAACCGAAGCCGACCTAGACTCCTTCCAGAAGATAGTTCTGGAGCCGAATAGGAAGGTTTTGGGGGCAAAGTGTCGCTCCGACCTACCCTCTGTTCTAGCCCAGCTAGATTTGGCCAATCCGGAGGAACTCCTGCTAGAGATAGAGGCAGGCATAGCAGCACTAGGGGGTTATGAGATTACGATGGATGATATCGAGATTAGAAGAGCCGAGAAAGAAGGGTTTGCCGCTAAGACCCTTTCATTCGAAGAAGGGGATGTTTCCATCGTCCTTGATATGCATACAGACTCGATTCTTCTGTCCAAGGGCCTGGCAAGAGATATTACTCGCAGAATCCAAGCCAAGCGCAAGGAAATGGACCTCCAAGTGGAGTCTTCAATCAACCTGTCAGTATGGGTCGAGGGAATGAATCTGGAAGAAGGCGACTGGGAGCACGTAGTGACAGAGACTAGGGCAGGAGAGAAATCCCTGAACGAGGGAGAGCCATCCAGTGAAGCCGACGTGTTTGAGATCGATGGAACCACCGTGTATTTCGAGATTCAATAACCTGCTTTCATCCCATTAGGTATGATTGCGGCAACAGCATCTCGACCCCGAAAAGAGGGTCTGGATCAGTAGAATCGTGGTACGCTATGAATGAACCTCCGTCAGGGAGGATTCCCATGCTGGCAAAGTCGAATCTGATGTCATTTCCCGCCCCAGATGTGGAGTCTAGATCGCCCTGTCCTAGGTAGGTTAGCATGTCTGGCTCCAGGCTTTGCGAGAAATCTCGCACATGATAGGCTATGTCGACGTCTGGACCATCAGCGCTCTGAAATCTCACATTTAGTACGAAAAGGTCGTGCACACCGCTGGAGTGGAACTCCCACTCCTCGATTTCCGTAGCCTTTTCTGAAAGGTTGTAAGTTCTGTTCTGCCAAGTCTCCCCTCCATCCCAGGACATCATGTGTAACAGGGATGTCTGTCCTGCAGTGACACAATGGAGAGCAGTCGAGGAGTCGAACGCGCAGTATTGCGATGGTAGCGAGGATCCGTTCAGAGTTACTCCAGTCCACCAGTTTAGCGAGGTGTCCAGATATGCATCTCTGCCGTCCACGAAATAACTTGGGAAATAGAGTCCCCCAGATGGGACGGGAAACGCTCGCATCTCTTTATGCGGCTTCGTGAAGTCCCACTCCTCGCCTAGATTCTCGGGATTGAGATTGACCTCCATTACATCCAGGTTTTCATCCCTGTCTGGGAACCCGAAGTAGTCGTAGTTTAGGCCATCAGTAGAGATCTGCCCACCAATATTCTGAACCTGGTGCCAGAAATTCGAAATCACCAAGCTTGCCCATGGTCCATTGCCGTACAAACCCCCATTTATGGGGCCGACAACCTCAACCTGCCAAGATCGATCGTAGAATGGCTCCGGAGTCCTATTGAAGCACCAGCTCCACTCCTGATCCTCAGCATCATAGAAGAATGCATAGAACTGATCCACTCCACTGGTACTGGGATAAGGGAACCATCCCATGGAAATCAGATCGCCATTGGTCGCTTGCACTATGCTACCCTCTCCCAGACCCTCTTGCCCAGGGACCGTCGGCTTTGGCTCCAAGCATCCTAACTGGGAGAATATTGAGGGCCGATACTCTTGCCAGGTGATCCCCCTGTCCTCCGACCAAGTGGGGTACTCTCCTCCGAAATTCAGAATCCAACCCTCTTTAGTGGCCGCTAGGTAGTGCTCGCAGCAATTTCCTCCATGCTCGTTTCCAAAGACCGTCCAAGTCGCGTTACCCCATGTTTGGTTCTTGACTGGGTTTGCCACAACGAATTCACGCGGATCTTCATGGCCACTTGGGTCGATCAGGTAGTAGTCACGATCCCAGTCTATGCCTTCTTCCTCTGAGTAAACTTCCTCTAGACACCCGGGTATGGCGAACATCAACGCGACGGTAAGGGAGGAGATTAAACGACCCGACCTCGTTGATGGCACGAACTCCCGTGATGATGGTATTATATCGCACTTTCACAGAATTGATGCTCACTCAATCCTCCAAGAAGCCCCTTCTGGACCATCTTCCACGACAACCCCCATCCCTGCTAATTCGTCCCTTATTTCGTCAGCTCGGCCCCAATCCTTGCTATTCCTAGCATCCTCCCTTTCGGCAAGAAGACTCTCGACCCTTGGAGCAATTTCTTCTTTCACTTCCTGATTGCTTTCCATCATTGCCAGGACTTCGACATCAGTTGGCAACAATCCGAGGACATCTCCAGCGAACTCAGAAATCCAACCCACAGCCCCAGATATTCCTTCTTCGGGACCTCCTGACTGGAGCTGAACTCGTAGCCATTTAGCCACGGCTTGAACTTCCACCAGTGCAACTCTGGTGTTGAAGTCATCATTCATCCCATCTTCGAGCCTCTTGGCCGCGTCCACCAGTTCGGGGAAGCCGCCCCAATCTCCCCTACCATGTCTGGCCAATCCCTCTCCATAGCAACTGAGTAGCCTGCCTTGGTGGTTCTCTGAGTCGTCAATCATGACTTGGTTGAAGTCCACAGGTTGCCGGTAGGGAGCGTTAATCAGAGTATACCTCAAGACTAGAGGGTCTACACGTTCCAATGCATCAGAGATAGTCCAGAAGTTCCCGAGAGACTTGCTCATCTTCTCGCCATCAATATTTATCATCCCATTGTGGATCCAATACTGAACTACTGGATCGTGACCTAGGCAGCATTCAGACTGGAATATCTCAGCCTCGTGATGAGGGAAAATTAAGTCAGAGCCACCTCCATGGATGTCGAACCTCTCACCCAGGTGCTTGAGTGACATTGCAGAGCACTCAATGTGCCAACCAGGCCTACCATCGCCCCACGGGCTTTCCCAGAACGGCTCATCAGGCTTAGCCATCTTCCATAGGGCGAAATCTCGGTGGTCTCTCTTACCAGAACCGGTCTTATCGACCCTCCCACCGGCTCCTGACCTCACCATCTCCAACGTTTGACCTGTCAGTTGCCCGTACTTGTCTGGCGAGGTGTCAATCTCGAAGTAGACCCCGTCATCGGCGAGATATGCATGCCCCTTCTCTATCAGCTTCTCTATCATCTCAATTATTTCCGGAATCGTCTCTGTTACTCGGGGGTACGCATCGGCTCTAATTACGTTAAGTGAATCCATTGACTCGAAATAATCGTCAATATTCCTGTTTGCTACTTCAAGGAAATCAACACCTTCGTCATTTGCTACAGCAATAATCTTGTCATCCACATCCGTGAAGTTGGTGATGTAACTAACTTCGAACCCACTCTTTCTGAGCCACCTCACTATTATGTCGAAGGAAATGGCCTGTCTGGCATGCCCAATATGACTTGGAGAGTAGGGGGTAATTCCACATGCGTAGAGTCCGACCTTGCCTTCTTCGATAGTCACCAATTCTCTCTTTTTTCGAGAACGAGTGTCGAAAACCCTCACTGCCACTACCTATTGACGTAGCACTTCGAACATCAACCCCTCGCTGCTTCGATAAGGCCAGAGAACAGTAAGTCATGTCCCTTCCGTTCGGGGTGCCACTGGACTCCGATGCAGAATCTCTTGTCGCGCCTCTCCACTCCTTCTATCAGGCCATCATGCTCTGCCCGTGCAGAAACCTCCAAACTTCCCGCATCTGAAACCCCTTGGTGGTGTAGTGAGTTTACGGTAAACGAATTCCCCATCAGGTTTGACAGGTGGGTTCCTTCCTCGACAACCACACCATGCTCAGTAGACTCCCCTCCGAATCCACCGTGCCCTTCATGACCGGGCGTTGTGTCAAGATGCTGGTGCATCTTGCCCCCATGAACAACACTGAGGATTTGCATCCCTCTGCAAATTCCCAGTAGGGGGATGTCCCTGTCAATTGC
>MPLT02178611.1_pt1 | contig 10893 bp, 7 predicted proteins | sample 1617391 | NCBI WGS metagenome assembly MPLT02 (sample SAMN05944800, study PRJNA350692) | marine metagenome | biome: marine; feature: ODZ; material: water; isolation source: 70 m water sample filtered on 0.2 um supor filter | place: Pacific Ocean | collected 2012-04-08 | depth 70m m
TCTAATTGATTATATCCACGTTTATTAAAATATTTCCCTAAACGAGGAACTGCACTTGTAGCAAAAGTAAAAGCAGCACCATGACCAGTTGGCGCACCCATTATTTGCATTTTAAATTCTTCCTGGGCAGCATTAAACATTAAGGCCTTCATTTTTTCTAAAGAAGTGCCTTTTCTCCATTTATTTAATATTTTAGGTATAGCCGTTCTAGCTAACAAAGGATTAATACCATATTTTTGTATACCTACTAATCCGCCTACAAAACCTACCATATTAGCAGCTTTATTTCCTAAACTTTCTCCTAAACCTACTTCAAACACTTCTTCGGTATCCTTGTCTAATTTTATCCCTTTAGTATTTAAAATTTCTTGAGCAATAGTAGCTGATTCTCTTGCGCTAGGACCTAATACTTTGTCTATATTTTTTTTAGAAACCCCAAGCCCTTCTACAAGACTTCTACCCATACCCCCTGCTTTATCCCAAGCAGTAACTTTTGGTCTTTTATTTAATAAGTATAAATCTTTTAAAGCCGCCTTTTCAGCTAATATAGACGCTTTTTCAGCTTCAAATTTTAATAATTCATCTGGATCAATATTTACTATTTCTCCATTTGGATTAATTCTTCTAATAGCAGCTACAGATTTTCCAGCAAATTCTTTATCTTTTTTATTGCTTAAAAAGTCACTCCATGTAGCCATTTCATCAAGAGGTATATCTTTCCAAACAAAATTCCCTGCTTCATTTGACCACTCTGCTTTATAACCTTTATCTTTTAAGTATTTTTCTATATTATCAAATTGAGACCCTTTTAACCCTCTAAATTGATCTTGGTCAATAATATAATCTGCAGTTTGTTTTCCAAACTTTTCTAACCCAGCACTAGTAAGTAAAATATCATCCCATTCTTCTCTTAAAAGTTCTCGTGGGGTATTAGCATATTTTTCTTTTACTGAATCTATATCAACGCTAAGGTCTCCAACCCTACCTGCAGTAGAGTCAATAAAATAAGTATCATCAGTTGTTTCGTAAATTTCATTTAATTTTTTTCGTAAATTATCTCTTTTTTCTGTAGATAAATTTGGATCTTCTAATTGGTTATTAATTAAATAAATTTGTTTATCATTTGGATTTAAAGCATCAATTTCTTGTTGATTTAAATCAAAAGCCAAAGTAGTTGCTTCTCCTAAAGGTACTACACCATCATCAGTTACTTCAAAATTAACATTTTTATATTCTTCATTATCTTTTTCTTTTTTATTAGAAATAGCAAAGTCTACAGCGTTTAAAGTTACCGCATCAATATCTTTTGGTGTTAAATTATTATAACCATCAGGATATTCATCTTTTATTTTAGCTAAAATGACATTTCTTAAATTATTAGGGTCAATATAACTTAAATCACTCTTCCCACTTAATTCTTGTAATACTTTAGGATTGTTTAAGCCTGTCAAAACTATATCATGGAAAGAGTTCATATCTCTTTTTTTATCTCCTATAGTAAAACCTAATTCTTTTATAGTTTCACTACCTGGTCCCCATTTTCCAGCAGGAGTAACGATTTTTTCAGTAACTTTAGTGTTATTTTCTACATTATTTTCATCAGGGTCACCATAAAAATTAGTACTTGTTGGAACTTTCCCTCCAGTTTTAGGGTCAGTAGAAACTACAAGTTTTTCTGTTTCTGTTTGATCATCAATTTCAACTGTGCTATCAGCAGTACTTGTTGGTGATATTTCAGATTCTTGCAACTCCACTTGTTGCGGCTGTATTGTGGGTTTTATATCTATTTGTGATATTTCAGTTGCTTCAGGCACACATTTCCCTTCTGCTTCATTCCACACCATACCCTCTCCTTCACATTCGGTAATTTGAGTTTCAGTTTCTACTTCTTCAATTTGATTTAAAGGGGAACTATTGATTTGATTATAATATTTAATAACCTTAGCAATATTTGCCTCTGGCTCATTAGCCGTAACCATGTTTTGTACTATGGTTTCTAAACTCATTAAGAATATTTTTTAATTAAAGCTGCCACATCAACACTCCCACTTGGGGTTTCCTCTACAGCTACTTCTTCTTGTGTAGTTATTGGTGGAAATAATTGTTGTTGAGTATTTGGATTATTAGTAATACTTTCTGTTAAAGTTGTAACTTCTTCTAGTGGCACACCTTTTGCGTCAGCAATTTTTTGAGCGCCTTGTTTTGCAAATTTAGCAAATGTTTCTGGATGAGGTTGTTTAGATCTTTGATATTTATTTTCTAAATATTTATCCATTATTGTATAAGCCTCTGCAGTTCCTCTATTATCCCATTCAGTTCCACTATGAGGATCTGTAAAAGCGGTTTCTTCCATTAAAGTTTTAACTTGTGATTGAGGAAGCTGCATATGATCAGCTAAATAAGATCTAATACCCCTTGGTCCCAGTTTAGATAAAGCATTTTGAGCATATTTTAATACAGCTGCTTTATGATTTTCATAAGGCCCTGTATCATACATTTTATTACCATCTTTATCCACTATTAAAAGTGGTTTACCATTTTTACCTCTTCCCAGCGTTTTAACAAATGTATCTAATAAAGGATCAATAGGTTGAATCTTGTTAACAACTTTAGGCACATTAGGCACATCATATATACTAACATCAAATTCTCCTTGTAAAGGATTATTAGCTTTACCTTTAAGCAAAGCACGGCCATCTTCATCAATTTCTATATTTACAGTGCCTTTATTCAAACCTTGTAAAACACCTTCTCCAAATTGGTCCATACCATATGATAAGGTTCCATTTTTCAATGAAGCATTATATAATTGCATAGCATTTTTTACAGCTTTTGCAAAGCCCCCTAACTCACCTACAGATCTTTTGATAACAGCCATTTTTGCCGCATAGTCTGCATTACTTATATCTCCTTTTTTCTTTTCATTTGTTATAGCGCTTGCTTGCTCAACTAACTGTCTTGCAATACCTTGTAATTTAATACTAAATAAACCTTGAGGACTAGGGTTTTTCTGATTAATTCTTTCTTCAGATTTATGTCCAAACTTTCTTTGATATTCATCCCACCTAAATTGTTTAATAGCAGCTTGCTCAGGATTAATAGTAGGAGTTTGTTGCGAATTATTGTTTTCCATAATATATTATTAGTTTAATCATCATCATTTGTAGGAGGCGGTTGGTAACCTTCAAACGTACCCCAGTTTTCAGCAATACTCTCTGCGAGACCATCGAAATCAAGTTCAAAATTCATGTTGCTGAAATCAATAGCAGCATTTGGGTCTCTATTAGTAAAGGAGTTATTCGCATCATCAGCTGCATCTGCATATGCGCCTACGCTATATAAATTACTACCTTCAGCTCCTCTCATTGACAACCATTCAAAATCTGGGCTAATAATCTCACCATTTCCTTTCATCCCTCCACTCTTATTTACAGCAGAGTTAGTAAACATAGATTCAGCTCCGGTTGCCTCCGCAAGAGCTTGCCCATGCTCTATCAATCCTTGATTTTCTCTAGCGTCAGTTAAAGCTTGTACATAGTCACTTGTATAAATATCTTGTAAGTTCATCATAGTATCCCATTGATTAGACTGATGCTGTGTTTGACCAGCAGCTTTATCCATATCAAATTTATTTTGCATAGATGCATTTTGTCCTAGCGCAGCATTAACATTTGCTGCATAATTACTAAAAGCAGCATTTTGGTTGCTGATATTAAACTGATCCATAGCATTAGCCATTTGAGCACCTTGTAATTGCCATTGGTTTTGTGATTGAGCATTAAATTGATTAGCTTGATTTCTAGCCGAAGCTTCAAATTGAGCGGCTTGATTAGCTTGACCTACATTAAATTGTTGTTGTCCTAAACCAAATTGAGAAGCTAAATTACCTTGAGCTAATAAATCTCTTTGTAAACCTTGTTCTCCTTGGGCTCTTAATAATTCATTTTGTTTTACTTGTTGATCAATACTGGCAGCAATTCCAGCTTTCGACTGAGCGGCGGCAGCTGCAAGAGCAGTTGCACCTCCAGCACCTGTTCCAGCCTGAGAAGCTAGTCCTAAAGTGTTAGCTAAAGCTTGATCAGTTTGGGCAGCTTGCATTTGAGCGCCAGCTGTAGAAACCTGTAAATTATTAAACACATTACTAAGCCCAGTATCAGCTCCCCTTGCTAATCCAGCTACATTAGTTTGACCTGCAGTATAACCTAAATTATCAGTGCCCATTAAATTAACACGACCCATTCTATCACGAATAGTTGCGTCAACACCTTTTTCCCCGCCAAATAAATCCACTTGAGCTGTCATTATTTTTTCAGGATCTATAAGATTAGCCGTTAGAGGCGCATAGTAATCAGTAACGTTTTCTGATAATTCTTCTAATCCACTTATTCCTTTAGTATAAGTGTCATGAGTTTGATCTAGATATTCATTGATATCCCCAGCATTTTTCCAGGCGTTCTCAGCTCTTTGGATATCATATTGATTCCCTAAACTTTCTTCTTTGGCCATTTTATAATTTTTTTATGAGTTCATAAGATGGATTTTCATATATATATTTGTATCCTAAATCTTTGCTAAAATCCATCGCAAAATTAGTTAAAAGTTGTATTGCTTCATTTTTGTCTTTATCTTTATAATCAGGATCTGAAATAACATTAGTTAATAAAGCACAATGTGAATTAGTCATTCCTAACCATACTGAAGCTATAGGGTGCTGGTCTTTGCAAACCATAAACCCCCCTAAACCTTTTCTTTTTTTCTCATATTCCCCTACCTGAAAAGCTCCAGGCATAAGATCTCTAAAGTTTAATTTTTTTATTAAAGGTTTTTTATCATAAGAATCAACCCATTTGGGTAAAAAATCCCAATCTGATTCCATTAATTTTCGTACTTGTAACATAAAATAAAATTTAATTAATATATATTTAACTTGATGAGTTTACCGCTTCGGCATTTAATGCAAACAATTCTTTTTTAGTTGTAGCATTTGAAGTAGGTAATTTTAATTTAATAGTGGCGTAAGCTCCCTTAATACCGGCTACTATTTTATTTCCATTAGCTTGTATTGCACCATTTACCACTATATAATCTGGTTCATTAGAACTAATTGGTGCAAAAAATTTGCCTTCTTTTTCCTGAAAAGGAAAAGTTACTAAATTTCCCATATTAATTTTGATTTATAGTTATTGTTTGCGGAGCTACTGGTGCACCTGTAACCCTAGTATTACTTGTTTCAATAATTATAGTACCACTTCTAGCACTTCCCGTATTATTAGTTTCAGCACCTAAAGTAAATGTTACTCCTTGATTTGCAGTAGCCACTGTACCAACGGATCCATTTAATTTAACCCAAGTTGCTGTACCTGGGGTTATTCTAATATTAACATTCCAAGTTGAAGTAATAGTTTGATCTGTACCAGCTTGTGGAATAGTTGCAATAGAAGGTGTTCCAATTGTTGCAGTAACCGCACCTGCTCCCGTTATAGTTGCTGTAGCAGTAGTATTGGAAGTTATCATAGGTAATTGAGTACTAAATACTAATCTACCGTATTGCAATTCATTATCTCCATATGCCTGAGTAACTGTTCCACTTGCATTATAAGTAATAGAGTAAGCGTTACTAAGTAAAACTTGATTTGTAGCACATGTATAAGTAATTGTAGATAACCTTTCTGTTGGGGGATCATATGGACTTATAGCATATGCTACCCCAATACTATGAGGTGATGGCACTTGTAAAACCCCCGGTGCCGCTATTGCCGCCCAAGTTAATTCTGGTTTTAATGTAGCAGTCCCAGTTGCTGAAATAGTCCCAGCTGTTGCTGTTGAAGGAACTGTTACTGGAATAGTATATTGTACATTATCTGGTGGGTTACCAGACCTTGCTGTAGTGGGTGTTCCAACGCTAGTTGCCGCTGGCATTCCACTTGTATCTATTGTTATATTAGCCGGATCAATATAATATCCATTTTGTACTCCTGTAGTGAATACTATATTATTATTTCCTGGTGTATTAAATACTTGTGATGCAGGTGATAAAGTAGCAAGAGCTATAGCGTCTATTGTATTTACTGTCAATAAAGCAACTGTAAATGCAAGAGATGCTCCATTACCAGTTATGTTTAAAGTTTGTATAGAGTCTTGATTTCCTACAATATGTTGTATTAAAAATACTAAGCTACCATCTGTTATAGCACTTGGGCTAGTTACAGTTAAAGTACTACCAGCAGCTGGGGTAAGCACTACATCGTTTACATTTGTAAACTCATATTGAGAATTTAAAGGAGATACAAATATAGCCCATGTAATTGATTCATTTTCTTTAGCAGTAACCGTATTAGCTCCTGTAAATGTAGAATTTGCAGCAGCCCCTGATAATTGTAAAATTGTATCATAAGTTGTAGCTAATACAGGTAATGTGCCTGCACTTGCAATATCTGTTTCTATATATTCTAATTCCCAACCAGAATCCCCTTCGTAACTTAAAGTATTAAATTGTTTAACAGTAGAAGGTCCATCATTAAAAATAGGAATTACATAGGATTCTGCTGCTCCAGCATTATAAAAATTATTTCTTGTTACATTAGGATCTGTACTATGATGCTCCCATAAATCTCCCCCGCTAAAAGTATAATAAGTATTATTTAAAGATACCCCACCTTCTTGTTTAAATGACCTAAAACTAGTCCATCCATTAGATCTATCATCAAAAGCTACTGTTAAAAATCCTTGTGAAGCAGTAGCTGCATTAGTGTCTTCATTGCTATCGTAACCTTCCCCAATTAATGTTAATTCATATATTTTACTATATTCATCAAATGAACCTATAACTTGAGTAGATTGTTTTAAAGCGTCTCGGAAAAAATCTCCCATACCATACATAGAAATAGGAGTCATCCCGTCTTGAGAAAGCCTTAAAACTGTACCACTATTTTTATCTGTAAAATACTTAGAAAAACCAAAATTAGCAAACGATTGAGGATCTTTAGAAATTCCATATTCTCCTGCATAAGCCGCTATTGTTCCTAAAAATTGTGTATTACTTGTTACTGGTATTGCACCACCTTCTGCTGAATAAATAAAATCTTTATCAATAGGAGATCTAGAAACTTTATTTTCTTGAAAAACAATAATTTGAGTATCAGTTACAAAAAGTTTTTGTATAGATCCGTTTAATGGATCTAAAGAAAGTGTTAATCCCCCTTCTGATTCATTAAATTGATTTATATAATTAATTCCAGTTCTTGAATTTAATAATCCACTAGAATGTATTAAAGTATTAAATCTTCTTTCTTGTGTAAAATTTTCTTGAACTACATAAGCCCTAACACCCACATCAAAAGCTGGTTGATTAAAACCTGCTTTAATTCTATTTACTTCTATATGACTCCCTGATTGGAAGGTTAGTAATATGCAATTAAAAAATTCAATATCTATAGCTGTTGCTGGAATATCTGCTACTAACCCACCTGTAGAGGTTTCATAAAATATATCTAACTCTGAACTTACTGGTTCAGTTTCAAATACACATAATCCACTAGTTACTGCAGTACCGCTATTATCAACTGTAGTTACTAAAGCATCTCCTGAAGGGTTTGCTATAGATTGTACAGAGGTTAAATTAGCTGCATAATTATTTCCAGAAGTAGATTCCCATACATTACTAGTGCCAACGTATTTAGGATATACAGAAACATTACATGGAGATATTGTTGCAGCAGTACTCGGTGGTATAACTGCAGTTTGATCCCTTGGAATTTTATTTATACTATCTCCTAATCTTTCTATGTTATTTTGAGATGTTATAAGAGAAATCCAATTATAATATTCTTGTTCCCTTTGTTTAACAACCACTCTATATGAATAAGCCCAACTTGGTATTTGAGTAGTGTCTGTAAATGTAATTCTTAAAGCATTAAAAGCTGTATCTGTTAAAGCATCTCCTGTGTTAGGGGCCACGAAAACAGTATCAACCCCTGAACTAGATAATATTACAGGGGATTGTCTTCCAAATTTATCTGCTAAAACTATACCTACTTGATAAGTTCTTCTTGATTTTACTGATTGATTACTTAATGGCCCACCAACCCCTGTATTTCTTGAGGAATCTTCCCCTGTTCTTAAAACACTAAAAGCAATATCAGGAATATCATAATTTTGTACAAAGTTCCCATATACTAATCTCCCTCCAGCCACTTCTTGTGATTTAGCTTTAATAGGGACTGCATCGTATACCCTAGTTAATTGATCGCTAGGTAAAGTTCTAAAAGGATCTGTAGAAGAGTAAGTAAAGTTTACAAAAGGCTCTGTTGTAACTTCTTGATCTTGAACAACATATAAAGTACTAGATACTGTTTCTTTGTAAATTAATTCAACATTTTTAATACCATATCCTGTAGGAGTAGGAACCTGTAATTGTACTTGATTAATAGCATTTACAAAAGTTTCAATTTCTCCAAAATCACCTAGAGTAGAACTAATAGTATCAGACTGATTAAGTCTTGAAAAAATTATTGGGGTAAAAGGAGCTAAAGTACTATATTCATTATCTTCAAATTGCCATCTATAAGAAAATCTAATTAATTTGTCTTGCATAAAAGTAGATGAAATAGAAGCTTCATTAGTTGCAGTAACTAAAGTAGGAGCGTCATAAGGGGCAAATTTACATACAGAAATTAAGTTATCAATATCTGTTGCATTACCATAATATGTAGTATTATTACGAGCCGTAACTACATTTATTTTTCTTGGATAATTTCTATCATCTGTCCAAAATAATAAATCATCTACTATATTAACGCCAGTAATAGGATAATTTTGATGAAAATTTAATTGTTGAGATACTAATAATCCTGTAACTTCTTTTGTTTTTTGATCGTATTCATAAATACCATGGTTCCCACTATTAGTTTCATTGTATATAGAATTAGTAGTTACAAAGAAATATATTTTTTCTGCATTAGAATCACTAATTTGACCAATACATTTAGAATTACCTGTCAATCCATTTTGACCAACTAATTTATTACCTAATAAATTTTCAATAGCTCCTACATCAGAGCTTTCTGATTGTCCTATATTTATATTTAAGCCCTCTCGGTACTCCCCTGCCGGTACTATTCTGTCATCTAAATCTCGGTTCATTTTACCGATATTAAATGTTCTTTTTATTTCTGGCATAAAATTATATTAGTGTTTAATCCATTTAGCTTTATTACGAAATATATTAGTCATTTCTGCAATCTTCATATTAGCTATTCTTATTTTTGCATTACGCATTTTAGCAGAAGCTTCTTTTTTATACAAAGGAGCTACCGGAGCTGTCGAAGCACGCACTTTACATAGATTATATAACATTGTAGACATAACAGCTTCTTCAGCTAACTTAGGTACATATACATTATCAAAATTTCCATTATCTCCTAATCCATCAGATATATATCTTAAAGTTATATAAGTATCTTGAGGAATAGTAGAATCAAAGTATATTTGCCCCGCATTAAGATCTAAAACAAAACTTCCATTTTTATTTTGAAATTCTGGAGTTAACCCATAGCGTCTACCATAATAACCGAAATCATCAAACATGTAATATCCATTATAATAATTTAATGTTTCTTCTGTACTTACTATACTTTTAGCTTTTTGAAACCTATCTATAGTTTCAGATTCTTCTGCATATATAACATTACCATCTTGATCATATAGGTATTTATAATTTTCATCTTGAGCTATACCTTGGTTTGCGTGAGTAGTATTACTCGGTAATATAGTTCTTTCTACACCCCAAGCATCAGTATAAGATATTTTTATATAGTTAACATAATCTGAAGGTAAAGACATTTGACGTAAAGGGCTAACTTGTATTTCAATAGCTTTTTCAGAATGAAATACATCATAACTAAATTCTTGTACAGCCTTTTGACCCCATAATGCTATTTCATACCTAGGCACTTTACTAAGAACTTTATCATCACCTACATAAGCAATCATAAAATTACTAATTATATCATTTAAATTAGTTCTTCTATAATAACCAGGGACTGCAAGTCCAGTTCCGCCATCTAAAGCGGAATAATTATCTACATCTAAAGGTTTTCTTGATATTGCCATTATTGTTCAGTTTGTTGTAATTGACCTTCTTTTCCTTGTGCAAATCCAGTAACATCAGCTTGCTTAATTGTAAGTCCTGCATATCCTAATATAGTTGCAACAAGTTCTGGATATTCTGCAGGTGCTAATTCAAAATTATATGACTTAGCTGCTGTATCATAACTATCTGTAGCTGGATCAAAAGCTGTTGGATCATAATATGGAATTGTTCCTTGTAATACATATCCCCATTTTGGGCGTACAGGATTTTTTAAATATTCAAATTTTACTCCTGTGGTAATGCTAGAAGGATAAAGAGTAACACCTACTCCATCACTAGTATATACAGGTTGAGTAGTTACAGGATAAGTTAAAGGAGATAAATTAATGTACTTTATTTTTTCATGAGAAGCTTTATCAGCTACTATATCATTAACACTCACTATACCCAACTGTCTTAAATCACTAGGATAAGGAAAAACACCATTTGATATTGTAGGTGTACTACTTTTATAAAATAAATTTATTCTTTCAGAAACATTTGATTTTGCATCAGAAAAATCACTTTGTACAGGATTTCCTCTTTCATAATTTGACTGCCTGCTAAAATAAGCTTCAAAAATCTCATTTTGAGCTTGATCTGCCATTCTATTAAATTCATCAGGCGTTATATAACCTCTATTGTCTTTGTTAGCTAAAACAAGTACTGTTTGGTATACATTATTAATATTAATCATTTATTTCTTTTTAGTATTATTTAGTGAATATAAGGCTGATTTCTCGCCTTATATCCGGTTAGCTTAA
>MPLT02335478.1_pt1 | contig 10869 bp, 4 predicted proteins | sample 1617391 | NCBI WGS metagenome assembly MPLT02 (sample SAMN05944800, study PRJNA350692) | marine metagenome | biome: marine; feature: ODZ; material: water; isolation source: 70 m water sample filtered on 0.2 um supor filter | place: Pacific Ocean | collected 2012-04-08 | depth 70m m
ATCAAGAAGGGTGTCTTTGAGAAACTCCCATATCCTTGGTTTGCTCCGAAGATGCAGGTGTTTGAATCTGGCGCAGTCCAGGATATGTGTGGAGAGGACGTAAGTTTCTGTCTCGATGCAATCGAGGAGGGTTATGAAATCTGGTGCGATCCTCGGATTAGAGTAGGCCACGAAAAAACTCGCGTTATTTGATAATGTCGCCGTTTGGATCAAAACCCGGTTTCTCGAATAAAACAGATGAGCAACTCTGGTATGAAATATCAGAAAATCTCAGCGAATTATCTCGTAGGGATGCTGTTCAATATCGGGTTCGTGCCTCGAAGGAGTCCGTATTAGCAAAATTGGAGGAATTAAAAGAAAATGGCAAAATCTAGACAAGGGATTTACGGTACAGGTGACTTTTTTGTTGCACCACCGAAGAAAACTCGTCAAGGGAGGTCCGAAAATACGAAACTTGCGTCTTCCTCTCGTAATGCACGTAAGAAAAAGTACCGAGGACAAGGAAAATAACCTTAAGGGACCCGATAAGGGTCCTTTTTTCATGTGTAAATAGAAAAAAATCGGGAATTTAGTGAAAATGTCTAGACTACCATCGACTTACAACGAAAAAATGCTTAGAGAAATCGCAAATGATGCTATAACACCTAAAAAAAGCGATACAAAAGTCCAAAATGACCTCTATGAACGTAAAGAAGACAATGATTTTTACGAAGGATTGGACTATGACGACGATATGATCCCTTCTGCACAAGTTTAGTTAAAGATCCTTAATAAATAACTTATATTCTTATAATTTGCAATGCCTCTCCAACGGGTAAGTCAAGGTTTTAAAGACATTAGTATGTCATTTCAGTCTAATCCACTGAATAATGACCTTATTGGGCTTAAAAATGAGAATGCTATTGCGCGTTCCGTTAAAAATATCGTTTTTACAGTACCTGGAGAGAAGTTTTTTAATGAAAACTTTGGATCAGAGATTACTGCATCTCTTTTTGAGAATATGAGTGAATTATCAGGAGCGCAAATTGAAGATGAGATTCGACAGTCTATTGAGAATTATGAACCAAGAGTTGAATTGATTAATGTAACGGCAATTCCTGATTATGATAACAACCAATTTGATGCTGTTGTCGTTTATAAAATTATAGGTATGGATATTCCGCCACAAGAGTTATCATTCGTTTTGCAACCAACAAGATAAGATGCCATTAGTCAATTTTTCCAATTTAGATTTTAATCAGGTCAAAAGGACTCTGAGAGACTATCTACAAGCAAATAGTAATTTTACAGATTACGATTTTGAAGGTTCTAACCTTTCATCTATTCTTGACGTTCTTGCATATAACACTTACATCACTTCATACAATGCCAATATGGTTACGAATGAAGTTTTTATTGATAGTGCGACTTTAAGAGAAAATGTCGTTTCTTTGGCACGAAATATTGGATATCTACCTCGCTCAAGGACTGCTGCAACCGCTACAATCAACTTCTTTGTCAATTGTGACTCAATTGTACCACCACCTGCTACACTAACCCTTAAAAAGGGCCCTGTAGCACGTACACAGGGTGCTTTTGGTAATCAATCCTTCGTTTTTTGTATTTTAGAAGATATTACGGTTCCAGTTTATGATGGAATTGCTACTTTTGATGAAATTCCTATTCATCAAGGTACACTTTTAACAAATACCTTTACATATAGTCGTAGAAATCCTGATCAACGCTTTATTTTACCAAATATTGGAATTGACACGAATTTAATTACAGTTACAGTCAAAGCAAACGAATCTGCAACTGCTTCTGTTAAATATAGTGCTCAAGATAGTCTTTTTGATATTAATGGCGACTCAAAAGTCTATTTTTTACAAGAAATTGAAGATGAGAGGTACGAACTCTTCTTTGGGGATGATATTTTTGGAAAAGCACTTGAAGAAGGTAACTTTGTTACAGCAGATTACATGATTAGTGATGGTGATGCTGCAAATGGCGTTAGTGATTTCGCATTTTCCGGTAGATTAACGTATAATCGCAATTCTATCGGTTATAACGTCACAACTGGTGTTTCTTTGGTCACAGCAAGCACTAGTTCTGCTGGTGGTGAAGAAATTGAAGCAGTTGAGTCCGTTAAGAAGTTTGCACCCCGAATTTATGCTTCTCAAAATCGTGCAGTTAGTGCAAATGACTACGAAACACTAATTCCAGCAAAAATTTATCCAGAAACTGAGTCTATTACCGTTTTTGGGGGAGAAGACCTAATTCCACCTCAATATGGAAAAGTTTTCATCAGTATTAAACCAAGAAGTGGCGATTTCTTGCCAAATTTGATGAAAGAGAATATTAAGACAAAATTGAAGAAATATGCGGTTGCTGGAATCGTCCCAGAAATCTTAGATTTGAAATATCTCTATATTGAAGTGGATTCTAAGATATATTATAATTCTAACCTTGCTCCAAACGGTTCTTATGTCTCAAGTGTCGTTCAGGACAATGCACTGAAGTATTCAGAGTCTAGTGAACTGAATAAGTATGGTGCTAGGTTCAAATATAGTAAATTTTTGAAAATTATTGATGATAGTAACGATTCTGTAACATCTAACATTACAACTGTCAATATGAGGAGGGATTTGAGAGTTGTATTAAATACTCCTGCTGAATATCAAGTTGGATTTGGTAATAAGTTCCATATTAAGAGTATGGACGGATATAACATCAAATCTTCTGCTTTTACAGTAAGTGGTATTACTGAAAACGTTTATTTGTCGGATGTTCCTAATACTAATAGAACATCTGGTTCTTTATTCTTATTTACGGTTCCTTCAGTGAATTCTACGTCTCCAACCATTGTGAGACGCAATATTGGAACAATTGACTATGAAAATGGAATTGTAACCTTAAGTCCTATTGTTGTTGAATCGGGTAAGTTCAAAGATGGACAATCTATCATTGAAATCTCTGCCTGTCCTTCATCTAATGATGTTGTCGGATTACAGGACTTATATTTGCAACTAGATATAAGTACAAGTAATTTTGAAACGATTGTTGACGAAATCTCTTCAGGATTAGACCCAGCAGCATCAAATTATGTTGTAACTTCCAGCTACTCTAACGGCGCACTAGTAAGAGCATAAAATGGCAGAAAAGAGAATCCAGTTTAGTAACGTAGTTCAAAACCAGCTGCCTGCGTATGTAAGGAACGAATATCCTTTAATTTCAGAGTTCCTGAAGGAGTATTATGTTGCTCAGGAATTTGAAAGTGGTCCAATTGACCTTATTCAAAATATTGATCAATATATTAAGATAGATGAGATAACTAATCTTACAGAAACTGTAGGATTAAGGACTGATATTGCATTTGATGCCTCAACCATTGATGTTGATATGATCAGTCATCCAGAAGGAACAACTGGATTTCCAGATTCTTATGGGTTGTTAAAAATTGATGATGAGATAATTACATACACTTCTAAGACTAAAACCTCTTTTAATGGATGTGTTAGAGGGTTTAGTGGTATAACTTCATATAGGGCAGAGACTGAAACTGATCAGTTAGTCTTTAATTCAACAGATGCTGCAGATCATCAATATACAGCACCTGTTCAAAACTTAAGTTGCCTTTTCCTTAAAGAATTTTTACTAAAGACAAAATATCAACTTTTACCTGGATTAGAAGAGAGAGAATTACATGAAGACTTAAATAAGAACGTTTTTATAAAACAAGCAAAAGATTTCTATTTAAGTAAGGGAACTGATCACTCTTTTGAAATTTTATTCAAAGCATTATACAATGAAGACGTAAGTATAGTAAGACCAAGAGATTTTCTTATTAGTCCTTCTAATGCACATTATATTATAACTAAAGATCTGGTTGTTGAACCAATTGAAGGAGATCCTGCAAATCTTATTAATGCTACATTATTCCAAGATGCTTATGGAGATACGATTGATAAAGGATATGCTCCTATTACTTCTATAGAGGAGATTAACCCTGGATATGGAACAACTTACTATAAACTCAGTATAGATGGTGGTTATAATAGAGATGCGCGAGTTGATGGAGCATTATATGGAAGTTTTACTGTTCATCCTAAAACTAAGGTAATTGGCGAAGTTTCTGTAGGAACTACTTCCTTAGATGTAGATTCAACAGTTGGATTCTCTACTTCTGGTGAATTATTGATTGATTATCTTGATAATACGGTTGGAGTTGTTTCTTATACCTCTAAGAACTTAACACAGTTCTTTGGATGTAGTGGTATTGATAAAAGAGTTTTAAATGCCGCAAATGTTGGAATTAATACGTATGCATATGGATATAACTTCTATGATCAAGATGATAAGATTACAGTAAGAATCAATTCTGTTTTAGGGGAATTACTCTATCCGAATGATACTCATTATTACAATTATAATGATACTGCTAAAATTAAAACTTTAGGTGTTGCAAATAAAAGTTTTAAAGCACAAAATTGGTTCTATAATATTGCACCAACTTATAATGTCACAAGTATTACACTAGTTAATGCTTCTGATAGATCATATCAAATTAATACGAAAACAGAGCATACATGTCGTATAGGAGATTCTGTTACTCTTATTGGTAGTTCAGTAGGAACATATGCTAGTTCTCTTATAATAGAAATAATAGATTCTAAGTCTTTTGTTATAAGAGGTCAGGGAGATATTGATACTGCTGATGAGTATACAATTAAGAGAAATATATTAAAGACTAATTCTAATACTTTCCCTGAAGCAGTACAGTATACCACTAATGTTCAGAATGTATATAATATTAATGGTCAAGAAGACCTCTTAGTAGCATCTTCTTCAATTCCTTCATATTATGCACAACCACTTAATGCATCGACTCAAGCAACTACTATAACAGGTACATTTAGTGGAACTGAATTTGAGATATCTCCTGATAAAGATCATGGATTCTATACTGGAGATGCAGTTTACTATATTCCAGAAAAGGTTGAAGAGAAGTATTTTACTGCTGGTGGAGCAATTGCTACTAGAGTTAGTGTAGCGACAAAATTATTTGATGAAGGTCTTTATTTCTTGTACAGAGTAAATTCTTCAACGGTTAGATTTGCTAAGAGTAGAACTGATATTTCTAATGGATCTTTTGTTACTATTAATTCTACTACTGTAAAGGATAATAAAGTACAACCCTTTGATTTTAAGAATAAGACTTTAGCATCACAAAAACTTGTAAGGGAAATACGTCCACCTAAAAATGATGGTATTTTAAGTCCTACTACTCCTGGATATACTGGAATTCTAATTAATGGTGTTGAAATCTTAAACTATAAGTCGGATAATTTGATTCATTATGGTCGAATTGAAGATATTGAAGTTATTGCTCCTGGTTCAGATTATGATGTAATAAGTCCACCACTTATTAAAATTTCTGATCCTGTTGGTACTGCAGCAACTGGACATGTAGATGTTACGGGATCTTTAGAAGAGATAAGAATTTTAAATTCTGGTTTTGATTATCAAGGTACTCCTGAGGTTAATATTTCTGGTGGTAATGGTTCTGGAGCAGATGCTACAGTAACTATGAGATCAATTGTCCATAAAGTTGACTTTGATGCTCAAATCGTTGGTGGTGCTGTTGGAGTTGGTACAACTTTATCTACAATTGGGTTTAGTACATATCATAAATTTAAAAATGCAGAACAGGTAATTTATCTAAGCAATGGACAAGAAGGTATTAGTGGACTTACAACTGATGCTTCTTATTTTGTTAAAACAATAAGCAATACTGAGATATCACTACATCCTACTCAAAATGATGCTCAAGTTGGTTTAGCTACTATTTCTTTACTATCATATGGTGTTGGTAGACAATCTATTAGATCATATAATACAAAGTCTGTTGTAGATGGGATTAATGTTGTTAGTGCTGGTAATGGTTATTCATATAAGAAGAGAGAAGTAACTTCAGCAGGTGTTAGTACTGCTCTTAATAAAATTGAATTTGTAAGTCATGGTTATGAGTCTGGAGAGGTTGTTAACTATACTTCTACAGGGACAGCAATTGGTGGACTTAATAGTGGAACTGATTACTATCTTACTAAAGTAGATGATAATAACTTTAAGTTATCTGCTGTTGGTTCAGGTGTAACTAATAAAGATTTTTATTATCAAACAAATCAATATATTGACTTTACTAGTGTTGGTGATGGAACATTTAAATATCCTGATATTTCAGTAACTTTAACTGGACGTGTAGGAATATCTTCAATAGGTTCTGAAACATTTGAAGCAGAAGTTCAACCAATCTTTAGGGGAGAAATAACTGGAGCATCTCTTACTAATAAAGGTGTTGGATATGGATCTTCTGAGATTATTAATTATATTAGAGACCCACTAGTTACTTTATCCTTTGGTGAGGATGCACAATTACAACCTATCATTGTTGATGGTAAGATTGATGAAGTAATTGTTATGAGTTCTGGTAAGGAGTATAATTCACCTCCAGATTTGGTAGTAAATGGTAGTGGTGTTGGTGCAGTCTTAGTACCTGTACTTACTAACAATGCCATCACATCTGTTAAGGTAGTTGCTGGAGGTGCTGGATATGATCAATCTACTACTACAGTTTCTGTTCAATTCCCAGGAGATGGAGCAGTTCTGAAACCAAATGTACAAACTTGGCGTATAGATTTAGTTAAGAGACATTTTGAAGAATTTACTCAAGATGATGGATTTATTTCTGAAGGAATTAATGATAAGTATGAGTTAGAATATTGTCACTTATATGCTCCTAGAAAACTTAGAGAATCTGTATATTCTGTAGATCAGACTGGAAAAATTATCTATGGTGAAAATGACCTTGTAAGACAAGATGGTGTTGAAGTTGCTGCTAGAAACCACTCTCCTATTATTGGATGGGCGTATGACGGTAACCCAATTTATGGTCCATTTGGATATCAGACTAAGCAAGGTGGCGTAGTTGCCCAGATGAAGTCTGGTTATAAGTTATCACTTGCTGCAGATAGACCTCCTTTTGCTGCTGGATTCTTTGTTGAAGACTACTCATATTCTCAAGTAAATGATGAAGATGTTCTTGATGAGAATAATGGCAGATTTGGTATTACTCCAGAATTCCCAGAAGGGACATATGCTTACTTTGCTACTGTTGATAGTACTCAGGCAGCATCTGCTGGTGCATTTGCCAATTATAAGCAACCAGTATTCCCATATTTGATTGGTACGAATTATCATTCAACACCAAATAAGTTTAACTTTAGGGTAACATCTAACCAGGATGAATTTACTTTTGGTGCACCTTGGTTAAGGAATACTCAACCATACAATTTGATGGATGGGGAAGTCCAATATGAATATGTTTATATACCAGACAAATTAAAACAGACAGCAAAAATTAAGAATGTAGAGTCTGGAAAGGTTGATACCGTAGGAATTGAGACTGGTGGAATCAATTATAAGGTTGGTGACCCTATAGAATTTGCTACTCCCCCTCATGCTAGTAATGGTGCAGGAGCAGCAGCAAATGTTTCCTATATTGATGGTAAAGTAATTAATACCGTTAGTGTTGCTTCTAGTAGCATTAATCCCGTTGAGATCTATCCTGGAGAAAATAAAGGTGATTATGTTGTTGTTTGCGACAATCCACACAACTTTAAAAATGGTGAAACAATCAGTATCTCTGGATTGTCTACCACATCGTCTAAGATTGGTGGATTCTATAAGGCAGGTATTACAACTGCTTTATTCTCTGTAGCAGGAGTTGGAACTACTACAACTGGTATAGGAACTATTGGTGCTACTGGAATTGTTACTTATATTCCTTTGGCTGGAAATCTTTCTTATCCAACTGCAGATTATTATCAAGTTAAGAATATTAGAGAAAATGACGTATTTAAAATTGGTGATGAGAGAGTTAAGATATTAAATGTAGAACCTAAACTCTCAAGAGTTAGAGTTATTAGAGGTATTGGAACTGGTAGTACTGTAGGTGCTGCTCATAGTGCAACAACTGTATTATATGAAGATTCTAGATTAGTAACGATTGATTCAGGATTTGGTACAAGTTATAAGTATACCATCAATAAAGAGATTTATTTTAATCCAAGTGAATCTGTTGGACTCGGAACTACTGCTGCAGTTGGTATTGGTACAACTATTTCCTTTGCTAACCCAGGAACAGGAATTAGTAATATCTTTATCCCTACTAAGTCAATTTATATTCCTAAGCATGAATTAAAGACGGGTGATAGATTAACCTATTCTCCAAATGGTGGAGCAGGTCTTATTGTCCAATTTACTAGTGCTGGTATTGGAACTACAGTAGCAAATCAAACTTCTCTATATGTTGCAAAGATTAGTGATGATTTGATTGGTCTGTCAACTGTTAGGGTTGGTCTTGGTTCAACAGGCAATTTTACTGGTATTTCAAGTACTTATCAAAACTCTACTACATTATACTTTACTGGAATTGGTACAGGAGTTTATCATAGCTTTAAAACTAACTATGATGTAATTACTGGTGAGATTTCTAGAAATCTAGTAACAGTAGCAACAGCAAGTACTCATGGGTTAACAACTGATGATGAAGTTAAAGTTTTAGTTAATCCCGGAATCAATACGTCAGTTATAGTAAAATATAATGATTATAATCGTCGTCTACTAATCAATCCTAAGACTTTTGTTGCTGGAGGAGTAGATACAACCTTTAATACAATTAATATCGCAGATCATGGTTATACTACTGGACAGAAGATTGTTCATAATGCATCTTCTCCTGCTGGTGGTTTATCTGATAATGCCATTTACTTTATAGTAAGAGTTGATAATAATAAGTTTAAGTTATCTAATACTTACTATGATGCATTATTAGCAAAACCAATCATTGTTGATATTACATCTGCTTCTGGAGGAACTATTTCTTTAGTAAATCCACCATTAAAAGTATACAAGGATTCTACAGTCAATTTTGATGTATCTGATGGATCTTTAGCATATACCGTTCAAGGAACTGCATATCCTGCATTTGAGTTTAATTTCTATACGGATCAAGAATGCCGTGAGATATGGAATACAAGTGCTACTACGAAAAACTTTGAAGTACAAAGAACTGGAACTGTTGGTGCAGCAGGTGCTAAGGTTGCACTAACAGTAGATAAGAATATTCCAGAGACTCTATATTATAAATTGGTTCCTGTTTTTGAAAGTGATCTACCCGCAGCAAAATCAGAAGTTGTAGTAGATAGTGATATTACTTCTGCTAATTTGATAGAAGTTGAGGATAGTATGTATAATGGAACTTATAAAATTTCTCTTCCTTCTACTACTTCATTTACTTACAGTATTCCTAGTAAACCAGAGCAAGTTTCTTATGCAGGAACTAGTTCTCTTCTAAATTATGAGACATCATCTAAGTCTGCATTAGGTGCCATATCTCAATTTGAGTTAATGGATGGTGGACAGTATTACTATGATGTTCCTGGAGTTTCTACTGTTACATCTAATCTAGGTCAGGGTGCTATTGTTTCTGCTTCTAGTACTTCTATCGGAAGAATTATAAAGACAGAGATTGAAAATATTGGTTATAACTTCCCATCAGATCCTACTTTAAGTCCAAGTGTAGGATTACCTCAAATTGTCCAAATAGAGTCTTTAGCAACATTTGAATCGATTGGAGTAAATTCAGTTGGAAGAGGATATTCTATAGCACCAAAATTACTTGTATTTGATGGTAAAACTAAGAAGCAAGTCACTGAAGTTGATTTAAAATATACTCTTGGCAAATCTGAGGTAGATATTAGAAAGAATGTATATGGTCTGAGTGATACTCGTCCAACTATTATTCCCGTAAACAACAGTGCTGGTGTGGGGATTAATACACTCAGTTATAACAGTTCAACTAAGAGTGTAACTCTTACATTAGATGTTGGGTTTAGTACTGCTAATAGTTTCCCATTCTCTGTAGGAGATAAGATTTTAGTTGAGAATGTTAGTGTTGGATTGGGTTCTACAGGAAGTAATTATAATTCAGAGGGTTATGATTACAAACTCTTTACTGTAACCTCAACTGATGAAAATCTTGGTGGAATAGGAACCATATCTTATAGTCTTTCTGATGTATTGGCTGCTGGTAAAATTCCAGGAACTTATGATCCTCTTAATTCTACTGGTAGAGTTATTCCTGAGAAATACTTCCCAGTATTTGATATAAAACTAAAAACTAAGGATTACTTCCCTGGCGAAACAGTTCTATCAAACTCGGCAACTGGTATAGTAGAGAGTTGGGATAAGAATATTGGTATTTTAAAAGTTTCATCAAGTGAGAATTTTATCATTAATGAAACTATTACTGGTAAAACTTCTAACACTCAAGGTGTTGCTTCTTCCATTACATCCTATAATTCTAGATTCAGTTTAAAAGAATTCTCTGAAGTTATTCATGGATGGGAAACTGATTCTGGCGTTCTTAATAAGAGTCTACAAAGAATAGAGGATAGTTTATACTACCAGAATTTCTCTTATTCATTAAAATCTAGAGTTGATTTTGATACTTGGGATGATGTTGTTAGTGCGACAAATCATACTTCAGGATTCCAGAAATTCTGCGATTATCAATTAGAATCTACTTCTACTGATCCTTCCATGGTGGTTGGATTAGCAACTGATACAACCGCAATAGAGTCAGTAAATGAATTAAGGGGAATTGGTAATTTAAATTGTGTTGAGGATTTTGATCTTGTTAAGGAGAATTCTTTAACATTAGGTAATGATATAGTTTCAAGTAAAATTATTTTTGCTAATAGAGTTCTTACTGACTATTATGAATCTGTAGGTAACAGGGTGCTCTCTATCGATGATATGAGCAACACC
>MPLT02175515.1_pt1 | contig 10868 bp, 7 predicted proteins | sample 1617391 | NCBI WGS metagenome assembly MPLT02 (sample SAMN05944800, study PRJNA350692) | marine metagenome | biome: marine; feature: ODZ; material: water; isolation source: 70 m water sample filtered on 0.2 um supor filter | place: Pacific Ocean | collected 2012-04-08 | depth 70m m
AAAACTCCCCCTCATCCGGCCTGCGGCCACCTTCTCCCCCGGCAGGGGAGAAGGAATCATAGCGGTCGCACTCGGTCATATGGTACCGCACTATAGATTCCGTTAATGGCACTATGAGTTCGTGTTGTTAGTTTGCTTTTTCCTCCCGTCCACGGTGATGAAGCCAAGCAACCCGAAGCCGCCGAGCAGGGATGCCAGGCTGACATATAACCACGTGTTCGGGGGCTGAAAGCGAAAGACTATATCGTGTTGGCCGGGCGGCAGGTGGACGCCCCGCATCACGAAATTACAACGAAGCAACTCCGCCGGTTGGCCGTTCACGCTGACCTGCCAGTGTGGTGACCAGTGATCGTTGAGAAGCAGTACGGCCTCTGTGGTGGCGTTGGCTGAAAGGTGCAATTCCTTCGGCTTGTACGACGTGATGCTGACCTTGCCACCCGCTTGGCCAAGCGCGGCCGTCGATGGTTTGATCGGTGAATCAACTATAACCGATGCGTGCGGATCGAACTCCCGCTTGGCGATCGTTTCCAGTGCTTCCAAGGCATTCGTTTGCACCTGCCAGTGACCAAAGAGTTTTGCCCGGGGCAGGGCGCCGTCAAACCGGATTATGGCATGGTTCCCGGCTGGATTTAATTGCGTCGTAATGTCCTCCGCCCCCGGATGGTTTCTGGTGCGGGCATCCGGACGCAGGTCAAATAGGAATGGAGCGGTTTCGGTAAACCGACTTTTACCGGGATCAAATTGCTGGTTCAAAAACGCGACGTCGTTGGTGTTCCCAAGTATCCATCGCGTGTTGGTCAGCTCCCAGCGACGGCCGGCCAGAAAATGCGTGTTCGTGTCTCCGGTTCTGGTAAACCGGCGCTTGAACGCCTCATGATCGGCAGCCATGCGTGGAACCTGAACGACATCGATTGACTGAATGTTGTTATATAGGAATTGGTGCTGAAGCCACTCCATGCCGTATAACTGCTCCAGCGTGCTGCGAGCCGCTAGTGGTGATATAGTTACGCGTCCCTCGTGCGGAGACTGTTTCAGTTGCTCGATGAGTGGGTTGTTGCCTTCGTATTTGTATTTATAGTCGTAGTACTGAACCCACGGGGAATTTGCCCGCGTGAGGTCCAGCGCGACTAATAGCATCAGCCCGGCCCCGAATATGGGGGCGGCCCTGCTTTTAAGCGTCTTTGCAATCAGGAACACGCCGACAACAAAAAGCAGTGCCGAGACGATCAGTTCCCAGACGCTGAAGGCGGCCATCGAGGCGGCGGCTTCCTGGCTGAATCCGCGCCCGGCGATGTGGTCTGCCAGAAGGCCTTTGGAGGCTCCCAAAATCAGGCTAAGCAGCAGGCAGGCCCCGGCTGTGATCGCGAAGCCCATCACCCATTTTTTAATGAGCACTGCACCGGCCTCGGATTCCTGTCGGGCAAGGCGGATCACACCCTCCACCCCGTAGCCGCACAGCACGATGATTGTGAAGTGCATCGGGTGCAGGAACTTGATTGTGTTGCGCATCGTGTTGAAGAACGGCAATTGATATATGAGCTGATAAAAAATGGCGTGTCGGCCGAACGCCAGCAGCAGGGAGATCAAGCCCAGCCCGGCCCAGAACAGGATCATCCGCTTTTCGGTTGGCGAGTAGAGTTCCGTTCTTTTTTGCAGGGCGAACAGGATGGCGCAAAAGGCGAGCAGCACCACGATGATCCCGGCGTATTCGCCCGAGCCGGAGTGGCGCTGCATTAATTGGCCCTTGTATCGCACGAGTTGCATCAACTGCGCCGCTTCCTGGTTGCTGACGCCCATTACTTGGGCGAGTTCACCGGGCAACACATTGCGCTGTCCAAATGCAGCGATGATTTCCTCCACCTCCTCGATGCGCTCAATCATCGGATCCTGCCCGACCGAGCCCCAATAGTTGCCGCCCTCGAGTGACCGCCATTTGTCTTTATCATGCGGGAGGGGCGTGTCTAGCCGGTACCCGTAAAGGCCGGGCACGACGATTCGCAGCGCCTCCATCTTGGGGAGGCTCCATTGCGTGAGAAACTTCCACTGTTGTTCCTTGGCGGCTGCCGAATTTCCCTGTCCGCTGGTGGAGCCCTGCAACTGGGTTCCCACAAGGGTGGACAGGGTTTGCGAGGCGGCCAATCCGGCTGTGAGGGCCACCACGGCGACCCCGACTGCTCCGCGGCCAAGCGCTTGGCCAAGCGCGGTTTGTTTGCCGGTATCGAGCGGCTTGATGACAAATCCGAACAGGACAAAGGCCGCGATGTAGAGACTGAATAGCGCGCCGACGTCGTAGCCTTCCATCAGGCCAAGCCCAACGCAGATGCCGGCCAGGGCGAGGTTGGGCCAGGGGCGGGACTTAAATGCCCGCAGGATAAACGCCCCGGCGAGAAACGTGGTGGCAAAGGTCAGCGACCGCGAGGGCAGACCCCAGCAGGCGTGCGAGACCACCTCCATGTTGAACGCTGCGGCAAGCGCCCCAATGGTGCAGGCGAGGTTTCGCAGGCCAAGCGTGCGAAAGAAAAACCAGGCGGACATCCCGAGAATGATCAGGCAGATTGGCGTACACAATTTGAGATACAGTACCGAGTTTTGCAGCAGCAAACCAAGCGCCATGTAGATGCCGGGGGAGGCGCTGGGCTGTTCGTAGCCGAGCCAGTTCAGGTCGTGCCAGTAGCCAAAAAACGTGCCGGGCATCTCGATCGCGTCGGTGCTGATCGAGCCAAGCGGGCCGTCGTTGGAAAAGAGGATCATGTTCTCCTTAAAACTGTCCGCGAAGAGGAAGAGGGTCACAATGATCAGCACTGCGGCCGCTCCGGCGAATGGCTTGAGCCAGCCGGAGGTTCGTTCGGTTGAGAGAAACGGTAGGTTCACTTTAGCTTATTGCCACTGCTCCTTTTTGAGGGTCGACCCGAAAAACAGGTCGCGCAAAAACACGGTAACGCGTCCCAGTTGCCAGTGCAGCCACGGCACCCTCGGCCGGGCGGACTCGTAGATGCGCTGCACGTGGTCCGGTTTTTCGTCGGCCATCTGCTGCATCTTTACCCTCGATCGGGCGGCGAACATGCAGCGGAGTTTTTGCCGGCGTAGCCATCGTGGCAAACTTGACTGATCCATCAAGCCAAACGCATACTGAATGGCCTCCCATTCGTCCAGCACCCAGCTCTTGATGTTCTCCTCGTTGCGCTTGGTCATGCTGAACGGATGCCGCCGAATCTGCAGCAACACCTCGGGCACGCACACGCGCGCGGCACTGGCTTTGGCCAGATCGGAGTAAAAAATACAGTCCGCCGCGTGGGGCATGTCGGTGCGAAACTGAACCGGGCACACTTGGCCAAGCGTCTTGATGAGCACGCCGCCGAGCATGAGTGAGTCGCATTCGCTGTGTTGGGCGAGCAACGCATTGGCCGTGACGGGGCGGGGCGGGGAGGGCTTCACTGACGAGCTTTCGAGCAGGTTGCCGTCCTTATCAATGAAATCCGGCAGGCAGTAGCTCAATGCCGGCGCCGGTTCGTCGGCAAGCGCGGCGCTCATCCGCTGCATGAATTCGGGCAGCAGCACGTCGTCGGCACAGATGTAGTGCAAATAATCGCACTCGGCCGCGAACTCGAGTGCGCGATTGAAATTCCTGAATAGCCCCTTGTTTTCTTCGCTGCGAACCATTTCACACTTGAGCGGTTTGTACGACTCAACCAACTGCGTTGTGCCGTCCGTCGAGGCGTCGTCGAGCACGATGACGCGATCCGGCTTTAGAGTTTGCGCCGCCAACGAGTCGAGCGTCGCCGTGATGAACCGTTCCCCGTTGTAGACCGGGATTACGGAAATGATGTGCACCCGGTTGCTCATTCCGCTTCCGCGAGTTCGGTGATCATCGCCTCCCAACTCGGTGGCCGGTAGCTGGTCTCTTGGTAGAACCGTGCGCCGTCCAGGCTGCGATCGCACACGAAAGAGTCATCCGGCTCGATCGCGCCTTCCCAGCCAAGCTTGGCCTGACAGAGTTTTAACAGATCAAATTTAGAGATCGGTTCGCTGGCGACCTGCCAGAGGCCGGAGAGCGTCGGGTGATTGATGAGAATGCGCTCGACGACACGGGCCATCTCGAGCGTCGTAAGGCCGGTGTAAATCGCCCGGGTAAAGCCGCGAACGGTCTGCCCCTGCTGACTCAGGAACCAGCCAAGCAGCGCGAGGCGGGAATCGATCTCGTGCCCGATGACGGACGAGCGGATGGTCACGCAATGCGGTTCGGTGACTTCCCCTTCGCGCTTGGTTTGGCCGTAGAGATCGGTGGCATCGGCAGGGTCGGCCTCGGTGTAGTTACCCTTCGTGCCGGCAAATACGCAGTCGGTGCTGAAATGGATCAGCCGTTGGCCAAGCACGGCGCACTGCCCGGCCAGGCGATGGGGGAACTCGGCATTCATGCGGCGCATCAGCGTGTTGTCGTTGGCTTCGTTGTGTTGCTTGATGAGGCCGACGCAGTTGATGACAGCCTCCGGTTGCGCTTGGCCAAGCGCTTGGCCAAGCGCCGCGTCATCGGTGATGTCATTGACCTGAATCGACTTGGCCGGGTCAAAAAGTTGGTGCTGTGCAAAATTGGCGACCGGCCGGCGCAGTGTCACCCAAACCTCGTGCCGCTCGTGGAGGCTGCGCCAAAGTTGATGCCCCAACATGCCGCTGCCCCCAAGGATGAGCAGCCTCAAGGCTGGGCCTCCTTCCCGTGTCGGGCGGGGACGCCGCGAACGTCCTTGATGGCGACAAGGTTGAACGCATGCTTCGGCTTGCGGTTGATGCGAAGCAGCAGCGTGAGCAGTTCGTCGCACATTAGGCAGCCGGGGAAGTTGTACCTCGGGCCGGCCATGTAGCCGCGGAGGTGGCGTGTGCCGGTGGTGCCGTGCACGCTGTAGCCGCGCCCTTCGAATTCTTGGATGAACCAACCGGAGTGGTGCCGCTGGAATTCATTCCCGAACTCCGGCCCCTGCGGCACAAAGCCGTGCGGCGTCTCCAGCAGGATGTATTTGCAGCTCAGTTTCTCGACACGATCGAGCAGTTGCAGGCCGTCGGATTTTGGGAGGTGCTCGATGAGGCCGAAAAGCGTGACGAGGTCGAACTGTTTGTCGATGTCGTCGTGGAGGATGTTGGCCTGAATGTAGTGGTCGTGGACGCCGCGTTCGCGGGCGAGGTCGATGGCATCCGCGTGGGCGTCGAGGCCGGTGGTCTCCACGCCGGGCCGGAATTGGCTGAGGTGCGAGCTGGTGCCGCAGCCGATATCGAGTGCGGTCTTAATTTCCCCATCGGCGACGAGTTGCGCGGTGTAGTCCGCAGCGGACTTCGGTCGCAACAGTTGTCGGAGCGGGTTGGCCATACGCCGATCAGAGGTCAGATGTACAGCTCGATGTCGCCCATTTTATCGAGCAACGGCTCAATGTCCGCAGCGGCCTTGAGCTGGCTGGCGTTGGTGGAGGTGTACTCGGTGCCGAGCGGTTTTTCCGCGCGATGTTCCGGCACGTTGTACTCGGGATGGACGGTGTAGAACAGTTCCTCCTCGGTCACGCGCTGCATCTCGTATTCGTTGACGAGTACCTCGTGGAGTTTTTCGCCGGGGCGAATGCCGGTGACATTGAGCTGGTGCTCGGTGCCATTCGGGCTGAACTTGCAGCGGACAGCATCAGCAAGTGTCTCGATTGTGCAGGCCGGGGCCTTGCGGACAAAAATCTCGCCGCCGATGGCGTGTTTCATTGCGTGCAACACCAGCCCGACCGACTGGTCGAGCGTGAGCAGGAAACGCGTCATCTCCGGCACGGTGATGGTGAGCGGTTCGCCGTTCTCGATCTGCCGCTTGAACAGCGGGATTACCGAGCCGCGGCTGCCCATGACGTTGCCGTAGCGGACACAGCAGAACTTTGTTTCACCACCCTTGAGGTTTTGGCTGCAGATTAGCTTTTCCATCATCGCCTTGCTGGTGCCCATGGCGTTGAGCGGCTTGACGGCCTTGTCGGTGCTGAGTGCGACGAATACCTTAACCCCGGCGGCCTTGGCGGTGCGGCAGGCATTTTGTGAGCCAAGCACGTTGGTCTTGTATGCCTCGAACGGATACGTCTCGCAGGACGGCACGTGCTTGAGGGCGGCGGCGTGGAAAACGAGGTCGATCCCGTCCATGGCCTCCTCGAGCCGGGCTTCCTCACGTACGTCGCCAACGACATACTCGAACTGCGGGAATGCCTGATGCATCTCCCACTGTTTTTTCTCGTCGCGACTGAAGATGCGAACCTTGGCCGGCGATTGCTTGAGCAGGTGTGCGGCGACCCGATTCCCGAAGGAGCCGGTGCCGCCGGTGATCAAAATGTTGGATCCGGAGATGTTCATGCCGCAACCCAGCCGAGTCTAGGCTTCCGCCTGCGGATTGGCAATGGACAAGACTTGCATGGTCGGATGGCTGGGGCTAGTATCCCGTTCATGAAAGCCGTACTTGCTGCCGCCACGGGGTTGATGAGCCTGATGTTGCTGCACGCCGAGCCGGAGGCGGATGTGTCGTTGGCCAAGCGCGACGTGGTAGAGCTGGAATTTGAAACGGCCGCCGGGATCGGCTATCAGGCGTACGCGAAAAAGGGGCAGGGCGACTGGAAGCCGCTTGGCCAAGCGATTGTGGGCAACGGCGAGCCGGCCATGCTCACGCACCCGGGCGGGGACACCGGCGTGGAGTTTCGCGTGGAGACATTTGATCTGGCCAAGCCCTTGGCCAAGCCGGCCTCGGCAGCAAACCAGCTACCGGAGGGGATTGAGTACAAGCTCACCGGCATCTACCGGCTGCGCGGTGGTTACAAGGCATGCGTAGCCAAGGTGGACAGCCGCAACGAACCGGCCCGAACGGCGTACTTCACGCTGGGCGAAGGCGAGAGCGCGGGGGCGATCAAGGTGGTACGAATTGACTCCGGCCGGGGCGTGGCGGACATCGAGGCGCACGGTGTGGCGCTGGCGCTGAGTTTCAGCGGCAACTCGTTCTCGACCACCACCGCCGAAAAGCCGGCCACCGCCGCCAAGGCGCAGGCCGGTCGGCCGACGGTCATCCAGGCACCGCCGAAGGGCAAGGTGTTCATGGCCAAGAACGATCCCTACTACAAGGAGGCACAAAAGAAGGCGTACACGAATCGTTACTCGCTGCTGAACAAGCCAACAGTGCGCTCGATCAACCGCCACATTCGCAGCCGGCCGCAGTCCATCTTCACTCCGCGCTATTCGTCACAAAATTATTACCCGCGAACCTATTTTCGGCCAACGGTCCGGACTAAGTCCTATCGGGTTCCGAAAAGGTAGGGTGACGGCGGATCCATCATCATGAGCGTAACCGCATTTCTCCTGGGCGCACTGGTGCTGCTGGTTGGTGTTGGTGTCGGGCTGTACCTCGCGAAGAGGGATTGACTAGGGAGGGGATCAGTCCTCCCAGTCGATTCGGGCTGCGCCATATTGGCCAAGCGGCAACCAAATCCCACCGCCGTTGTTATCGACGGCGTTTTCGAGGTTAAACCAGAGGCAGCCCTCAAGCTTGGCCTTTCCAGCCACGCGAAGGGCGTCTGGGTCGGTGGTGTCGAACAGGGTTACTCCCCGGCGGTTGTCCATCCCGACTAGGTTGCCGCCAATGAGCTTTAGTTGCTGGATGTCTTTCTCCGGCTCGATTTCGTCGAGCAGTGTGAACTTACCATTCTCGTCAAGGGCGAACGATTGCAGATAGGGCTGTGTGTCGTAACGCAAAACACCGCCGTCCTCCTTGAGCACCTTGGTGCGCTCGGTGAACGAGAGGAAAAGTGTCCCGTCGCTTTTCACGACGTGCGACTGCGGCCAGGAGTTGGGCTGCTCGATGGAATCCACGAGGTGGGCCTCGAGGCCGTCGTAAGAGCTGGCGTCAAACCAGTTGCCGTCCCATTTGCGTTCCTCGTCCCAGTGGGATCCGTTGGTGTAAAGCAATGCGCCGCCGTGCGACGTGCCGATCAATGAACCGGGGATGGCCACCGTGTCGCGCACGACTGGGTCGGCCGGGTCTGTGTAATCCACGACGTGCAGCTCGTAGCGGGTGACCCAGTAACCGTGCGGCTTCGGAATCGGCTCCGGCCTTGGCTTCGGTTTTTCTATCGGCTCGGCCGGGTCTTCCTCCTCATCTTCGTCGTCGTCCTTCGGTTTTTCCTCTTCCTCCTCGGGGGCGAGGTATTCGCTGTGCTGACTACTCAGGTAGACGAGGCCATTGTCGTTCAGGATGGCTTCGCTGAAATTCCAGCGGCTGACGTAGCGCCTGCGTTTTTTGTCCTCCTCGTTTTCGTCTTCGTCCTCGACCGAAAGGTTAACGTTTGAGGCCAGAGCCGGCTTGGCCGGGTCGGCTACGTCAAAGCAGATCAACTGCCCGGCACCGCCGCCGTAACCGGGCCACCAAATGTCCGGCATACCGCCGATGTCATCCATGATCCATGGCCAACCCCAGTATCGGTGGCCGCCCTTGTTCGACCAAAGCAGTGAGCCGTCGCCCGGCCAGTTGGCCTTGAACTGGTTGTTCCAGCCCATGTGTTCATCGATCAGTACCACTTCGCTAATGACGGACAACGCCGGCAGTTTGGCCAGATCGACCACCGTGAGGAACAGGTTCGGATTCGGTTCCGGCTTCGGTTTTTCCTTCCCGTTTTCCTCGTCGCCATCCTCTCCCTTTTCAGGAACCGGCTTGGGGTTGGCGGCTTGGTAGGACTGGGTTTGTAGCAGGTACAATTTATCACCGCGCACGGTCGCGCCGGAAAGGTAGGCGTTGTGCTCGAGGATCAGGCTGCCCAGCGCGTCGTTCGGATCCGCCTTGGCGGCCACGCGCAGGGAGGGGCCGCGTTGCTCACCAAAATACCAGTTGGAGCCACGTGCCAATTGCAGCAGGTGATCGCCGACCGGGATGATTTGATCCACAAACCAGGCGAGTTCGACCTTGCCCTTGACCACCGGTTTGTCGCGGTTGGTCGCATCGACCGAGAGAAGTTCCTGTCCGGAGATGGACATGATAAAATCCTGATACTCGGTGGCGCGGCGCGGTTGCAATGCATGCTCAATGACACCGCGTTTTTTCAGCGTCTTTTCGTTAAGGTCAATTATTTGCACCTTTTTGACGTAGCCGGTTCCTTCGTAGCCCTGGTACGGCACGAGGATCAGCCCGGCGTGCGGCAGCACGGTGAACGCCTTCTCGTCGTACTGTGCTTCACTCCACGACCAGCGGTCGCCCATCGTCACCTTGTCAAACAGCCTCGGCTTGGTCACGTCGCTCACGTCGAACAGCGACACGGCCACCCGGCGCTTGTTGTCCGTGTCATCCACGCCGATCGAAACCAGCCGATCGCCCAACGGCTGAATGTAGGTCGACCAGCCGGGCACCTCGAGTTCGCCCTTGATAACCGGCTTGCGAGGGTCGGACAGATCGACGATCCAGAGCGGGTCGATGCGCTCGTAGGTCACGATGTACACCCTGTCGGCGTCGAAGCGCGTGGCAAAAAGCCGCTCGCCCTTGGCCAAGCGCAACTCGCCAAGCGCCTCCGGCTTATCCGGGTTGGCCAGGCTGAAAGTCTCGAGCGTGGTTTCCCACCGCGCGCGGTTGTTGTTTCCGTTGCGGTTGAAAGTCTCGGAGATGACCGTGAGTGTGCCCTTGGCCAAGCGCATCTTGAACTTGTCCGCCACCCGACCGGCGGTGCGGATGGTGGCCGCCTCATTCATCGAGCCGTCCGGCGCGGAGATGTCGATGCAGCGCAGGTCTGTTTTGTAATACTGTTTTGGCACCGCTGTGGAGACGAATAGAAACTTGTCCGTAGCGTAAATGTCATTATTGTAGCCATTGTAAAACAGCGTGTCGCGGGCGCTTGGCTTCGACGGGTTTTTCACGTCGAACGAGGAGACCTGCGTGCCATGTTCCCAGCGCATTGAAATACTGCCGTTTTTGTTGACGACTTCCGTCTGCCGGTAAACCTGCGAGGCGATGTAGAGGGCAGTGCCGACCAGGCGGCTTTCGCGGATGTACCCCTTCACCGGTACGCTGCCGACAACGGTCGGCGTGTCGTTGCTGACGTTGACGATGATCGCCTGGCTCTCGGCGCTGTTGCCCCACCAGTTGCATCCGTCCCGAGCGAGCAGGATCACGTGGTCGTCCCCCAGCATGTACATCTGTTCGCCGGAGGCCGGCATCGGCAGGATACCCTTGATGACCGGGTTGGCCTTGTCCGTTAGATCGATCACCTGCAGCCCACGCAGGTGGTTGAAAAAATACAGCTTGTTTTTGTGGAAGCTCCAGATGTCGGACTCGACTACTTCCCGCGATCCGCCTCCATCGACTTCACTCTTTTCGTCGCTGCTGTTGAGGTCGTTTTCGCGGCCTGGCTCCGGGACACCGCCATCCTCGACCATCGCGACGTTCGAGCCGTTTTCAACCTGACCATTGAACTCGGTGGTGCCCTTGTAAAAGGCCGCGGGGAGTGTCTCTTTTTCATCGCCGCGAACACGGAGCAGTTCGTTGGACTTGGAGCTGGCGAGCCGGAAAACTAGCAGTCCGCCGGTGCCGTCCACGCGCTTAATGGCGCGCGGTGTCCAGTTGCCACTACCGAGGCGAGGCCTCCCCTCGAGCGTCACTTTCTTGATGCCCTTTGGCACGCGCACGGTGACCACCACTTCGCCTCCGTCAAATTGGATGCTGACAATCTCCGGCCGTACCGGTGTATCCGAGTTTTCCGGTGCCGCCGTGACGGGAATGATGCCCACCAGTAGCGCCAGTATCGCGATTAATGCCGGGATTCTGGCGAGGGTGTTTTTGGAAAAACGGGATCGGTTCATTGTAAAGGCTCCGGAAGAGCGCCTCCGAAGCGGAAGCAATA
>MPLT02347182.1_pt1 | contig 10855 bp, 6 predicted proteins | sample 1617391 | NCBI WGS metagenome assembly MPLT02 (sample SAMN05944800, study PRJNA350692) | marine metagenome | biome: marine; feature: ODZ; material: water; isolation source: 70 m water sample filtered on 0.2 um supor filter | place: Pacific Ocean | collected 2012-04-08 | depth 70m m
GACGAGACCTCCGGGCACTCGCACGCGGTCGCCCACGACGGGCGCCGCCGACGGTGCGGCGGCCGCTTCGTGCTCCTAGGAGCGACGACGCGGCGAAGGGCAACGCCGTCGTGGGCCGCGTCACGCCGAGGCGCGGGCGCTTCTTGACGCGGCCGCCTGCGTGCGCGTCGACCGGTTCACGAGTGGGTGCCAGACGGCGCGTCGATGGCGCGGAGGCGACCATCACAGCCGCGCGGCCGTCGAAGCGCCGCGCGCGACATGATTGACTGATGCACTGGCGGGCGCCCAGGCTACCGTACGGCGGCGTAGAAGGCTTTGTGGGGTGGGCCGCGGCGTCCATATGGGGTCGCGGAGGCCGGGGACTTTCGTGTTTCGTGTGTTTCTGGTGCAGGGGTGCCCAGTGCTCAATCTACTGGGCAAGCCCTGGTCGGCGGTGCCTGCGTCGGTGGGCGCTCGCTCGCGCGCTCGCGGGCGCGGGCCGGGGCAGCGACGCGGGTGTCCTACGCGTCCACGAGCTTAGTGAAGAGCACTCTCTTGTGATTTTCGGCTCGATCACTTAGAATTTGCGACGCGTCGCAGGCCTCCCCGCGCGTCTCGGAGAGGTCTCCGAGCGGGCCCACCGGACTAGAGACCAATGTATCCGCTTCTGTAGCTCCTCCAAAAAAACCCGCGTGTTAAAGCACAACCCGGACCAAGACGACTGCCGCAATTACCAGCACTCCTACAGCGAGGCCTGGCGAGCACTGCGCAGCGAGCCCACCGCCTGTTTTGTCAGGTGACAAGGTTTGCCCCTTGGTAATTGTCTTTGCATCTGGCTGGATTGGGCAGCCGCTGTCTTGATAATGGCCAGGATCGCGTGAACCGGCCATGTCGTCGGCCCTCAGGAAGCTCCTGCCCAAGTACCTCCAGGGCACTGGCAGCCACACGGACCTCAGCTCGACCTGGGCCCAGCAGGACGCGCTGCCGCCCTGCGTAGCCGCTGATTCCTTGCTGACGGAGACGCGCGTGGGGCCGTACGAGGTGCTGAGGCGGCTGGGCGACGGCGAGTTCTCGACGGTCGTCGAGTGCCGCGCGGGCGCGGCGCCCGAGACGTACGCGCTCAAGGTGATTGGGAAGGCGAAGGTCCTGCGGCCGTCATCGATCGTCAAGTCGATTCGAAACATCGGCCGCGTGAACCGCGAGGTCAAGGCCATGCGCGCGGCGAACCACGCGGGGATCTGTCGGTTGTTCGACGTGATGCAGACGCCGTCTCATATCTATCTCGTTTTGGAGAAAGGAGATAGGGATTTATACGCGCTCATCGACGACTACCCGGGCGGCTGCCCGGAGACCGTCGTGAAGAGCGCCACGAGGGTTCTAGTTTTAGCTTTGAGACATTGCCACAACGCGAAGATCGCGCATAGGGATATCAAGCCCGAGAATATATTAGTGTGTGGCGACCCGCAAACTTGGCACCAGAACCCCGACGCCGGCATTGTTAAATTATGCGACTTTGGGCTGTGTGCGGACATTCCCGAGGACGGGGGGCTCCTGTCGGACTTTGTTGGAAGTCCGGGCTTCTTCGCGCCCGAGCTGTTGCAGCGACCGGCCTACGACGGCGCCCGGGCGGACTTGTTCAGCTTGGGCGCGGTCATGGTGGAGTTGATCTTTGGCCACGACTTTTTTGGAGCCGTGTGGTACCCGGCCTACGAGAGCTTCCTCCAGGTGGATAGCTTCGCGGCGGCCCTCGCGGAGGCCCTCGTGCGTGTCAGGTGCGGTCCGGCGGACCGGCCGCCGGCCGCGCCGCCCGTCCAAGCGTTGTTGAATGGGTTGCTGGAGGTCGTGCCCGAACGTCGAAGCACCGTAGCGGAGCTCTGCGAGGAGCCATATTTCGAGCTCATGCGGGGCGGCCCCGAGGACTCGTCGCTGCTGAGTCTGACCTTCGACCAGGCAAACGGCAAGCCTAGCGACGCCAAGCCGGCGAAGCGACGGCCGCGGAGCGCCGGGCGGACGCTCCGCGCGTCGTTCGCGGCGCCGGTGGCGGCCAGGGCGCCGGCGCCGGCCGGGGCCCGCCCGGCGCCGGCCGGGCCGTTCCCGCCGCGCAAGGTGACGCCGCCGCTGGCCGAGGGCGTGCCTCCGAAGGACTGGGCGCGGACGTCCTTCGCCGTCGCGCCCTGACTTCTTTTCTTCGTTTGCTTGGTTTTTCCTTGGTTTTCTAAACGTTCTTTGTATATATCACTTGTATACGGCGCGGCGCGGGCGTCGGCGCGGCGCGAGACCAAAAAAAGACGGGGACGGCGGGGGCCGCCGCAGAGATCTCTCCGGGCCGCGCGGGGCCCCGCGAGGCGTGCACGGCCTTTCCCCCTCATCACGTGACTCGCTCACCTGGGAGAGCCAAACAACTGCTGCTCTTCAGGGTGCACCTTCGTCAGGCGAGCCCGCGGCGGGGGCGGAGCGATTTGATAGGAGCCGGGCTGCCCTGCGCACCGGCCGGCGACGGCGCCGGCAGCCCGAAAGCCGCCGCGCGCGCGCCGGGCCGGCCTTGGCCTTTTTTCGCTACTCCCAGCTGAATAAGCGGCGAAATGGCGGCGCGGGCCCACGGCTCGAAACCCAAATCGAATGGGAACAAGAACGCGTCCGTCGTGTCCTACGACAAGGCGAGCTTCGAGTCGCTGGATGGCAGCTGCGCGTCGAGCGAGTCGCACATCATCTCCCCCCATCCAGGGTCGCGCGAACTGCCGCCGAGCCGCGACGAGCGCGTGGACGGCTGGCTGCGGACGACGCTGCGCACGGAGGAGCCGGTCCAGCCGGCGGCGCGGGCTTCAGTAACAGGCGGGGACCTCATCGCGGCGGCCGCCGCGGGCGACCTCGAGGCGCTGCGGCGGGCGTCTCCGTCGGGCGTTGATGAGGGAAATTTTGATGGGAGGACCTGTTTACACCTCGCGGCGTCGAATGGTAGATTGGACGTCGTCGCGTGTCTGGTGGACGAGCTCGGCGCCGCGACCAACGTCGTTGATAGGTGGGGCGGCACGCCGCTCGACGACGCCGTCCGCCATTCGCATGCGGAGGTCAAGGAGTTCCTGGAGGGGCGCGGCGCGGTGCGGGGCGTGTCGCAGCCGGGCGAGTGGGACGAGGGCGCTGACTTATGTGACGCGGCCGTCAAGGGCGACACGAGTAGATTGAGGCGGTTAGCTCAACAAAAGCAAAAGGGCAGCAACCAGGCGGACTACGACGGGAGATGTGCCTTACACCTAGCGGCCTGTGCCGGGCGGCTCGACGTCGTCAAATTGCTGGTTGAGGAGCTCGGGGCTGCTTTAGATGTCTCAGATCGGTGGAAGGGCACGCCGTTGGACGATGCGGAGCGCGAGGGCCAGGAGCACGTGGCGGCGTACCTCCTCGCAAGGGGCGCGCCGCGCGGCTTCCGCGCAAGGGGCAGCAGCTTGGCGCGGCGGTCGCGCGGCTCGCTGACGGACCTGCCCGAGGAACTAGATGATGTCGAGGAACTCGATGACGTCGACGTGCAGGTGCGAGTGACGGAGGCGTGGCTCGCCGCGCTGCGGGAACGCAAGTACGTCGAGAAGTTCGACGCCGACGCGGAAGACGACGCGAGCGACGCGGCGATGCCTTTGTTTAAGCCCGGTTCCGTGATTGCGGAGTCCGTCGAGTTTGACGTGGACAGCTGGGAGTACGACGTGATTAAGCTCCATGAGCAGACAAATGGCCACTCGTTGGCGGTCGTCGGGGCGCGTTTGTTACAAAGGCACTCCCTCATTGAGCGATGTTCACTAGATACCAAGGTAGTACAAAACTTCTTCGCGGCCGTCGAGGCGAACTACGGCGGAAACCCGTACCACAACTCGCAGCACGCGGCCGATGTAAGTGTTGGCGTCCACTTATTTTTGACGGAGCACGGGTTGATGGAGACGCGGTTTTCCGATCCCGTGGCTTGTCTAGCTGTTATATTGGCGGGCGTCGTGCACGACTTCGCGCACCCCGGCACCACCAATCCCCACGAGGTCAAGGCCGCCACGAAACGACATAAAGCTTTCGGCGACTCCGGCGTGCTCGAGAAGTTTCACGTGCGGGCGGCCTTCGCGCTCATGCGCGATGCCCGGCTCAATATCTTGGCGCCGTTGGATCACGCGGGCTACGCACGAGCGAGGCGGACGATGGTCAAGGCCATCCTGGCGACGGACCTGGGACGGCACATGGCTTATGTGGAACGATTAAATGAGATGGCCCTGGTCGAGGGCTCGCGGTCGCACTCGAACCGGGTCAATTCGTCGAAGGAGCAGACGTGGACCTCGCCGTTGCTAGATCCTGAAAAATGTGGAAGAGATTTAGTAGCGGCCGTGGCGCTGAAGTTTGCTGATCTCGGCCACGCCTGCAAGCGGAGAAATCTCCACGAGGAATGGACGGCGCGGATCACGAACGAGTTCTGGACGCTCGGTGAAAGGGAACGACACTTGGGCGTGGCCGTCTCGCCCTTATGCGATCGGGAGAAGGACATCGACGTGGCCAAGAGCCAGGTCGGCTTCTTCTCGTTCATTTGTTTGCCCTTTTTTGCGGTGGTGGCCGACTTGGTCGACCCGGACTGGCAGCTGCTGGCGCGGCTGCGCCAGAATTTGAGGTACTGGCAGAACAAGAAGAACGCGGAGCGGTGGCTCGCCACCGCCCAGCTGCAGGGCCCGCTGCAACGGCCCGTCTCCTGAGCACCCGTTGCATCGCGTGCGAACGCGATGCAACGGGTGCCGGACATTTATTTTCATGTCGCGCTCATCGACGCGCCCTGATTCCATGAAGGAGACTTAGGCCGTGGGCGCCACGTGCCACGGCCCGTCTCCCGACTCCCCCGCCAGCGACGCCGCCCCCGCGGGACTGCCTCTCGGTAGTTTAACCCCGCGGCGGCGACGCCCCCTTCCCCCTCCTGCTCGATGTGTACATAGTAAACTCAATTCCTGATCAATCTCTATTGTTACGGTGCTAGACTAGTGGGCGGAAACCGCGCGTCGCCGATTCATCGGCGTCGCGCGTGCCCTGTTTTGAGAGATTTGCTAAGTAATGTTACGGTGCTAGGACTAGTGGGCGGAGCGTACGTCTACCATCTACGGTGCTGAACTGGTGCTAGTGTGTCTACAACGGTAGTCTCGATCGAGGGCCGAGGTCGCGGATCGCAGTCCCGGAAGGGTTGCTGGACGTTGCGGATTATAAAAAGTTGCAAAAGTGATTGTCGCAGCAACTTGCGCGCACTCCTCCGCTTGCATTGCTGAACTGAGCCACGAGAGCGGTTTCGCAGAGCGGGCTTCAGAGAGCGGTCGAGCCAGTCGGCAGCGACCGCGCACGCAGTGACGAGCAGCGAGTCGCGCAAGGCCAGCCATGGGCGGCCCCTACGGTGGTGGCGGCTCCTACGGTGGCGGCAATTACGGCAAAGGCGGCGGTGGCTACGGCTCCCCGCAGGGCGGCCACGGCAAGGGCTACGGGGGCCCGCCTCGGGATAACTATGGAGGAGGCAAGGGCGGCTACGGCCAAGGGAACTACGGTGGAGGCAAGGACGGTGGCGGCAAGGGCTACGGCCGCGGCGGCGGCCAGCCGTATGGGCGCGGCGGCGGCTACGCGCCCGGCAAGGGCCCCTACGACCCGCGGTCGCCCAACGCGGGCAAGGGCAAAGGTGGCGGATTCCGCGCGGGCGGCGGCGGGAGCAAGGGCGGAGTGGGCGCGCCGATGAGCCCCGAGGACGCGCGGCTGAATAGTGAAATTACGCGCATGCCCAAGGGCCAGGGGCCCCAGGGCTTACTCCGGTTACTGAGCCAGGCCGGCGACCTGAGGAAAGCGAACCCCGTGGTGCTGGCGGGTGCCTTGCATCGCCTGTCGAAGATGGGTTTTCAGGCTCGAGGTAGATTAGATCCGGTCTTCAAGGGTTTGCTGGACAGCACGGAGGCGCAATTGTCAAACGCGGACCAGTGGTCGTCGAGGCATCTCGTGAACGCGGCGTACGCCGTGGCCAAGCTGAGAGTGACGCCCCAGGACACTCGAGCTTACAATGCCTTCGCGCAAGCTTCCTCCCAGCGGCTGCAGCACTTCAACGCCCAGGACATCTCGAATTTGAGTCCGTAACAGTGTCCGCGAGTCTCGCCCGAAACGCGCTCGAAATCGGAGGCGAGTCGCGTCGATGGCGTAACTAGCTCCCCGCGCGCAGGCTGGGCCTTTGCCACCGCCGACGCGCGCGATCCCGACATAATACAGGTCGTCGCCCAGCTCCCGAAGCACGCCCACGCCAAATTATCCACGTTTACGTCGCAGGGCCTGGCGAACACGTGCTGGGCCCTCGCGACGCTCGGCGTCGGCTCCGCGGAGGACTTGACGCCCTTCGCTAGAGAGATAGAAGCTAGAGCGGACGAGTTCAAGCCCCAGGTACGTCTTTTTTTCTTGTTGATGTCATTCGTACTGTATAGGAATTGTCAAATGCCATGTGGGCCTTCGCGCGGCTGCAGATCCCCGACGAGCGCTTCTTCGACTTGCTGGGCGACATGTGCGTGCGCAAGATGGAGCTGTTTAATGCGCAGAACCTGACGAACGTCGTCCGCCGGCTGTGTGGAAATCAACCAGTGGTCGGGTGCACTCATGCCTGAATCGAGTGGTGTAAGACCCACGCCGCCACGCCATCGAGCTGGCGTCGCGTCGATGGCGTGGAGGTCATGATTGATTCACGCAGGTCTGGGCCTACGCGACGGTGGGCCTGCGGCACGAGCGCTGCTTCGCGGCGACGGTGGCCTGCTCCCTACGAGCGTTGGACGGCTTCAACGCCCAGAACCTCAGCAATACGATCTGGGCCTACGCGCGGAGCGAGTTCTACTCCCCCAACCTGATCGCGGCCATCGCCGCGCGGACGGCGCGCTCGCGGCGTCCCGTTTCTTTTTTGAGGACGAGGCCGTTTTTGACGGAAACGGACATGCGCCGCGCAGGCGTCCAAGCTCCACGAGTTTAATTGCCAAAATTTGTCGAACACGGCCTGGGCCATCGGGCGACGAGTGAGCGAAGGCCCGGAAGTGAGGCATCCCGCGGAGAAGGCCGTCTACCACCGAGCACTCACGCTCATCGTGCAGGAGGCTCATCGAAGACTAGACGAGATGGAGGCCCAAAATTTAGTATCGTTGGGCTACGCTATTGTCATTTCGAACTTCGAGGCGCCTGATTTCTTATTTAGAGCATTACCGGAACGCTTGGCCAAAGTTTGTGGTAGAGCCAACGCCCAGGATCTGTCGAACGCGGTCTGGGCCACGGCCAAGGTCGGCGGTGGGCAATCAGATATGACAGGAGCGCGGACGTTCTTCATCGTCGAGGAGGAGGTCCTGAGACGAGGTGCTGCCCGCTTAGAAAACCCGCAAAACATCAGTAACACGGCCTGGGCCTTCGCGAAGGCCGGCCAAGGTAGTGATGGTCTCTGGGCTTTACTCGCCGATGCGGCTACGCGACGCATGTCGCAGTTCAAGGCCCAGAACTGCTCCAATACCTTATACGCCTTCGCCGTTGCACAGAGAAAAGACCACCACGCCCTCTTCGAGGCCGTGTCTCGGGAGATCCTCCAGCGCGCGGAAACTGACCTAGGCAGCCAAGACCTCGCGAACATGTCCTGGGCCTTGGCTACGCTTGGGTTCGTGATGCCCGAGGATGACGGGGGACGGGGCACGTTGCAGAAGCGGGGAGGTGTCACAAATAATGTGACGACCGCACCTTGGTTGGGACCGACGTTGGAGGCGTTGTCGCGAGGCGCCCAGCGCAGCTGTCGAAAGTTCAACCCTCAGCACCTCGCGAACACGGCCTGGCGCGCTCCCCGTGTCTGATCTGCACGCCATCGACGCGATGCCATGCTCGTACGACGCGCCATCGACGACGCGTATCCCGCGCAGGGCCTACGCCAAGCTCAACCGGCGCGACCCGCAGCTCATGGAGCACATCGCGCGCGCCGCCGAGCCTATTCTGGATTCCTTCAAGCCCCAAGAAATTAGCAATATGACCTACGCCTTCGCGAAGACGCAATCGGCGCGAGGTTCGGAGTTTCTCTTCGCGTCGATAGCCAAACAAGTTACTCGTAGAGTAGAAGAATTCGGCCCCCAGGACGTCAGCAACACGCTGTGGGCCTTTGCGGCCTCGGACGCGCCGTTGGGCACGGATCTGTTTGTGGCCTGTGCACCGATAGTAGCGAGAAATATGCGGAATCAAAAAATGGACTGGAGAACACCTCAAAGAGTAGCAACAGTAGCTTGGTCGTATGCGCGAGCCGCCGTGTATGCTCCGGACTTGTTTCAAGCTTTAGCGGATGCGGCGTTAGCTATATTGGATGACTTTCTGGCGGTAGATGTCTCAAATGTGGCCTGGGCCTTCGCTGCTGCTGGAGAAACTGATCGAAGTGACTTGTATGAGGCGTTGTTCGAACGAGCCCGAGTACTAGGCGCAGTGTTCGCGCCGCAGGAGTTAGCCAACGTCGTTTGGTCCTACGCGGGTTTAGATGATCCGGAAGCGTGCCGGCGCATGTGGTGCTTCATGTTCGAAGGCCCCCCGTGGGACCCGAATCAGTTGGATGAAGTGGCCAAATCGCAGTTACAACAAGCCTGGTTGCGACTGACGCGCGACTCTAGGATTACGGGCGAAGTCCCACCCTTACCGGAAGCCTGGCGCCGCGACTTCGCGGAGTCGTTCAAGATCACGGAGAAGTCGTTAGGTTCTCGTACTCAAGACCAGGTGTCGTTCGTGTTGAATGAGATCGGGTGGTCCCATTCTACGGAACACTACGACTCCGAGTCAGGGTTATCGTTGGACATGGCCCAGATCCCGACGAAGACCGCCGTCGAGTTCGACGGCCCCGTGCACTACTTTGCCAATGAGCCCTGGATGCTCACGGGTCGATCGAAACTGAAACGACGGCTATTAGATCTAACAGGTTGGGAGGTCGTCTATATTGATTATAGAGACTGGGATAGCGCAACAGATAAGGTCGACTGCGTCTTCAAGGCGTTCGCGAAGCATGGGGTGGATCCTCAGGTCGCGCAGCGGGACGCGCATCTCACGAGAGCATTGCCCGAGGCCGAGTCGTCGGCGGATTTTGTGCAACTGCAGCGGTACGCCCAGCAAAGACTCATGCCGACCTTCACGCCGGGCGACGGCGCGGGCTTCGTCGTGGACTACACGCCCGGGGGCGGTGGCGCGCCGGGGCACTACGGGGTCTGAGGTAATAATTTGATGGCGTGCTTCGCTTGCGGTGCTAGGACTAGTGGGCGGAGCGCCGCGCGGCGTCGCGGTGGCCAAAGTGCGAATTTGCGGGTTTCTCGGCACAATGGCGGCGTCTGCGATGGCTCCGGAGTACTGTTCCACGCGTGCTACGTTACTCGCGCTAATCCGCCCTCTGCGATGCATCATCCTCTCACAAAAGCGCGATACGCTCCGTAAAAACACATCCACGGCAGCCGTCAATCGGGATTGTGCACCGCACAATCGTCAATCGGGCTGTGCCAACACTGCTAGCAGCGCAAGCAGCAACGCATCGCACGACCGCAACAAAAAGCACAAAGTAGCAGCAAACTACAATCATGCTGCGCTTGACCGCGACGAGACTGCCCGCGGCGTTCGGCGGGTTAACGCGCCGCACGCTCGCCACGGGCCCGGCGTCCGGCGGTTCAGTATCAGATGAGATGATCGAGAAGCTCGGGTCGCTCTCGACCCAAGCCTTGATCGACGGCTTGTGGGTCATGGGCTGGCCCGGCGCGCACATCGAGGGCGCCCGCTCGTTAGCTCCGGGCCAGAAGTGCGCCGGCCGCGCCGTCACGCTGAACTTCGTGCCCCAGCGGCCGGACATCCAGGCCGACAAGCCGCCCGGGGGGGAGTCCCCGGAGTACGAGGCCTTCGAGCTCTGCGGCCCGAAGGAGGTGTTAGTGATGTCGAGCGTGGGCCCCTGGGAGAGCGTTGGTGGTGACATCAAATTCCTCAGACTGAAGCAGTTAGGTCTGGGCGGCCTCGTCACCGACGGTTCTGTAAGAGACACGGACGAGATCATCAGTTACGGCTTCCCCTGCTTCTCGTATTCCACGACTCCTAGACAGGGTCCCGCGGTGATGCAGCCCTGGGAGTGCAACGGTGTTATTAATTGTGGGGGCGTCGCCGTGCGGCCCGGCGACTGCATTGTGGGCGACCAGGACGGTGTGGTGGTGGTGCCGGCGGCCAAGGCCGAGATGGTCTACTCCATCGCCCACGGGAGAGAAGTGATCGAGGAGATCGTCAAGGAGGAGCTCACGAAGAACCCGGGCCCGCCGGGCCGCTTCTACCCGTTCATGTCGGGCAAGATCAAGGTCGACTCGCCGCTGGGCAAGCTCCTCGCCACGAAGGGCATCACGCCGGAGAACTCGAACCAGTTCGAGGGCACGGCGAACTGGTAGAAGTCCTATTCCCCGGGGGCGTCGTTCCTAAGGTCCGCCGGGATCTCGAGTCTAGTCTTGCCCTATATACGCCGCGCCGATGGCGTCGCGTGAAAGTGGTTCGTCTGCGGTGACGCCATCGCCGCGAGGTCTTATCGTTGATAGGTAGCGCCTGAGCACTCGACGGCGCGGAGGTCGACGCGTGACGGAGCGCACCCAGTAGTACTAGAGATAAGTTAGGCCGCGCGCGGCGGCCCGACGTTCGGCAGAGAGACCCCACCAGACATCACATGGTTCATATTGGCATGACTTCTTTTGGGACTCAAGATCGACTTGATGAAGCGGGCTTGCGGCGTCGTATACAATTCCTCCCTCACAATAGGCACGAAGTCGAAGGGCCGCTCCCACTGCGTTTCTCCTGTTACAGAGTGAGTATAATACACCGCACCCGACGCCGGATCGACGCTATC
>MPLT02255434.1_pt1 | contig 10852 bp, 7 predicted proteins | sample 1617391 | NCBI WGS metagenome assembly MPLT02 (sample SAMN05944800, study PRJNA350692) | marine metagenome | biome: marine; feature: ODZ; material: water; isolation source: 70 m water sample filtered on 0.2 um supor filter | place: Pacific Ocean | collected 2012-04-08 | depth 70m m
AACGATCGCTCGAGTCTCTTTACCTCGAGCCCTTGGCCAAGCGCGTGAAAGCCAACGGCGGCAGCGTCCACAAAACCAAGGCGCCATTTCACCTGATGATCGACTTCAAGACCGACGGCCCGAAGACCTATGCCGCACTCCAGCCGTTGCTCGAGAAATACCGGTTCATGCTCACCGAATTCGGGCCGGACAAAACCAAAACCAAGGCGGTGACCATCGTGATCTCCGGCAGCCGCCCGCGCGCCTCGATGGAAAAACAAGCCAAGCGCCTGGCAGGCTACGACGGACGGATGTCCGATCTTGGTAAAGGGGCGAGCCCGCATTTCATGCCTTGGATCAGCGACAGTTGGCGGTCGCACTTCAAGTGGCGCGGCAAGGGTGATCTCCCGGCAGCCGAGCAGGCCAAGCTCAAGCGCATCGTCCAGCAGGCCCACAAGGATGGACAAAAAGTCCGCTTCTGGGCCGCACCCGACAACCCCGCCACTTGGGCCGTGCTGCAGCAGGCCGGTGTCGACTTCATCAACACCGACCACCTCGAAGCCTTGGCCAATTTCCTGCGAGCCAAATAAGCAATCCTGTCTATCCTGTTCATCCATGTTTTAATGCTCTGTTACTCAACATGGATGAACAGGATAGGCAGGATGAAATGATCGAGCTGCTCTTGGCCAGGCGGGAAATCGGCCTTTATTTGACGGGGTTGGCGTGCGACTGTTTCGCGCATGCACGACCTCACTCGACGTTCATTCGTCCGCAACGCTGCCCTTGGTTTGCCCGCAATCGCAATCGCACCGGAACTTCTGGCAAAAAAGAAGAAGCCCTTAAACCGATTCCAGATCGGTATTCAGGAATATACATTTCACCGCTGGCTCGGCAGCGGAAAACTCAAGCATCTCGACTATCCGGCACTGGCCAAAAAGGAACTCGGCATCACACACATCGAGTACTGGAACCGGCCGTTCGGAGGCAAGCACACCGACAAAAAATACGTCGGCGAACTGGCCAAGCGCACCACTGGTGAGGGGATGAAAAACGTGTTGATCCTTATCGACGCCGGCAACGAACTGGACGCAAAGGATCCCAAGCAACGCTCCCGCTCGGTCGAGGAACACAAGGGCTGGGTGGACTGCGCCGCACAGCTTGGCTGTGATGCCATCCGGGTGAACTGCCGTTCCGGCGGAAACCGTGAGGAGAACATGAAAAACGCAGTCGAGGGCATGCGTGCGATCTGCGACTACGCGAAAGGCAGCAAGGTGAAGATCGTGATCGAGCCGCACGGCGGTTATTCGAACGACCCCGACTGGCTGCTGGCGGTCATTAAAAAACTCAATCACCCGAATGCCGGCCTGCTGCCGGACTTCAACAACTTCGGGCGTTACGACCGTTACGACGGCGTCAAGCGGACGCTCGCCCACGCGCCGGCCATCTGCGCCAAGGCATTGAACTTTGATGACAAGGGCAATGAGACACGCACGGACTACTATCGGATGATGAAAATCATCCACCAATCCAGCTACTCTGGCGTGATCACGATAGAGTTCGAGGGACACAAGGTCGACCCGATCGCCGGCTCGCTCAAGACCAAAGCCCTCATTCAAAAGGCCCTCAAGGCCGCCGCTGCCTAATGATTTACAGGCGCTCCATTGAACTACTTTTGTTTTGCGCGCTTGGCCAGGCGCTTGGCCAAGCGGCTGAGCCGTTGCCCCTACCGGAGAGTACGCCGTGGGATATTGCGGCGCTGAAAAAGGCACCCAAGTTCGAGTGGATTCGGCAGGAAGGCGACGTGCAAGCCCTGCTGTATGCTGGTGAAAAATATCGCGGCAAGCCCACCCGGGTGTTCGCCTACTACGCCTCGCCCAGGACGCTTGGCCAAGCGGTAAAGGGCAAGGTGCCGGGCATCGTGCTGGTGCACGGCGGCGGCGGTACGGCGTTTGCCAACTGGGCACAGTTGTGGGCCAAGCGCGGCTATGCGGCCATCGCGATGGACTTGGCCGGTTGCGGCGAGGGACGCAAGCGGCTGGCGGACGGTGGCCCGGGCCAAAGTCACGCGGAAAAGTTTAGCACCATCGACGAGCCGCTCGAGAACCAATGGTCATACCACGCGGTGGCCAACGTGATCCGTGGACACTCACTGCTGCGCAGTTTCGCTGGGGTGGATGGCGATCGCGTCGCGCTGACCGGGATCAGTTGGGGCGGCTACCTGACCTGCATCGTTGCCGGGGTGGATGATCGATTTGCGATGGCCATGCCGGTCTACGGGTGCGGTTTCCTGCGGGAAAACAGCGTCTGGAAAGTTGGTGAGTTTGGCAAAATGACCGCCGCGCAGTCGGACAAATGGCATCGACTTTGGGATCCGTCGCGCTACATCGGTTCGGCGAAGATGCCGGTGATGTTCCTGAACGGCACAAACGATTTTGCCTATCCGATGGACAGCTACGCCAAGACCTGCGCGCTGGTGCGGAGCGAGAAAAACTACAGCATCCAGCTCAACATGAAGCACGGGCACCTCTTCGAATTCCCGGAATTCTTCCTGTTCGCCGACCAGTACACCCGCGGGGGCAAACCGATGCCGGTGGTCGCCAGGCCGGTCATCGACGGCGGCAAAGTCCGCACGTCGGTCAAGTCGGAGACCAAGTTGATCGAGGCCAAGCTGCACTACACCACGGCACCGCATGAACAAAACCGGAGCCGCGTCTGGGAAACAATCGAACTCAAGGTGGACCGACATCACGCCCAGGGCGCTGCCCCGCCCAGCGGGGCCACCGTCTGGTACATCGCCATCCGGGACGAACGCAAAGCCATCGTCAGCAGCGAACTAATTGTCCAATGAAAAGGTTGATTGCCATCACATTAATAGCCGTGCTTGGCCAAGCGCTTGGCCAAGCGGCGAAGCGGTTTGATTTTCATACCATCCGCAAGCCGGCAACTACAGCTGTTCAAGGTCTTCTCGAGGGAGAATTCCTGCAGGCCAGCGGCAAGGCCCGACCTCAGGGCATGAGCGGTTTCGGTGCCGGCTGGAGTGGCGATGCGCACCTGCTCTGGGACGGCGTGGTTGGCGACTCAAACACGGTGGAGTTTTCCGTTGGGGAAACAGGCAAATACGCACTGGCGATGCGATGGACTTTGGCGCCGGATTACGGGCTGTTCGAAGTGCGGTTGAATGGGAAGGTAATCGAGTCCAAACTGGATTTGTATTCGCCTGACGTCCGCTTGGCCAAGCTGCGTGAACTGGGTGAATTGGAATTGAAAGCGGGCACGCAACGGATCGAGATCAAGTTGATCGGGGCCAACGCCAAGGCGAGCAAGTACCAAAACAAGGGTTACCTGTACGGGTTGGATTACCTGAAACTGACGGACTCGGCGCCCAAGCCGGTGAAGGTGGAAGAACCGGAGCAGGCTGTTGTCGTGAAGGTGGATTTCGCCGAGGCGCGTGCATTGATGAAGCAGCATTGTTTTCGCTGCCACGGCGCAAAAAAGGTGAAGGGCAAGGTAAACCTCGAGGCTTTGGCCAAGCGGTCGGATGTTTTGAAAGACGTGGAGCTGGCACGGCACGCCGCGGAAGTCCTGGCCAAGGCGGAGATGCCACCGGAGGATGAGCCGCAGCCGGCCAAGGGCGAGCGGGCAAAGTTGGCGGCGTTTTTTGAAGGTGTGGTGGATGAATATGTGTCAGCCAACACCACGCTCGAGCCGGTGGTGATGCGACGGCTGAACCGCTACGAGTACAACAACGCCGTGCGCGATCTGCTGGAGTTACGTGGCGACATTTATCCGCTGCCGGAAAAGGTGATTCGCTCGAGCCAGTATTTCGACCCCGCCTCGGGTCGGATGCCGGCGGGCGTGACGGTGGGCAACCGCACGCTCGGCAAGTTTCAGGTGGAGCGACAGATTTTGTCCGGCGTGGACCCGTTCGCCATCGACCTGCAGGCGGAGCACGGCTTCAACAATCAGGGCGAGCAGCTCAGCATCCCGCCGATCCTTCTGGAGAGTCTGCTCAAGCTCGGCCGCTCGATCGTGAACGCAAAGAAGTTTGACGAGTACACGGCGTTGCGCGACACGATTTTCAAGGATAACGGGAAGCCGGTAGCCAAGCGGTTGAGGCCGTTTTTGGAGCGGGCATTCCGGTCGCCGGTGGATGAGGTGACGCTGGCGCGATACACCGCATTTCACACTTCGGAGCAAAAACGCACCGGCTCGTACACCACCGCGATGAAGTCGGTGGTGGCGGCTGTGCTGGCTTCGCCCAAATTTATTTACGTGGTGGAAAGCAAGCAGGGCGCAGGCGAAAAGACACCTGCGAATGATTACGAGCTGGCGCAACGGCTGGCGCTGTTTCTCTGGAGCAGCATCCCGGATGAATCGCTGCTGGCCGCCGCACGGGAAGGGCAGTTGCGGCAACCGGCCGTGCTGGAGACACAGGTACGTCGCATGTTGAATGACCGGCGCAGTCGTGCGTTGTCCGAGAACTTCGCGCGCCAATGGCTGCGGCTGGATCAACTCATCACCGCCGTGCCAGACTTCGACCGCTTTCAGGTGTACTACTCGCGCATCGGCTGCGAGCAGTGGAAGTTTGGCCTACAAACAATGGTCGAGCCGCTGCTGCTCTTTGAGAGCGTGCAGGTGGAGGATCGCTCTATCATGCTTTTTGTCGACAGCAACTACGCGTATCGCTCCGACGAGTTGCAGGCATGGTACAACAAGCCCGAGGCACCGTTCGGCACCCGCGGCAATCGCAATCGCTTCAATACCTTCACGCAGCCATTCCGCAAACGCCAGCTCACCACGCGGCGAGAGGGCGGCGTGATCACCACCGCTGCGGTGCTGACGATGACCTCCACGCCGCTGCGCACCAGCCCGATCAAACGCGGCGCGTGGGTGGCCACGGTGATGTTCAACGACCCACCACCGCCGCAGCTGGACGTCGTGCCGGAGATCGAGGCGGACGACGCAGCCATCGAGGCAAAGGGGCTGACTATTCGCGAGCGTCTCAAGCAACACGCCACCGACCAGACCTGCGCCAGTTGCCATGCGCGCATCGATCCGCTTGGGTTTGTGCTGGAGAGCTTCGATCCCATCGGGCGTTGGCGTGATCAATACCGTGGTGGGCGTGACATCGACGCGAGCGGCAAGCTTTTTGGCGAGGCGGACTTCAAGGACATCGAGCAATTCAAGGACGCCATACTCGCGCGTCCGGAGAAATTCATGCGCGCCTTCAGTGAGCATTTGCTGAGCTATTCACTCGGGCGCGAGCTGAAGGTCACGGACAAGCCGGCGATCGACCGCATCACACGGCGGGTGCTGGCCGATCACGGACGTTTTTCCACCGTGGTGGTTGAGGTTGCCAAAAGCATGCCGTTTCGGCATAAAACCGGTCAGAACGAAAGAAAATGAACGTATTAAAGAACAAGAACATACCGAGGCGCACATTTCTGCATGGCTGCGGTGCGGCGCTAGCGCTGCCATTTCTCGATGTGATGCACACTCGCGGGGCCAGCGCATCGGCGCCCAAGCGCGTGGCGTTTTTCTACGTGCCCAACGGCGTAGCTCAGGAGGCATGGCACCCGAAGGAGACCGGGCACAACTTCGCACTCAGCCGCACACTGCAACCGCTGGAGCCGGTGCGCAAAAAGATTTCGCTCTTCACCAATCTCGACCGCGTGAAGGTGCCCGGCACCGACGGCCACGCGCAGGCCGGCACGTGTTACCTGAGCACGGCCGCGCCCGATGAACTGTCTCCGGCCGGGTATCCACTCAAGCGCACAATCGACCAGATCATTGCCGACACCGCCGGCAAGACCACGCCGTTCCGTTCGCTCGAGCTGTCGTGCAACAGCTTCACCGACAACAAGGAGTCGGTGTATTTCGATAACATCTCGTGGTACGGCCACGGGCACGTGGCGCGGTCGATCAAGGATCCGCGCAAGGTTTTCCAGCGCCTGTTCAACGTGAAAGAACACCAGGCCAATGCCAGCGTGCTCGACCTCGTGCGCGCTGATGCGAAGGATTTGAAGGGCCGATTGGGGCGGCTGGATCGCCACAAGCTCGACGAGTACATGGACTCCGTGCGAACCGTCGAACAGCAGATCGAGCGCATCACCAAGCAGCAGGTGGACGCCAACGAACTTGGCATTGAGCAGCCGGAGAAACTCTGGACCACCATGCGCCGCGATGAATACATTCAGGTGATGGGCGACCTGATGATCCTCGCGCTGCAGACCGACCTCACTCGAGTCAGCTCCATGATGGTCGCGCCGGAACGCTGGGACACGCCGCTGATGTTCGAGGACGTTTTCGCGAAACCCATTCTCCACCACGGCTGGACCCACAATCAAAGGAACGAACAGGTACTCAGCGACCTCGAGAAGCTTGATCAATTTTACATGCGGCAGTTCTCGCAGATTTGCCAAAAGATGGATGCCGTCAAGGAAGGAAACGGCACGTTGCTCGACAGCATGATGTTCACCTACGGCTCCGGCCTCAGCAGCGGCATGCTGCACGAGTGCTCCAACCTGCCCACCGTCATTGCCGGCAGCGCGGGCGGCCAATTGAAAACCAACCGTCACGATCAGCATGCCAAGGGCACACCGATCGCCAACCTCTGGGTCTCCATGGCCCAAGCCATGGATTGCCCAATCAACAAACTCGGCGACAGCACCGGCACGCTGAAGCGGTTTCTCGCCTGAGAACCCCACCTGGCCAAGCGCTTGGCCAAGCGCGGTATTGTTGAAAATGGCGCTTGCATTCGGCTTGGCCAAGCGTATGTTGCCCCGCCGCTGAGCCCCACGTGGGTGGGTGCTCGTTGAAGCTGAGAAACAATCTGTTAACCTGAGTAACTTAACCTTTAACCCAGCTGCTCCGTCTCCAGACGCTTTTCTCGAACGGTTGGTTTTTCCGAGGGAATTTTACTCCCATTCTATCTAAAATATTGTGTCTATAACTATGGAAGAGGCCTTGGCGCAGAGCCAGACGAGCTTTGCCTCAGGCCAAATTGTCAAGGGAACGGTCATTGAGATTCGTTCGAAGGAAGTCATGGTCGATATCGGCTACAAGAGCGAAGGCTCTGTGCCGGCAAGTGAATTTGAAGATCTTGATGAGGAACTAAAAGTCGGCGACGAAGTCGACGTGCTCATTCTTCAACTCGAGGATCGGGAAGGCATGGTCGTGCTCTCCTATGAGCAGGCGGTGTTCAAGCAGAACTGGGATAACATCAAGGCAATCTGCGAAGAAGGGGGCCGCATCAAGGGCCGCATCAAGGCAGCCGTCAAGGGCGGCCTGATCGTGAACATCGGCGTGGAAGCATTCCTGCCGTCCTCACAAATCGATGTAAACACCCCAAGCGACCTGGATGCCTACGTCGGTCAGGCGCATGAGTTCAAGGTCGTGAAACTGAATCTTGAACGCCAAAACATCGTCCTAAGCCGCCGCGAATTGATCGAGGAAGAACGCGCCGCTCAACGCGCCAAGCTACTCGACGAAATGGTGCCGGGCGACATTCGCAAGGGAACGGTAAAGAACCTGACCGATTTCGGCGCGTTCATCGACCTGAACGGTCTGGACGGCCTGCTGCACGTCACCGACATGAGCTGGGGCCGCATCACGCACCCCTCGCAGTTGCTAGTCGTTGGGCAGGAACTGGAGGTCGTGGTGCTCGACATCAACAAGGAGAGCGAGCGCGTAAGCCTTGGCCTGAAGCAGAAGCAGGAAAACCCATGGGAAAACATCGACGAGAAATTTCCCATCGGCGAAAAGGTTTCCGGCAAAGTGGTCAACCTCATGCCGTACGGCGCGTTTGTGGAACTGGAGCCGGGTGTCGAGGGTCTGGTGCACGTCACCGAGTTGTCCTGGACCAAGCGCATCAACAAGCCGTCCGAGGTGCTCAAGGCCGATCAGGAAATCGAGGCAGTCGTGCTGGGCATCAATCGCGACGAGCAGAAAATCTCCCTCGGCGTGCGTCAGCTCGACACCAACCCGTGGGATCTGGCCGAGGAGAAGTACCCGGTCGGCTCGAAGGTTACCGGCAAGATTCGCAACCTCACCAGCTACGGTGCCTTCATGGGCTTGGAGGAAGGACTCGATGCAATGATCCACGTGTCCGACATCTCCTGGACTCGCAAGATCAACCACCCGTCCGAAGTGCTCAAGAAGGGCATGGAAGTCGAGGCACAGGTGCTCGAGGTCGATCGCGAAAACCAACGCATCTCCGCCGGCATCAAGCAACTGGCCGAGGATCCGTGGGAAACCATCGACAACTTCTACAAGGTGGGCGATCTCGTCACCGGACAGGTATCCAAACTCGCCAGCTTCGGTGCATTCGTCGGACTCGAGCACGATATCGACGGCTTGGTGCATATCAGCCAAGTTAGCGAGGATCGCATCGACAAGATCAAGAATGCCCTCAAGGTGGGCGAGGAAGTCAGCGCCCGCGTGATCAAGATCGACCGCGCGGATCGCCGGATCGGCCTCTCCATCAAGGCGGCCAACTACTCGCAGGAACAGCTCAAGGAAGAGGAAGCCGTGCTCGACTCCCTCAAGCCGGGCGAGGATCTCGTGGCCCTGCAGCATGCGTTCGACACTCTCGGCGACGAGGATGCCGAGGGCGATGCGGCTGCCGAAGCCCCCGCCAAGGAGGCTGCAGCCGAGGCACCGGTCGAGGAGGCATCTGCTGAAGTTGCCCAAGCGGAAGAGGAAGCTCCCGCCGCCGAAGAGGCCCCAGCCGAAGACGGCGAAGCTTCATCCGAGGAATAAACCGAACCTCAATTCCTTTCGACGGGCAGTATTTTCCTGCCCGTTTTTTTGTGACCAAGCGCTTGGCCAAGCGGTCGAATCTCGACTTTCGACAGGTGAGCCGCCATAAATCTCCGCGCTTTTTATGGGCATCATCGAAGAACTCGAATGGCGCGACCTGATCTCCGACTGCACCGACCTGGAGGGGCTGCAGGAGCGCTTGGCCAAGGGGCCGATCACCCTGTACTGCGGTTTCGACCCAACGGCTGACAGCCTGCACGTGGGCAGTCTCGTGCCGCTGCTGGCGTTGCGCCGCTTCCAGCTATGCGGGCACCATCCAATCGCCGTTGCAGGCGGGGCGACCGGCTCGATCGGCGATCCCAGCGGAAAGACTGCCGAGCGCCAACTCCTCACGCACGAGCTGTTGAAGGCCAACATCGAGGGGGTCAAGGTTCAGCTTGGCAGCTTCATGGAATTTGAGGGAGTGGAGAATGCAGCACAGCTGATCGACAACGCAGACTGGACCGCGCCGCTGTCGTTCCTCGACGTGCTTCGCGACATCGGCAAGCACTTCAAGGTCAACGCCATGGTCTCGAAGGAAAGCGTGCGTGCGCGGATGGAGGATCGCGACGTGGGCATCAGCTACACCGAGTTCAGCTACATGATCCTGCAGGCACTTGATTTTCATCATCTTTGCGAAACGCAGGATTGTGAACTGCAGATCGGCGGCAGCGACCAGTGGGGAAACATCACCGCCGGGATTGATCTCATCCACCGGAAACAAAACCGGCAGGCATACGGGTTGACGCTGCCGCTCATCACCAACGCCGACGGGACCAAGTTCGGCAAGACCGAGAGCGGCGCCGTCTGGCTCGACGTCAACCGCACGAGCATCTATCAGTTTTACCAATTCTGGGTTCGGATCGATGACCGGGACGTGGTTCGCTATCTCAAGTACTTCACATTTCTCAGTCGAGACGAGGTGGAGGAACTGGCCAGCCAACACGAAGCCGAGCCACACGCCCGGATTGCCCACAAGGCGCTCGCCCGGGAGGTGACAACGCTGGTTCATGGCGAAGAGGCGGTGACAGAGGCGATTCGCGCAAGTGAGATTTTGTTCGGTGGCGAACTGGAAGGAATCACCGAGGCGACCTTCCGGGAGGTGGCCGGCGAAGTGCCAACCTGTGAACTGTCGACGGACCGCTTCGGCGGCGAAGGATTGTGGCTGCCGGAGTTGCTGCACGAGGCCGGCTTGGCTCAGTCACGCGGCCAGGCCCGCAAGGACGTCAAAGGCGGTGGCGTGTACGTGAACGGCAAGCGCATCGACGACGAGCAACACAAGCTGACCACCAGCGATTTGATGTTCGAAAAATACGTGTTACTGCGTCGCGGCAAACGCAACTACGCCGTGGTAATCGCCGGTTAAAATGGGTGAAGAACAGACCAGAGCCGACGGGCTAGAATGGTACGTGGCACACGTGAGGCCGCGCTGCGAAAAGAAACTCGTCGAGCACGGGAAAATTTACAATTTCCCGACCACGCTGCCGACCTACAAGAGCATCAAAAAATATCGGGGCAAAGAGGTCTCATTCGATAAACCGCTTTTTCCGGGCTACGTTTTTCTTCGGCTAAACCACGAAACCCGCAAGGTGGCCATCCAAAGCAACTACGTGGCAAACATGCTGGATGTCATCGATCAACAGGAATTTGAGGATCAGCTGGAGGACATCCTTTTTGCGCTGGACCAGGAGGTGGAAATTCGACTGGAACCCACCATCGAGGTCGGTTCCCGGGTCATCGTCAAGTCCGGTCCGCTGCAAGGGCACGAAGGCTGGGTGGAGGAACGCTACGGGATGACCACCATTTTATTGCGGCTGAATTTCATCGGCCAAGCGGCTGCAGTCAAGGTTCAGGCCGGGACGCTCGAGTTGATTTAAAAACTCAAGGCTGGCCAAGCGGCTGATTTGTTGGCATTTTTGGTCTTTCGCAATGTCCGTGGCCAAAAAAGCCCCCAGGCGCTCAGGGATTCTCGCCGGTGGAAACTGGATCATTGATCAGGTCAAAATGATCGATGTCTACCCTCAGCGAGAGCAGCTTGCCAACATCCACGGAGCCGCCGTGACGGGAACCGGCG
>MPLT02322067.1_pt1 | contig 10850 bp, 11 predicted proteins | sample 1617391 | NCBI WGS metagenome assembly MPLT02 (sample SAMN05944800, study PRJNA350692) | marine metagenome | biome: marine; feature: ODZ; material: water; isolation source: 70 m water sample filtered on 0.2 um supor filter | place: Pacific Ocean | collected 2012-04-08 | depth 70m m
CAATTATCCCCGCTTGAAATGCGACCGATTTTAAGGCAACGACCCTTTCCACCACATCATCAGGCGCCCAATCAATAGGTAAAGCGCGACTGGCTGGCATAGCGAAAGCTCTCGCAACCCCGAAAAGAGCTATCAGGCCAAAAATAGGAAGAACCGAACTCGGCTCAGAAGCTACATATAGAAACAGTAGAAATGATGCAAGTGCTTCCGCTAATAACGCAAAACTGAAAACCTTTCTCCTATCAAATCGGTCAGCGATTGGACCAGTAAACGGCGAGAGAAGGGCTAAAGGAAGAAATTCAGCAAGACCAAGCAAACCAAGGTTAAGTTCACTATCGGTCATGTCGTAAACTTGTTTACCAACTATCGTGATCTGGCCTACGGTTGCTAGGGCAGAAAAGAAAGAAGCTGTTAAAAGAATTTTTACTTTTCTTGGAACTTGACCAGGAGAATTTGCTACTTCAGTCAACGTTCTTGGTCCGGCACTGATTGCGAGATCTCTTCTGATTCCCTCATCGCAGCAGCGAATATACCCTTACTCATTAAGCTACTCTCACTAGACCTTCGTAAACGATAGATTTCAGCTCGCGCCCCATGGACTACTTTGTTCTCTGGGGACGCCTCAGCAGCAAATTCAATTAAATGGCATGCAAGCCGCAGATCGCCAGTAGATGCAAGAACTTGTGCTCGTTCAACTAGTTTCTCAACTCCTCCAGAAAGAAAAGCTAGTTCTTCAGCTAAGACTTTTTGAGGTGATGGTTTTAGAGAAGCCGGATCAGCATCCCACCAACCTCCGTATTTTCGCCAAATATTTCTAACAACAAATTCAGGTTCGTCGTAAAGAGGTTTCAACCATGGAAGTTCCAACATATCTTCATCAACTTTTACCTCGTGAACAATATGGTTCAATTGCTCACCTCTATTCATGAGTTCCAAAGTGTCAGCAACTAACTTCTCTAACACGTCTGCGATATCTCCAAGCACACGATTTATCCTGTCCTTTCCAGAAATTGGTAAACCATGAGCAGGAAGAAGTAACTCAGCATCATAAGTCATCATTTGCCTAAGCGCAGCAGCCCATTCAAGCGGGTATCGTTGAACTTTTTGCGGATTCCCCGCATTAGGGAACACCCAAATAACTAGATCGCCAGTAACCAGAGTTTTTTGTGAAGGAATCCAAGCCCACGTGTGGTCATCGGTCTCTCCCTTCCCATGGTTGAATTCTATATTGAGGCCCCCAACCGATAATTTCATCTCATCTTGATATACGACATCAGGCCAGACAGTTCCCTCCGGAACAAATAAAGAAGAAGCTGATGTCAACCCCATGCCATGCTTTGGAGAGACACCACCAAATTGCCTTCTATTAATCAACGTATTCCAATTATTCGTCTGCTCATAGCGCCGTAACCTATGTGGAACATTTTCATGGCCGAATACTGTCGGGTGGCGGTAATTACGGTCTTCAGCATCAGCGATAATTGCACCAGACCCACCGACATGGTCCAAATGCCCGTGGGTATACACCAAAGAGTGGATCTGATCTGTGCTCCACTTACGTAAAGAGTTAACAACAGCAACTCCGCTTGCTTCACCACTAGCATCAAATGCTACAAGTCCTTCATCTGTTTTAAAAACGACCATATGGCTGAAAGATTCAATGACAGCGATACCCTCATCAATCACGCTTAATTGATTCGATACTCTGTTAGTCGGCTCAGTTGCTATACCTTCATCGATAACTTTAGATGAAAGCTCAATAGGGTCCTCGGTACGTATTGTTTCCAAATCCCGAGGTTTCGGATGTAAGGACACTATCTATCTCATTTCCGATTAAATTCTGCTTTCCCAGGCCCATGTTCAATAAAACTTTGCACACCAACTAAACGGTCCTCTGTTTCAAAACAATCGCCAAATGCCTCTGCTTCAACTTTAACGGCTTCCTCTAAGGGCATTGAAAGACCTTGCATCATCGCCCGTTTAATAAACTGAAGTGATTTAGGACCATTCGCATACTCTTCAGCAGCTTCAATTGCCTTCGGGTAACAGTCCTCGTCAGGGAAGACAGCCGAAACAAGCCCTATCTGTTCTGCTTCAACTGCTTTAACTTGTCGACCTGAGTAATTAATTTCTTTAGCTTTTGTAATCCCAACTAATCGCATCAATCTTTGCGTTCCACCAGCACCAGGGAGAATACCTAAAAGCACTTCTGGCTGCCCGAAAACTGCTCTCTCACCAGCAAAACGGAAGTCAGTTGCCATAGCAAGTTCACAACCTCCCCCAAGTGCGTACCCATTCACTGCACTAATAGTAACTTGCGGAAGATTTTCTAATGCCAGTAACGCATTATGTAGATTCATGGAAAACTCAACTGCCTCCTCTTTATCTTTAATGGCAGGGAACTCTTTAATATCCGCTCCAGCAGCAAAGATTTTTGGACCGCCCCAAACTACAACTGCACCGACGGATTCATTAGTTGCCAGGCTATTCACTGCTTCATGCAATTCGGCAGTTAACTGCATACTTATCGCATTCATCGGGGGTCGCTCAAGTCTTATAGTTGCGACTCCGGTATCCCCATCAATTTCGACATTTACAAACTCTCCCATGCTAACTCCTTTAATTTTTGCAAGGCATCGTGAGAATAGCCTAACAGCGACCCAGTTACTATCTCATTCTGATTCAAATGCCCGAATTAATTCCAACGGCCTGTTCGTAGTTATTGAATTTACGTTTATAGCGAGCAACGAATTCATCACAGCTTCTTCATCAACGGTAAAAACCCAAACTTCTAAATCAAACCCATGGATTACTTTAATGATTCTTTCTGTCAAGAAACGGTAATTAGTATTGACCCCAATAACGTTTGGGTGGCTCTTTAAGAATCCGAACCGAAACTGAAAATAGATTTTGTCAAAAAGTCTCAACCCCAATAGAACGCGATCAACTCTAGAGAGATTGACAAGTACATTTAACTCAGGAAATACCTTTACAAATTTTTTAACGTCTTTGGCCGTTAACCCTGAAAAGATAACCTTCCCCTGAATGTTTAATTTGTTAATCGTGGCAACCAACTTGTCACTAGGTAAACCAGACTTCAGGTCAAGATTCCATTTCGTGCTTGACGAGAATTCCTTCAATAATTCCTCAACCAAGGGAACTGATTCAGTTGAAAAATCTTCAGCTGAAATTTTTACCTTTAATGGCTTTATATCTTCCCAGTTAGCTTCAGAGATTTTTCCTACTCCTGAAGTCATCTCGCATAACGTAGGTCCATGCAAAGCTACCGAATATCCGTCCTTGGTTGTTGAAACATCTACTTCAACGACATCACAGCCAACCTCAATCGCTGAAAGTACCGATGCTCTGGTGTTCTCCGGGAATACTGCCGAATTTCCCTTATGAGCGATAATCTGCCGTTTACCAGTTGCCCATTTATTCATAAATCTAGATTAACCAATGATTTGACTCCAGCGAGACCCGCAAATGTTAATTCCTGTTTCCAGAGCACGTATTTCTATTCCTTTACCGAAGACTTGGTAAATAACAGCTAGGGCCCAATTCCTCTCCTAATCTAGAAGAGAAGGGACAAACATGACTGATCAAGACCTACAACATGATATCGATACGGCATTAGTTGAAAACCCTCAGGTTCTTTGGGGTTCACGTCTGATCAAACGATCTCTATTTGATGCTGATGGAAGTACTCTTGGCTCGATTCAAGACCTTTTGCTAATCCCTGCAGCAACTGGAAATAACCTATATCTGCGCGGATTTCTCGCAGTTGTTGATAGAAGACTTATTTTCGTTCACGAAGCCCGAGTAGACGCTGTTGATAGAGACGGCTTACACCTTCGCGGAGGGACACTTGATCTCAGAATTTTCAAACGCCGACCAGGGGAACTGCTTCTTAGTGAAGACGTATACGGCAAAGAAACAAACGAACAAAGCATACGAGATGTCGGATTTCGCGAGAACAACCTCAACGATGGGAAATGGCTAACCTGGCAAGTTGCATTTGCATTAGGAGGAAGGCTACGAAGAAAAAGTCTTGAGATAACAACGTGGGATAACGTAGCTGAAGCATCCAGCGCTGACCCAGTCTCCGGCGACTTGGCCCGTTTACGCGAGCTCCACAAAGCTGATGCAGCCGAAGCGATCCAAGCAATTCCTGAAAGCCGCAGATCGCAACTAACAGCAGCTCTTGAGGCAAGCCGCCTAGCTGACCTGCTTGAAGAACTCCCCGAAAGCGCACAAGCTGAAATTCTTAACAAACTTGATACAGCTGATGCGATTGAAGTTCTAGGAGAAATGGAGATTGATGACGAAATTGATCTCCTCAAAGAACTTGAACCCTCACAACGAGAAACTTTATTGGCTCAAATGGACCCAGAAATCGTTCGTCAAATTCGGTCACTATTGAGCTACAACGAAGATACTGCTGGCGGGATGATGACTCCTGAGGCAACAGTTCTAACACCTGAAGCAACAGTTGCTGATGCTATAGCGAGACTTCGCGACACTGATCTTCCTCCAGCTATATCTGTTCGATTATTTGTCGCTGAGTCCCCTACACAAGCACCAACAGGCAAGTTCCTTGGAAGTGTTACCTTACCTAGATTACTTCGTGAACCTCCTACGTGTTTAGTAGGAGATTGTATTGATCGAAATGAACCGACTCTTCAACCCAACACTTCAGAAATAGAGGTGGCGGCTTTGCTAGCCCGGTACGATCTTCTAGCTGTCGCTGTGGTTGATGCATTGCATCGACTCGTTGGGGTCGTAACTGTTGACGATGTCATCATGCGACTAACGGAAGGAGCGTCATCATGAAAATCCGTGATGAAACAGTTACTACGCCCGGGGTAGGTGGACGCTCTCTCAGCTCTAACTATGACCGCGATACAGTTGGGAGATGGTCGGAAGCTGTTGCTCGCTTTATGGGCGGTGGGAAATTCCTTATTATCCAGACACTCGTTGTAATTGCTTGGATTACTATGAACGCAATCGCTGGGTCTAAAGGACTCTGGGATGAATACCCGTTCATCCTCCTCAACCTCCTTTTCAGTATTGAAGCTGCTTATGCTGCCCCTCTTATCCTTCTAGCCCAACATCGCCAAGATGCAAGAGATAGAGCTTTAGCTGAAAGAGACCGAGAAGTTAACAGTCGGATCCTCTCTGATAGCGAATTCCTCACTAGGGAACTCGCAGCTATTCGAATACGTTTAGATGACATGGCAAGCGCTTCGGAACTAGAAACACTAATAACTGAAGTGAAATCTCAAAACACCCCTATTCCCGACCCATAGCAGTTGCCACCTGAATTTCCTGTGCTGGGTTTTTTCGCTATTCTGATTACTACGAGGAGACCAAATGATTGAAATCCCAAAAATTATTTCGGTGGATGACCATGTGGTTGAACCACCAGATCTGTGGACTGAACGACTTCCAGCAAAATACAAAGATAAAGGGCCTCGTGTAGAAAGGGATAAAGCCATATTCAATTTTGAAGGAGGCGTTTTCTCATACGAGAAAGGAGCCAAAAACGGAGAAGACTGTGATTGGTGGATTTACGATGACCTCGTTTATCCCTTCCCGAAACTTTCTGCAGCGGTAGGTTTTGACAGTCTTGATGTAACACCTGTTACTTTTGATCAGATTCGTCCAGGGTGCTGGAAACAAAAAGAACGACTCGAAGATATGGATGCAAACCATGTTGAGGCTTCAGTTAACTTCCCTAATGTCCTCCCTAGGTTCTGCGGTCAAGCTTTTCTTGAACGCCAAGACAAAGATTTAGCACTCCTCTGCGTACAAGCATATAACGACTGGATGATTGATGAATGGTGTAGCGGAGATGGAAAGGGGCGTTTAATTCCAATGACTATCGTGCCTCTTTGGGACCCTGCCCTTGCTGCTGAAGAAATACGCCGATGCGCAAACAAGGGAAGTCACGCTATCGCCTTTACAGAAAACCCGCATCCATTAGGACTTCCTTCAATACATTCTCTAGATCGCCATTGGGATCCTGTCTTTCAAGCATGTGCTGAAACCGAAACTATTCTCAACATGCACATTGGATCTAGTTCCAAAATGCCTGCTACGTCACCTGATGCCCCATTCGCTGTAAGTTCAACTATCACTTTCTCTAATGCAATGGGATCGTTCTGTGATTACATTCTGTCCGGCGTATTTGATCGCTTTCCAAATCTTCGCATCGCGTACGCTGAAGGCCAAGTCGGATGGATGCCGTATGTCATTGAGAGGATGGACAAATTATGGGAAGAAAGAGATAATTCTTCAGATTTTGGTGTGATGCTCCCCAATCGACCTTCCTCGTATATCCCTGACCACATCTATGGCTGTATCTTCGACGATGAAGTAGGACTTCTAAATCGTGATCTAATCGGGATGGATCAAATATGTTTTGAAGTTGATTACCCTCATGCTGATTCGACTTTCCCTCACACTAAAGAAGTTGCAACGTCAATCGTTACAAACGCCGGATTGAACAACGAAGAGATCTATAAGCTGATGCGTGGAAACGCCATCAAAGGATGGGGTCTTGAGAGATTCGGCATAACTGAATAAAAATTACATTTGTTAATATGAATGCTATGGAACTCCCCCAACTCCGAAGGCAAAAGAGGCGGATCGACCTTTCTAAGGTTGCGGGGCACATTTCTCAAGGCGTAGCACTAATAAATTCAACAGTTGAACCACGTGCACAATATTGGGATCGCTGGAATCAGAAAAATTTGCAAACCCAAGGGCCCTTATGGATAGCACTTGGAGATTCTGTAACACAAGGAATAGGGTCATCAGACCCGTCAACATGCTATGTATCAATAGTCTTAGATCGTCTTCAAGAAAGGACCGGCAAGAAATGGAGGTTACTGAATCTATCAATGAGTGGAGCTAGATTCGCTGATGTAACGAAACTACAAATTCCATTGATATCTGACCACGACCTCAAGCCTGACCTAGTTTCAGCAATCATTGGTAGCAATGACATAATGTGGAGAAGGGGTCCACAAAGAATAGCAAGCGATGCAAAATCGTTAATGGCGTCACTCCCCAAAGGCACATATTTAAGCAGAGTCTCGCAACCCAATAAAAAGGGACGGCGGTCAGCTATCGCTGCTGTATTTGAAACAATGGCATTTGCACGAGACATTGAATTATTTGGTGCGTGGAACTGGCCCACAGCTGAAGGAATGTGGGCTAAGGATAAATTCCACCCAAATGATGACGCCTACAGATACATCGCAGATAACCTCTGGGCGAGCTTGCATTCAACAAATGTTTTCTAAATCTAAAAGTCGTTCTGATTCGGCGATTGCCTCTGTCGTTTAAGATCGCCTCTTTTCTTTTTACTTTCTAAGCGGCGCTTTTTAGATGCACGACTAGGGCGAGTTGGTTGCCGTTTTGCTTTTTTCTGTAAAGCTTTATCTATTTTCTGAGACAACCGCTCACGCGCTATCGCCCGATTCCGTGTTTGTGAACGAGACTCGTTTACAACTATTCGGATAGTAGCGCCTAGCTCTTGCTCTAACTTTTTTTTATCTGCAGGAGTAAGCGATGTTGTTTCCGAAACCTCCCAAACTAGTTCAACGCGGGAGTTTGTCTTATTGGCATGCTGGCCTCCAGGTCCTCCAGAGGTTGAGAATCGGAAATGCAGTTCACCTTCAGGGATCTCAAAGTTTCTCCATCTCATATTTCAAGAATAGGGGTACTGAATCTTCTTTTGAGCCATCATGAATGAGTGTTCTCATCGTTTTAACTTATTTGTTATTGGGAATGAGTCAACACCTTCTTAATAAGGACCAAGTAATGTCTGCCTATGCGTATTTTCGTTACCAACGACGATGGGATTGACTCAGTAGGGCTTCACACCCTAGCGAGAGCAATGTTGCCTTTCGGAGAAGTAGTTATTGGAGCTCCGGATAGCGAATATTCAGGAGCTTCATCAAGTTTCGGGCCTCTGCATCTAATTACGCCTGAACTACATAAAGCACACATCAAAGGAATAGAGGAAGCATGGGCTATCACTGGCCCACCAGCATTATGTGTTATGTTCGCGCGCTTAGGCGCATTTGGGGATCCATTTGATTTAGTTGTCTCGGGAATAAACCCTGGCGCGAATGTTGGACGATCGGTATACCACTCTGGCACTATAGGCGCGTGCCTAACAGCACGGAATGGAGGTATCTCTGGAGTGGCAGTCAGCCAGGCCGTTGACGAAGGAGGATACATGGGACAAGGAATTGAAGAAATGCTTCGGAACCAGAAATGGCATAGCGCTGCGGAAATCGCAGCTCTAGCAGTAGAAGAACTATCCATCGCTCTTCCTAAAGACCCTGCCGTTCTAAACATAAACGTTCCGAATTTAGAAACAAGAGAAATGAAAGGTTGGGTTTCAACTCAAGTAGGTACTGATCTAATCCGTCAAATGACTGAGGTCAATGTTGAGCCAAAAGTAGGTCATGAAGGCTCTTTCCATCTCAAACTGAACTGGGGAGAGCGCATACCACCCACTTCTATAGAAAATGACGTCGGGGCGGTAGCTAACGGGTACGTTTCCCTTACTTGGTTAAGTCGACTACAAGAGGATCAACCTCCGGACAACAGTTCCGTAGAACAAAAATTTAACTCAATCTGGAATAATTAGAATCCGAAACTCACGAATCGTACTTAGGTCTAGTACCACCTTCTCCAAAGTGGTATGTTCGTATTGCTTACGAAATGGGGAGAAATGAAAACTGCGATACTGTACCAATCCTTACGTGGAGGAACCAAGAAGCTCGCCCACTCGCTCGCAGAGGATTTCCATGGCAGGGGTTCAGCTGTAGGTGTTTACCCCATTACTGAAATTGATGCACAATTTGTTTTAACCGCTGACCTTCTTGTAATCGGAACCTGGACTGACGGACTTTTTGGCTTCGGTGCACGCCCAGCTCAGTTGAACAAAATAAATACGCTCCCAGATATCACCCATAGAAATGTTGCCTTGTTCGTCACGTACGAAATTAGTCCAGATAATTCGTTGAAAGGATTATGCGAGTGGGCTGATGACCGAGGTGCTTCAGTTGTTGCGTCACATGGATTTAAAGTTCGAGGACCATTTCGGAAAGATATACGAACCGACATGGCCAACTTTGCTGATGATGCTCTACGCCAATTTTTGCCAGCACAAACGTGAAGAATAATCCCCTATTGTTAATCCGTGTTGATGTTGTTTCAGCGTCCTCAAGTCTTCTGGTTCTATGAGCGGTATTAAAAACGCTCGTGATTTAGGGGCTGATGATTTCATTTGGGATTATTTTTGCCGCAGTCCGGAAGAATCAATGACTGCAAGAGTCTTTGCAGCTGAAAAAGCTGGCTTCGATGCTATTGGAATTTACCTAGGGGCATGGGCCCAAATGAAAAAAAATCCTTCTGAAATAGAGACCTTTGATCAAGCTCTTCGCGATAGCGGACTTGGGCTTGCCAATATTGAGACTCTTCGAGGATGGGCTTCTCCCAATAGCCCATCTGAGCAATGTCTAGCAATGGAATCTTCTGTCTGGGAGATAGCCGATCGTTTTAAATGCCGGTACGTGCAGGTAATTGGAGACTACACAGGGACTCTGGCGCAAGCCGCTGAAGGGTTCGCTAGCCTCTGTGATCGAGCAGCCGAACATGGCCTGCTAGTTGGTCTAGAACCCGTTCCGGAAATGACAAATATAGAAAATTTGGCAACGGCATCAGAAATAGTTGAGCGTGCCAACCGTTCAAATGGCGGTCTCTGCTTTGATAGTTGGCATTTAACTCGATCAACAAATGAAGTTAGTGACATTCTAAAAATTCCAGAAGGGAAAATCTTAGCCACCCAATGGAATGATGGGCCTGCAGAAAAAGTCTACGAAGATTATTACACGGATACCTTAGGAACAAGGGTTCCTCCGGGCGAAGGGCAATTCCTTCTAACTGAGATGCTAGATGCAATTCGAGCCGTGAATTGTCAAGCCCCTATTGGGCTTGAGGTTCCTTCAAAAGATTTATGGTCAGCCCCTATAGAGCAAGCAGCAGAAGCCTCTATTAAAGGAATGAAACGACTTATGGGACTCGCATAAGAAGGTCAGATTCTTGGTCAGGTAGCTTGATTCGTAATCTACGAGTACTGTTTTTGAGCAATAACAGTTTTGAATAGGGGGAACTATGCCAAAATTACTTGATGAGATCGTCTTAGCTAAAGGCTCAGAAATCGCTGTCGCTGATGAGTATGGGTCTACAACTTGGCAAGAATTTGATAACAGAGTCCGTCGGTTAATTAATGGCCTGAAAAATGCCGGGGTTGGACCTGGTGATACGGTCGCGATGATGATGGGGAACCGAAGAGAATGTTTTGAAGTCTTCCAAGCAGCAGCCCATCTAGGAGTCACCTACGTTCCCGTCAACTGGCATTGGGTAGCAGACGAGTTGGCATACGTCCTTGACGATGCCGATGTCAAAGCTTTACTCGTTGGTAACCGATTTACTGACATTGCCTTAGAAGCTCTTTCTGATGATCGGGCAAATAGGGTTTCCTTATCAGTTGTCGTTGGAGGAAAATGCGATGGGTTAACGGATTACGAAGAATTCCTAGCAAGTTCATCGACTGATGACCTACCACAAGACGAGCAACTGCTCGGAGGTCCGATGTTCTACACATCAGGAACAACGGGACGGCCCAAAGGTGTGCGGGGATCGCTTTCTGGTGGAGGGGAAATTCCAACAGAAGTAATGCAGTTAATCGGAGGAAGTATGGTGAATTATGTGCCCGCTGGGGGCAAGTCCCTTCTTGTAGGGCCTGTGTACCATTCTGCACAATG
>MPLT02283355.1_pt1 | contig 10839 bp, 12 predicted proteins | sample 1617391 | NCBI WGS metagenome assembly MPLT02 (sample SAMN05944800, study PRJNA350692) | marine metagenome | biome: marine; feature: ODZ; material: water; isolation source: 70 m water sample filtered on 0.2 um supor filter | place: Pacific Ocean | collected 2012-04-08 | depth 70m m
CGTGTAGACGACGGTAGCGATCTGAATCAGAGTGTGGTTCGTCACGCGTGTTAATAATCGGCCTTTTTAAAGTTGTCTCTAGTCCTACTTCTTCTTCAAAAAAATCTGCTCGCTGAGTAATTTGATATGTAACAGCATCCGGATCGCCCCCAACTACTTCACATCCTATTTTCCCAGACCCAGTATAAATTTGCCGCGTTATGAAGTGTGCTATTCCATGCCTGATGATATTTCCAAACGGTGTCGTGCGATCCATGAGATAATTCTCATGACAGCCATATGAGTTCCCCTTCCCGTCGGAATTGTCTTTATACACGACTAATTCCTCTTCATCAGGCAGTGCTGTTTTTGCCGCTTGCATAGCTTCACGGAGTATCAGCTCTCCGGATTTGTCGTAACGGGCAACTTCTAGGGCATTCTGGCATTCCGGTGTAGACATTTCTGGATGAGCATGATCAACATAGAAGCGGGCCCCATTTGTTAATACGGCATTGACGAGATGGGTCTCTACGATTGGCGGCAAAGAGCCAATTGGGACAAAGCCTCTCGCATCATTTGCTGGTGTTTCATCTTGGAAATCCCAAACTACGGAATCGGCAATTCCGTTACGAAGCCCCTGTTCGGTTTATTTCACATACGAGGTTATAAGCATTGACGAAGCCCAAATTGGGTTAGGATCTTCAACGCCTTTGTGGATTATAGAATACTCCGTTTCTATTCCACAGATTTTATTAACTGCCATAAATGGATCTTACAGGTATTGCCCTGAGATAGATTTCTTGGTCTTTTGTTCTTCGCTATCAGTGAGTAGGGTTCTAATAAATGTAATACGTTCGCCTTTTTTGCCAGAGATCTTTGCCCAGTCGTCAGGGTTAGTCGTGTTCGGCAAGTCTTCATGCTCATGGAATTCCTCCCTAATTGAGGTAATGAAGTCGTCAAGTATCAGCCCCTTTTCGCCGTTAGAGAGGAAACGCTTTATAGCCAGTTTCTTTGCTCGGCGAACAATATTCTCAATCATTGCACCTGAAGAAAAATCTTTGAAGTACATCACTTCTTTATCTCCATTTTGATAAGTGACTTCAAGAAATTGGTTTCGTTCTTCTGCTGCGTACATTTCTTCGACGGACTTCTCGACGAGAACTCTGATCGCCTTATCTACGTCGCCACCACCTAATTCGTCAACTGCTTGTGCGGCTACTGGAATGTGCTCATTGACGTATTGGCCAAAAATAGCAATAGCAGAATCTTGGTCAGGGCGATCGATGCGAATTTTCAAGTCCAATCGGCCAGGTCTGAGAATCGCAGGGTCTATAAGGTCTTCACGGTTTGATGCGCCGATAATTATCACATTTCTTAATGCTTCTACCCCATCAATTTCTGCCAATAACTGTGGAACTACGGTCGACTCCATATCTGAGCTGATTCCGCTCCCGCGAATCCTAAACAGTGACTCCATTTCATCGAAGAAAATGATGACAGGCCATCCCTCTTCTGATTTCTGCCGTGCATTTTCGAAAATTAAACGTATATGGCGCTCTGTTTCTCCAACGTATTTGTTCAAAAGTTCTGGACCTTTGATGTTGAAAAAATAACTCTTCGGTTTTGATTCCTTTGAATTATTTTGGATTTTTGCAGCTAAAGAATTTGCTACCGCCTTCGCTATAAGTGTCTTGCCGCACCCAGGAGGTCCGTATAGCAATACACCTTTTGGTGATGGCAAATGATGTTCATCGTAGAGGTCCTTATGCAAATATGGAAGTTCGATAGCATCAGTTATCTGCGAGATTTGATGATCTAATCCCCCGATATCGCTATACGTAACTGATGGGACCTCAACTAGTACATGTTCTTCAAGTTCAGGTTTCGGAATCACTTCGATCAACAAGTCTGCGTTATTTGCACATAGGAGTAACGTTCCTTGTTCTATCGTTGTTCCCTGAAGTTCGTCACTAAGGTCAACCACTTTCTCTTGATCTGTTCGCCCTTGGACTAATGCCCGTTTCCCATCGGATAGAATCTCTTTCAAGGTGACAATCTCTCCTGTTTTCTCTCCTTCTCGAACAGATATAACATTTAACGACTCGTTCAGAAGCACTTCTTGCCCTTTTCGAAGGTTCCGAGCATCTAGGTCCGGATGCAGCGCTACACGCAGTTTGCGGCCTGCTGACTGTATGTCTGCGGTTCCATCTGAATTATCCCCTAAGAAGACTCCATAACCTGAAGGAGGTTGACTTAGCTTCTCCACTTCAGTTTTTAAACTCGCGATTTGCGAACGGGTTTCTTGCAGAAGAGTGACAAGATTTTTATTTTCAGATGCAGCTTTTGATAATAATTTTTTTGTTTCCTTAAGCTTTTCTTCCAAAAGGTTAATTCTACGAGGAGCGAGACTATTGGCTTCACGAAGTTGCGCATTACGCTCTGCCATCAAATCAGCATGAGCCTTAAGCTCTTGCAATTCACTTAGTGCCTTGGCTAGCTCTGACTGCTCAGATGATTTGTCCATGAATTCTCCCGTATAGAGACCTTATCCGAAGATCTAGCCAAACTAGTAAATAGCTTTCTTTAAGGCTCAAAAACTTACCTTCATATTATTTCGATTTAGTATTACGAAAATAACCTAGGTTTTTGTTATAATTTTGTCGTCTATTTGACTCCGTACTACAGCTAAGCGAAAAGGAAATCATGAAAGTCTGGATTGATCAGGATTTGTGCACTGGGGACGGTCTTTGCGAAGAGATAGCTCCGGATGTTTTTACCTTATTAGATGATGGGCTCGCCTATGTGAAAGAAGGCGACACTATCTATGCAGATCCCGGTGGGCCTGAAGGGCTTGCTGTAGTTCCGGATGGTCAAGAAGAGGCAACCATAGAATCAGCTGAAGAGTGCCCAGGGGAATGCATCTTTATTGAGGTGTAGCCTAAGCTTCACCTACGAACCTTGCCTGAGTAATAAAGCCCGTGTGGCCAACCATCCGATGTTCTGGCCGTACTGCCTGACCCTCAAGGTACCAGGACCTTCTACTAACTTCGAAGGTTTCTTCCATGACAAAAGTAGCTGTGTTCAGCGAGTCCCTCAGCCTCATTGCTTGAGTTATACTTGGAGTGTAGGCGACTAGGATACCTCCAGATACCATGGCGTCTGGCAAATGCGGAACAGCTCTCCACGGCTCTGGCAAATCTAAAACCACTCTTTCAAAACTGTGTCCGTCTATCCCCTCATAAATGTCCCTAATAAAAATCTCATAGCTCCCTAGTATCTCTTCACCAAAAAAGTTAACTACATTTTTTTCCGCACGGTTGGCAAAATCCTGTCGTAATTCGTATCCAGTGATTTTTGCCCCAGCTCTAAGCATCGCCATTGAAAGTGCGCCTGATCCAATGCCCGATTCCAAAACTTTGACACCAGGGTATATGTCAGCTGCTAGCAATATGTGGCCGATATCCTTTGGGTAAATTATCTGAGCGGCTCTTGGCATTTTCAAGATCACGTCACTCATTGTTGGCCTGACAACAAGATACGTTTTCCCGGAAGATAGTTTAACGTAGCGACCTTCTTCTGATCCTACTAAGTCACTATGTTTTAAATATCCAGAGTGGGTGTGAAACTCTTCAGTTGGTTTAAGTGTAATTAGATATCGCCTATCCTTTGAATCTATTAAAAGGACCAGGTCGCCGTAATTAAGTGCACTCATGCTTTCACTTACTCCACAAACCGTCTGAACTGTGGATGAAGCTTGCTTTATCTCCAAGCTTGAGCTCAGTCGAAAAATATTTCTTCTCTTGAGATTCAAGGACAGATACCAGTTTCACAAACACTGTTAATACACCAAGGAGGATCCACGCAGGGCCACCCCTGAATATCCCCTTTTTTATAAAATTTAGAACTACGAAACGAGTCATTTTCTTTTTCAACTTCATCGCGTCCATTACTCAGCTCGAATGATCTCTACGAAAGTTTTGGTTCGCTCGCCACGACGCTTTCCTACAAAATAAACAATGGTTAAAATTAAAATTGCTGCTCCGACAGCGAATAAGCGACGAGATAGAACAGATGGCCCACCTATTTCATCTGCTTCTTCTTTAAGTCCTGCAAATTTCTCTTCAATGTCTTTGCGGGTTATTAAGCCGCTGCCATCACTCATAGTTTCACTGCCGGCTTCTAACTGAGCGATATGAAATCGCAGCGACAAAGATGAGAAATCCGAAAACGATAAAATATGGAACGAATGACAGCCCATGATCAAAGGCTCCGACTTCAGCTTGAAGTAGCCGTAGAGCACCAAGACAGAGATGCCCCAACCCGGCAACAATGAAGACCAATCCTAGTAAGCCGAAGCCTGTCCACTTAACTAGTGAGAGTAATGGGTCGCGAATTTCTTGTTTTGCGTACTGAACTAGAGTGTCTTTCAGTTCCGCAAATTTTCTCTCGATAGAGTTCTTGAGGCCAAAATCAAACATATTTCTCCCTATCCATAACACTACTGCCAGAATTACTTATGCACTACAGGACTAGCTAGGTCCATTTCTAAGATTTAGCTCAATTGTGTACATTTCATCGATCTCTTGTAAATGTCTTTCTAAACAATTAAACCTTGCCTCTAATGATTCAGATGCAAGCACTTTATATCTGTCATAGGAACCTAGATAACTGTGCTCAGCGATATTGTAAATTTCCTCGATCATCTCAGATCTTATAGCAGGAAGCATTTTCGGTGAGAGTCCAGTCATTTGAGCAATGGTTTTTGCGGTATTTGAAGCAACGACTCGAAGCATGTTGATTTGTTCTCGGCTGATATTTTGAGAATCTTCTACTTCTTTAATCTCCACATCTGCACTCGGATAAGGGCTATCTTCTTGCCACTCCAAAACCCGGAATCTTCGCTCCCCGATACAACTAATAGCTAGTTGTTCGTTCCCTATTTTTGATACATGCATAATCTTCGATAATGTTCCGAAATCGTAGCGTTCATCTCCTCCACCGACTTCATGCCCTCTAGATATTAAGCAGACACCGAAACTTTCTTGATTCTCTATGCAATAGTTAACGAGTTCCAAGTATCGAGGTTCGAATACTCTTAACGTATACACACTGCCTGGGAAGACAACTGTGCCAAGTGGAAACATAGGGAACGTCGTCAATTTTGCCTTTAGTCCTATTCCAGATTATTGAAGGTCATTTCGGTTCTAGCATTTCAATTGGAAGCCCAGAACTAAAAGATCTTAAGTAGTCGCCGAGATTTACATAGAAAGCATCGAGGTTCGTCTCAATCCAATTGTCACTCTCATCATGATTAATAATGAAACTGATAGTCATTTGTTCACCAGAATCAGCAGTGAAATAGCCCAACATGGCCGCTACTGTCTCACTCCGGAACCCTTTGACTTTCAGGTTTCCTTGGAAACTTGAACCTTGAAATTCAGTTGCTACTGTCCCCTCTTCTCCAGCGAGTGCAAAGGCCTCAACTAAGTAAGGTTTGATGGGCTGATGGTCAGCAATCCCTTGCATGATTCCACATGTGACCTGATTCCCTGTGCTGACTCCGGAGCCATCCACAAGCAGGAGACCTGATTCAGGAAGCCCTGCACCTCGAATGATCTCCGTCATTCCTGTAATTCCAGAGCTTGATTTACCTTCCCCGGATCGAGAGTAACCTATTTCCTTGACGAGCATCTCAGCTGTCACCGGATCATCGTTTACAAGCATTTGCTCTATGATTTCTTTCATGGGCGGTGATTCGAACGAAAGAAGCTGCACAAGATCCTCCAAAGCTATTCCGGAAAATTCGCTGGCGGATTCGAGGATGATAACATTTCGCGCTTCGAGTAGATCGTCGAAGTTAGCAGCAAATCTAATTGCTGGATCTCTCGACGGAGACAATGGCGGCGGGTCTTCCACTCCACGTTGAGAGTTGTAATTGGTTTTTAATCCGTCATAGCCTTGATCAAGCAGAGAAGCACTCAACGATCCAATGATCGCTCGGCCCTTCAATTCTTCGCTCCAACTTTCAACTGTCCTACTCTCGTCATATCTAGACTCATCAACTCGAACTGCTCCTTGGACAAAAAGAATGTTCATCCCCACAGTGAGGTCTGCCAATTCATCGGCGCTAGTTCTTATTTGGCTATAATTTTCTGGAAGTAGTTCTATATACGCATCTGTCATCAGAATTGGATCTCCACCTCCAAAAACGAACAGATCAGTACTGAGCAATGACCCATCTTCATTAGGTTCACGCTCAGCTGCAAGGATTGTTTCGTAAGTAAATTCTGGCCCTAATTGAAGAAGCGCTGAAGCGGCAGTCACAGCTTTTATGTTCGTTCCCACGGCTAGTGGAATGTTATCTCTCTGTGTAAATACAATTTCTTCATCCACTGCCACGACAAGGCATGAATTGCCAGGTACAGAGGACAATAGGGAATCCAAATTTGCTGAAAGTTTCTCTAGCTCTAACGACGAAGTTAATAGTTCGGGAGCACGCCGGATAGAGAAAACCTGTGTTTCTAGTCCCCCACTGCTTATTGTTGACTGAGGCAGGGTTTCAATAGGGTCGTAACCATACCTATTTGACCCCACAAGTGCAGCTACTAGCGCCCCCAATATCAACACTGGCATTGTGAATCGTTTTATAATGCTTAGCACTCTTGCAGCATAGCTTCGTCTCACTATCCCCTAGTCCTTTTCGTGTCCTTCATACTATTTCAAGATATCTGGAGTATGTATATAGGTTCGCTAAAGAAGCTACGGCGCTTGACCCGCTCAAGTGGCACAACCATTGTTGATTTCTCAATGCAGCCATACCAGAATTATCTGGATCTGCGACTCCAAGCTCCGATGCCACCAAAACAGGCTTTCCCCATTCTTTGGATCCGGTTACCAACGCTTCAACATACTTCCGTTCTTGGGAATTGTGGAAGTTCATAATTCGCTCCATACCGGGATCGAGATATTTACTTTCAGAATAGAGACGAGCAACATTTCCCTGAATACCTAAACCCAAGAAAATAAGTGCATCTACTGAATCATGAGAAAGGAGAAGGTTTATCATCTGGGGAATCGTTTCTCGTGTTTCGCCCCCTGCTAGATCAACCGGATTACTTCGACTCCATCGTGGAGGCAATATGCTATCGATTTCTTCCGTTAGCTCTTTTTCTAATTCAACTAATTCCAATGGCGACCTCGCAACTGCATCCGCCGTCAGCACTCCCCAACCACCTGCCGTTGTGAGGATTACAGTTTTTGGTCCGGAGGGTTTTGGCTGGGTAGCAAAACTCGCGGCCCATTCGTATGCAATCTGCGGATCTTCTGCTAGGAACGCTCCAGCTTGTTTTAGCATTCCTCGAAAAATACGGTAGTCGCTCGCAAGAGAACCAGTATGACTAGCTGCTGCTTTCGCCCCTTCTGGACTAGACCCGCCTCGTATGACAATAACGGGTTTAATTTTGGTTGCTTCGGCAATCGATTCAAAAAGCTTTCTACCATCAGCGATTCCTTCAAGATACAAAACGATCACTCGAGTTTCAGGGTCATCGGAGAAATACTTCACATAGTCCGAGGCACTCAGACAACTCTGGTTTCCGATTGAAATCCCTCGAGATATCCCAATCCCGAAGTGTCGTGACAAGTTCATAAATGATGAGAGTAGATTTCCTGACTGGCTTGCTATTGCTATGTTGCCTCGTGGAGGGAACGGAGCAACTATTTGGGAGCAAAGTTTCGAGGGGGTAGAAACAAATCCCTGCCCATTAGGTCCAGAGATAGTTATACCTAGCTTTTGAGATAGGTTTGCGAGTTCCTTTTCTGCTCTCTCACCTTCTTTGCCCATTTCGCTATAGCCGCCTGAGACGATGAATGCGGCTTTTACACCTATTTTCGCCAATTCGATCAGTGTTTCTGGCACTGTAGGAGATGGGACACATACCATCGCGAAGTCGACTCTTCCTTTAGGTATCTCATCTAGTTCTTGCACTGTTGTGATTCCCAGTAAGGAAATTCTTTCCTTATTGGTTGCATAAACGGGCCCTTCGAAACCGGAATTGAGAATGTTATGAAGGGCTACGAATCCAAATTTTCCTGGGTGGCTTGATGCCCCAACCACAACAATTCCCTTTGGGTCAAATAATGCCTTCAGATTGGAACTATCGCTCATACAGCTCCACTAACGCATCGACCGCAATTGGCATACCATCATTTATCAGCAGTGGGTTTACGTCTATTGAGATAATGTCTTCTCGATCCATAGCACATTCGCCAATCGATATCAGCGCTTCGGTTAGTTGTTCTAAGTCAATCTCTGTTTCTCCACGAACCTGACCCAAAAGATCTCGATGGAGAAGTTCATCAAACATAGAACGTATCGTTCGTTTCGTTGCCGGTAGCAGCCGGAATATAACATCTTGAATAATTTCAGTAAATACCCCTCCTACGCCGAATGCCAGCACAAGTCCGTACTCATCGCTTCGAGTGACACCAGCAATAAACTCCCGCGAACTTTCCACTTGTTCGGAGACAAGTAGCGGAAACCCAAATTCCGTGTCAAGCCCTCTAGCTGCATTTCGGACAGAATCTTCATTATCAAGATTAAGTTTCACACCACCTAAGTCGGATTTGTGCAGAAACTCTTCTCCGCTGGCTTTAAGAACTACAGGAAATCCTAACGTGCTTGATTGCTCGATCGCCTCTTCGACTGAATATACAAGAACCTCTCGTGTTGTTCTAAGCCCATAACTATTTAACAAATTCTTACTCTCATACTCAGTCAGGGCATAGCTTTTTGACATAGTTAACAACCTTTTCTTACGAACCTTACCTTATAGCTCGGCAGATGCATTCGTTACGCCATGTGGGCAAATCGCTTAAAGCTGTGATTAGATGCATGTTGGAAGGAGTTAATTTGTACATCATTGCTGCAGTATTTGTCGATGATATTTCCTTACGTGAAATTGAAGGTTCGGTAGCGCGAATAGATCTCACCGGCGTTCAATTCTCTTCATTGGTTGAGGACGACTTTCCAATGATGTTCGCCCCACACCTTGCACTTTTGATTCACTCAGATGACGCATCTACTGATAATGGGGTTCTCGAAGTAACGTACTATCGCGGAGATGAACAAATAGCCAGAAACGTCCAACCACTTAATATCGAGGCTGGAAAATTCGCTTATCGGTTAGTTCGTGCTGAAATGGAGTTTGTTGAACCTGGAAAAATTGAAGCCCGATGCAGAATAGGTGATGGCGATCCCTTGGTAGTTCCGTACACGGTAAAAACACAAAATGAAGACTGAAAGTATTCTTTATCGACATACCACTTGGGATCGTGGCTTCCAATTCTTGTTTGGACTAGGTTCGATGAGTGAGGAAATCTATGGCGGAAACTAGCTCAGATATTGAGCCACTTTGCATTAACGTTATTCGTGGGTTAGCTATGGACGCTCCTCATCGTGCAAAATCAGGACATCAAGGGACAGCGATGGCGTTGGCCCCTCTAGCTCACGTCCTGTTTAGTCGCATTCTTCGCTACAGCGCTCAGCATCCAGATTGGGTTAATCGTGATCGTTTTATACTCAGTGCTGGACATGCTTCGATTCTTCAGTATGCGATGCTCTATTTAACTGGATTCGGTTTAACCCTCGATGACATAAAGGATTTCAGACAATGGGGAAGTCTTACTCCTGGCCATCCGGAAGTAGGGCACACGACCGGCGTAGAGGTGACTACTGGCCCCCTTGGGCAAGGATTTGCAAACGCAGTTGGTATGGCTATCTCGGAACGCTGGTTACGAGACAAATATGGGGCTGAGAATATCGATCATTCAATTTTTGCCATATGTGGGGACGGTGACCTCTCAGAAGGGATCAGCCATGAAGCCGCTTCACTTGCTGGCCAACAGAAATTAGGTCGTCTTATATGCATCTATGACGACAACCACGTAACTATCGATGGGCCGACAGAACTTGCTTTGGAAGATAACGCGGCAAAGAGATTCGAAGCTTACGGATGGGAAGTGATTGACCTAGGAGAATCAGGTGAAAATCTTGATCAAATCGAGAAAGCCCTTCTACAGGCTAAGTCAAACGAAGATCAACCGACCCTTATAATCATTCGAACTCATATAGGTTTCCCATCCCCTACCTTGACGGATGCCCCTAGCGCCCATGGATACGCATTTAAAGATGACGAGATTGTCGAGACAAAACAAGTTATGGGGATCCCAACGGATGAGCAGTTTTATGTACCTGAAAATGTCTTAGAATTTTACAGAGATGCTGGATCAAAATACGCAGACGAGGCATCGTCCGCAACTTGGGACCCCAAAATACACCTTGGCAACTGGGACCTCGATAATCTCCAGTCCCAATACGAATCGCAGGTTGGTGAATCGTTAGCAACACGCGTCGCAAGTGGTGCTTGTTTGAGTGAAGCTGCGCAAGGACTGGCCATGATAGCCGGAGGGGCTGATCTTACTGGGAATACTGGAACAGCTCTTAAAGACATGGGACAGCTGTCGCCAGAAACCCCATCAGGGAAGCAGCTATTCTTTGGCGTAAGAGAGCACGCTATGGGCGCAATTATGAATGGAATAGCTCTACATGGCGGGATCGTCCCAGTTGGAGGAACTTTTCTTGTTTTCAGTGACTATATGCGCCCTGCTATACGACTGGCCGCACTCACTCAAGCTAAAGTTATCTATTCTTTCACCCATGATTCGGTAGGTGTTGGCGAAGATGGGCCAACCCATCAACCCGTTGAACAGATTATGTCGCTGCGCGCTATACCTGGTCTACTTGTTATTCGCCCAGCGGATGCGAAAGAAACTGTTGCTGCTTGGAAGACCGCCTTAACC
>MPLT02137986.1_pt1 | contig 10763 bp, 16 predicted proteins | sample 1617391 | NCBI WGS metagenome assembly MPLT02 (sample SAMN05944800, study PRJNA350692) | marine metagenome | biome: marine; feature: ODZ; material: water; isolation source: 70 m water sample filtered on 0.2 um supor filter | place: Pacific Ocean | collected 2012-04-08 | depth 70m m
CTTCATAATAGATGTAAGCTAACAGGAAGACCAAAAGGTTATATAAGGCAATTTGGAGTTTCAAGAGTTATCTTTCGTGAAATGGCAAATAAAGGTTTAATTCCAGGAGTAACAAAAGCTAGCTGGTAAAAAAATATATATATGTATACAGACACAATTGCAGATTATTTGACAAGAATTAGAAATGCTAACTCAGCTGGGCATAAAGTTGTGGATATACCTGCATCTAATATAAAAAAGGAAATTACTAAGATCCTATTTGATCAAGGGTTTATTCTTAGTTATAAATTTGAAGAGACAGAAAACAATCAAGGTCAAATAAAGATTGCCCTTAAATATGATTCAATTTCTAAAGAGCCAGTAATTAAAGAAATTCAAAGAATTAGTAAACCTGGATTGAGAAAGTATTCTGATTCTAAAAGTTTTCCTAGAATATTAAATGGATTAGGAGTCTCAATAGTATCAACTTCTAAGGGATTAATGACAGGGAAAAAAGCTGCGAATATGAATCTAGGAGGAGAGCTAATATGTTATATATATTAAATTATAAGAAATGTCAAGAATAGGAAATAGCATAATAAATATACCAGAAGGAGTTACTCTAGAAGTAAAAGAAAACTTAATTACTGTTAGAGGTAAATTAGGAGAACTATCTCAAAAATTTGATGGTGTTTCTTTTGATATTAGCGATACTGAGATTAATGTTAAGAGGAATTCTGAGTCTAAAGATCATAAATCAAAACATGGTTTATATAGGTCTTTAGTTAATAATATGGTAATAGGTGTTAGTGAAGGCTTTATTAAAGAACTTGAATTAGTAGGTGTTGGTTATAGAGCAAACAGTACCGGTCAAAAGTTAGATCTTTCTCTTGGTTTTTCTCATACTATTGTTATGAGTCTGCCAACAGAAATTAAAGTAGAGACTATTAATGAGAAGGGTCAGAATCCTATTATAAAGTTATCATCTATTGATAAGCAATTATTGGGGCATATTGCTGCAAAAATTAGATCATTTAGAAAGCCTGAGCCTTATAAAGGAAAAGGTGTTAAATATGTTGGTGAGCAAATAAGAAGAAAAGCAGGAAAACAAGCATAATATGACAAAAGTTAAGAATTATAGAAGAGATAGAATAAGAAAAAGAATTAGGAAAATAATTTCTGGTTCTTCGGAATATCCTAGATTATCAGTTTTTAGAAGTAATAAGGATATATATTGTCAGATAATAGATGATAATGAAGGTAAAACACTTTTTTCTGTTTCGTCAAGAGATAAAAAAATAGTAGATCTTAAACTTAAAGATAATATTGAAAAGTCATTTAATGTAGGAAAGCTAATTGCTGAGAAAGCAATTAAGGCAGGTATAAGTAAAGTAAAGTTTGATAGAGGAGGATACCTTTATCATGGTAGAGTTAAATCATTAGCTGAAGGAGCTAGAGAAGGTGGACTTAAACTATAGATATGTATAAAAATTATAAAAATGTTGAAATTATAAAACCAGCTGGTTTAGAGCTTAAAGATAAACTGGTAAGTATACAAAGAGTTACTAAAGTAACTAAAGGAGGTAGAGCTTTTGGCTTTTCTGCAATAGTTGTTGTCGGTGATGAGAATGGTGTAGCGGGACATGGACTTGGAAAAGCTAAAGAAGTAACTATTGCTATCTCAAAAGCTGTAGAAGATGCAAAGAAAAATTTAGTCAAAATACCGATTGAAAATGGAACTCTTCCGCATGAGCAGAAAGGTAAATATGGTGGGGCAAAGGTTTTTATAAAACCAGCATCTGAAGGAACAGGGGTGATAGCTGGTGGTGCTGTTAGGACAGTTTTAGAATCTGTAGGGATTCAAAATGTACTATCAAAATCTCAAGGTTCATCAAACCCTCACAATGTTGTAAAAGCAACTTTTGATGCATTATTAAATCTAAGAAGTCCAATAATGATTGCAAAACAAAGAGGTGTGTCATTAGATAAAATTTTCAAGTCATGAGTAAGAAAATAAAAATTAAACAAATTAGAAGTACAATAAAGAGACTTGAATCTCAAAAAAGAACTCTAGAGGCTCTTGGTTTGAGAAAAATAGGTATGGAGGTTGAACATAAGCTAAGCCCATCAATTAATGGTATGATTAAAAAAGTAAAACATTTAGTTTCTATTAATGAAATAAAATAATTATTATGAGTTTAAATAATTTAAAACCAGCATTAGGATCTAACAAAAATAGTGGAAAAAGACTAGGAAGAGGTCAAGGTTCAGGTAAAGGTGGAACTTCAACAAGAGGACATAAAGGAGCGCAATCAAGATCTGGATATTCAAGAAAGATTGGATTTGAAGGTGGTCAGATGCCATTACAAAGGAGAGTTCCAAAATTTGGTTTTAAAAATATAAATAGAAAAGAGTATGTTCCTATAAATATTGATAGAATTCAATTGTTAATTGAACAGAAAAAAATTAAAAAACAATTGAAAATAGAAAATATTATAGAATTAAATCTAGCTAATAAAGGTGACCTTGTTAAGATTTTAGGAAGAGGAGAGATAACATCTCCAGTTGAGGTATATGCTCATAAGTTTTCTGAATCAGCAAAAAGAGCAATTGAAAAAGCAGGTGGTAAAACTGTTAATTTATAAATATGCAGAAGTTTATAGACATAATAAAAAGTATACTTAATATTAAAGAGTTAAAGAATAGAATTCTTTTTACTCTTGGTTTGTTATTAGTATATAGATTAGGAGCTCAAATAGTCCTTCCTGGGATTGATTCACTAGAATTATCTGCACTATCTTCTCGAACTGAAGGTGGTGGTTTACTTGGAATCTTAAATGCATTTACAGGTGGTGCTTTTGGAAATGCTTCAGTTTTTGCTTTAGGAATTATGCCTTATATCTCTGCATCTATTGTAGTTCAATTAATGGGGGTTGCTTTACCTTACCTTCAGAAATTACAAAAGGAGGGTGAAAGCGGTAGAAAGAAAATAACTCAAATTACTAGGTGGCTTACAATTTTTATTTGTGTTATTCAAGCTCCAGCATATTTGTATAGTCTAACAGCTCTTGGTGTTCCAGATAGTGCTTTTATCTTTGGTAGAAGTCCATTATTTGTTATTTCATCTGTTATTATTCTTGTAACAGGAACAATTTTTGCAATGTGGTTAGGAGAAAAGATTACAGATAAAGGAATTGGAAATGGAATTTCACTTTTAATAACAGTAGGTATTGTAGCTTCATTACCGTTATCTTTTACTCAAAATTTAATTTCAAGGATTAGTGAAAGTAATGGAGGATTGATAATGGTTGTAATTGAATTAGCAGTATGGTTAATAATTATTGTTTTAAGCATATTATTAGTCATGGCAGTTAGGCAAATTCCAGTTCAATATGCAAGAAGGAATAGTTTATCTCCAAATGCACAATCAAATACAGGGATGTCCTCTAGGCAATATATACCACTTAAGTTAAATTCATCTGGAGTTATGCCAATAATATTTGCTCAAGCATTGATGTTTGCTCCAGTTACTATTGGTGGTTTTTTTGGTAGCACTGGTTTTGGTCAATGGTTACAAGCTAATTTTTCAGATATTTTTGGACTTTGGTATAATGTTCTTTTTGGACTTTTATGTATAATTTTTACATTTTTTTATACTGCTATTACCGTTCCAACTAATAAAATGTCAGATGATTTAAAAAGAAGTGGTGGATTTGTTCCTGGGATTAGACCAGGAAATGAAACATCAGAATATTTAGATTCAGTAATGTCACATATAACATTTCCAGGATCCTTATATCTAGCTGCTATTGCTGTTTTTCCAGCAATTGTAGTTCAATTAATTGGAATGCAACAAGGATGGGCTCTATTTTATGGTGGTACATCTTTATTGATTATGGTAGGAGTTGCTATTGATACAATACAACAGGTTAATGCATATCTATTGAATCATCACTATGATGGTTTAATGAAAACTGGTTCAATGAGAAATAAACCACAAATTTAATATATGGCAAAACAACAATCTATAGAACAAGAAGGTAAAATTATTGAGGCTCTATCAAATGCAATGTTTAGAGTAGAACTTGAAAATGGACATATTGTAACTGCCCATATTTCAGGTAAAATGAGACTTCACTATATTAAGTTATTGCCTGGGGATAAAGTAAAGCTTGAGATGAGTCCATATGACTTATCTAAGGCAAGAATAACATTTAGAATGTAAATTATATTAAAATGAAAGTAAAAGCATCAATAAAAAAGAGAAGTGCTGATTGTAAAATAGTCAGGCGTAAAGGACGTTTATATGTTATAAACAAAAAGAATCCAAGATTTAAACAAAGACAAGGTTAATTATGGCTAGAATATCAGGAATTGACATACCAAAAGAAAAAAGGGGAGCTATCGCCTTAACCTACATATATGGAATAGGTAGAAGTAGGGCAAAAACTATTTTAATTGATGCTAAAGTAGATGAAAATAAGAAGGTATCAGAATGGAATGATTCTGAAATTGCAAGTATAAGAGATGTTGTAGGAAAATTAATGATTGAAGGAGAGCTTAGATCTGAAACTCAATTAAATATTAAGAGACTTATGGATATAGGAAGTAATAGAGGCATAAGACATAGGATGGGATTACCTTTAAGGGGTCAAAGAACAAAGAATAATTCTAGGACTAGAAAAGGTAAGAGAAAAACTGTAGCTAATAAGAAAAAAGTAACTAAATAAAGATCATGGCAAAAACAACTAGTAAGAAAAGAAAAGTAACGGTTGAATCAGTTGGTGAAGCTCATATAAATGCTTCATTTAACAATATTATTATATCAATCACAAATAAAAAGGGAGAAGTTATTTCATGGTCATCTGCTGGAAAAATGGGCTTTAGAGGTTCAAAAAAGAATACTCCATATGCAGCTCAAACAGCTGCAGAAGATGCTGCAAAAGTTGCGTATGAAGCTGGAGTTAGAAGAATTAAAGTTTTAGTAAAAGGTCCTGGTAATGGAAGAGAGTCTGCAATTAGAACTCTACATAATAATGGTTTAGAAGTCTCAGAAATTGTTGATGTAACTCCAATGCCTCATAACGGATGTAGGCCACCTAAAAGAAGAAGAGTATAATTTAAAAAAATAAAAAATGGCAAGATATAGAGGTCCAAAAACAAAAATTTCAAGAAAGTTCGGTGAACCACTTTTTGGAGATGACAGAACTTTAGAGAAAAAAAATTATCCTCCAGGTCAACATGGTAATAGTAAAAGAAGGTCAAAAAAATCTGAATATGCTATTCAATTAATGGAGAAACAAAAAGCTAAATACACCTACGGAATACTTGAAAGACAATTCAGAAACTTGTATATTAAAGCTAATAGAGCTAAAGGGGTTACTGGAGAGGCTCTACTCCAATTATGTGAGTCAAGGCTAGATAATGTTGTATTTAGAATGGGAATGTCTAATACACGAGATGGAGCAAGACAACTAGTCTCTCATAAACATATTACTGTTAACGGTAAAATAGTTAACATCCCATCTTACAGTCTTAGAGCAGGAGATAAAGTGGCAGTAAGAGAAAAATCTAAATCTTTAGAATCAATTCAAAACTCACTTAAAATGAGTGAGTCTGAATATTCATGGATTAAATGGAATGGGGAAAGACTTGAAGGTGAATTTGTTAGTTTACCCGAAAGAGATCAAATTCCAGAAAATATTAAAGAACAATTAATTGTAGAATTATATTCAAAATAAATTAAATATGGCAATACTAAATTTTCAAAAACCAGATAAAGTAATCATGATAGATTCAACAGAATCTCATGGAAAGTTTGAATTCAGGCCTCTTGAACCAGGTTATGGATTAACTATAGGTAATGCTCTTAGAAGAGTTTTGCTTTCATCCCTTGAAGGATACGCATTCACATCAATAAAGATTGAAGGAGTTGACCATGAGTTTTCTACAATTGAAGGTGTAGTAGAAGATGTTACGGAGATAATATTAAATATTAAGCAAATTAGATTAAAGAGACAAATTGAAGATTTCGATGAGGAAAAAATAAATATAGTAGTTGGAAATCAAAAGGAGCTAAAAGCATCTGATTTTCAAAAATTTATCTCTGGTTTTCAAATTTTAAATCCAGACACTCATATCTGTACTCTTGAAAAAAATTCAAAGCTAAATATTGAATTGACTATTGAGAAAGGGAGAGGCTACGTTCCAGCAGAGGAAAACAAAAGGTCTGATAACCCTTTAGGTGTTATTGCAATTGACTCTATATTTACACCTGTAAAAAATGTGAAATATGAAATTGAGAATTATAGAGTTGAACAAAAAACAGATTTTGAAAAATTAATTTTTGAAATAGAAACTGATGGCTCTATTATGCCTAAAGATGCATTAACAGAGGCAGCAAAAACATTAATTCAGCACTTTATGTTATTCTCTGATGAGTTAATAACTCTTGAATCTGATGAAATTGCTCAATCAGAAGCGTATGATGAAGAATCTCTTCATATGAGACAACTACTAAAGACTAAACTTATTGATATGGATTTATCAGTAAGAGCTTTAAATTGTCTGAAAGCTGCAGAAGTTGATACATTAGGCGATTTAGTATCTTTTAATAAAAATGATTTAATGAAATTCAGAAACTTTGGAAGAAAATCTCTTACTGAACTTGAAGAACTAGTGATTTTGAAGGGATTATCTTTTGGTATGGATCTTTCAAAATATAAATTAGATAAAGATTAATAGAATAAAACTATGAGGCATCGTAAAAAAACAATAAAATTAGGAAGAAAGTCTGCACATAGAAAAGCTATGCTTGCTAATATGGCTTCTTCTTTAATTGAGCATAAAAGAATAAACTCAACTTTAACTAAAGCTAAAGCATTAAAAGTTTTTATCGAGCCTTTAATAACAAAATCTAAGAATGATAATACCCATAATAGGAGATTATGTTTTAGTAAATTGAGAAATAAAATAGCAGTTACAACATTATTTGATGAAGTTGCAAAAAAGATTGGTAATAGACCTGGAGGCTATACCAGGATAATTAAGTTAGGGAATAGAATGGGTGATAATGCATCAATGGCTATGATTGAATTTGTTGATTATAATGAAATTTATTCACAAAACAATAAAGCTAAAAAATCTTCAAAAGAGGAATCTCCAAAAAAGGAAACTTCAAAAAAATCAAAGTAATCTTTTAAAATTTTTAATAACTAAAGGGTATATGTTTTTACATATGTCCTTTTTTTGTTTAATTTTATCCTCCAGTAATGACTTATAAAAAGAGGAAAAAAGGGATTGTACTTCTAGCTGATGGAACAATTTTTTATGGTAAGTCTGTAGGTGTAGAAGGTACAGTTATTGGTGAAATTTGTTTCAATACAGGTGTTACTGGTTATCAAGAAATTTTTACTGATCCATCATACTTTGGACAAATTATGGTTACCACTACTTCGCATATAGGTAATTATGGAATAAAAGAAAATGAGTCTCAATCAGAAAAGATATACATTTCAGGACTTATATGTAAAAACTTTAGTTATGTTAATTCAAGGGTCTCTTCAAAGTCTGTTGATTCATGGTTTAAAAAACAAAAGCTAATTGCAATTTCAGATGTTGACACAAGGGCTTTAGTTAGATACATTAGAGAAAATGGTGCTATGAATGCAGCTATTTCAACTGATATAAATAATCTAGATGAGTTAAAAAGAAAATTAATCAATTCTCCAGAAATGGATGGTTTAGAGTTAGCTTCAAAAGTGTCAACAAAAAAATCTTATTTTCTAGGAAACCCTAAATCAAAATATAGACTTGCTGTTCTTGATCTTGGAGTTAAAAACAATATTTTGTCAAATTTTATTAATAGAGACTTTTATGTAAAAGTTTTCCCATACGATACTGATTTTGATGAATTGGTTAAATTCAAGCCAAATGGGTTTTTTCTATCAAATGGTCCAGGTGATCCCAAGCCTTTATCAAAAGTTATAGAAACAACTAAAGAAATAATTAAAAATAACTTTCCTCTCTTTGGAATCTGTCTAGGACATCAAGTAATAGCCTTAGCTAATGGAATCAAAACTTATAAAATGTTTAATGGTCACAGAGGAATTAATCACCCAGTTTTAAACTTAAAAACAACAAAAGGAGAAATAACCTCTCAGAATCATGGTTTTGCAGTTGATGTTAAAGAAGCTAAGAAAAACAAAAATGTTTTGGTTACTCATCAGCATCTTAATGATAATACAATTGCTGGAATAGAATTAAAAAATAAGAAATGTTTTTCTGTTCAATATCATCCAGAAGCAGGCCCTGGTCCAAATGATGGTAATTATCTTTTTGACCAATTTCTCTCATATGTTAAATCAAATTAAATGAGTAATATAAAGGAAATAAAATCAAGACAAGTTTTTGATTCTAGAGGTAACCCTACGGTTGAAGCAGATGTTATTACTGCAAATGGTATTAAAGGTTCTGCAGCTGTTCCTTCTGGGGCATCAACAGGAAAGTATGAAGCTGTTGAATTAAGAGATGGAGATAAGAATAAATATTCAGGAAAGTCAGTTTTTAATGCAGTTGAAAATATAAATGAATTAATTTCAAAAAAATTGATTGGTGTAAGTGTGTTTGATCAATCTCTGATAGACAATTTAATGATTGAGCTAGATGGGACTGAAAATAAGTCTACTATTGGAGCAAATGCAATACTTGCAGTTTCTCTTGCAGCATCTAAAGCTGCAGCATCTGAAAAAGGGATATCTTTATTTAAATATCTAGGAGATAATAATACCTCATCTATACTTCCTGTTCCTCTAGTTAATATTATTAATGCTGGAAGTCATTCAGATTCCCCAATCGCTTTTCAAGAGTTTATGATAGTCCCAGTTGGTGCAAAAAGTTTTTCTCATGCTCTTCAAATAGCAAATGAAGTTTTTCATAGCCTTAAAATAAATTTAAAATCTAGAAATCTTAGTACTTCTGTGGGAGATGAGGGTGGCTTTGCCCCAAAGTTAAATGGAATTGAAGATGCGCTGAATACAATAATTGAATCAATAAATGATGCTGGATATAGAATTAAAGAAGATGTTATGATAGCGCTTGATTGCGCTGCATCTGAGTTTTATTCTAATGGAGTATATGATTATTCAATATTTGAAGGTGAAAATGGGAGAAAACTAAATTCAGAAGAGCAGGTAGAATACCTTATTTCACTTAGTAAAAAATTTCCAATTATATCTATTGAAGATGGAATGGATGAAGATGATTGGGATGGTTGGAAAATACTTACAGAAAAGATAGGTGATAAAGTTCAGCTTGTTGGAGATGATTTATTTGTAACGAATATAAAAAGACTTCAAAGAGGTATTACAGAAAAAGCAGGAAATTCAATTTTAATTAAATTAAATCAGATAGGAACTTTAACTGAAACAATTGAATCAATAAAACTAGCATCAAAAAATAATTTCACCTCAGTTATATCTCATAGGTCTGGTGAAACAGAAGACTCTACAATAGCAGATCTATCTGTTGCTTTTAATACAGGTCAAATCAAAACTGGATCAATGTCTAGGAGTGATAGGATGGCCAAGTATAACCAGCTCTTAAGAATTGAAGAAGAACTTGGAACAAATGCTCAATATCTAGGCGTAAAAGCATTTAAATTAAATTTTTAAACATTTAAATTTTAATAAATTTTTTTCTTAGGCATTAGACCAGTAAATTTGTACTAATTATGAATTTATGGCTGATAAAGTAAAAATTACATATAATAATGAGTCTTATTCTTTTCCTATAATTCAAGGATCTGAAAATGAGAAAGCTATTGATATAAAGCAACTTAGGTCAGAAACAGGTTTAATAACTTATGATCCAGGTTATAAAAATACAGGACATTGTATAAGTAATATAACATATCTTGATGGTGAAAAAGGAATTTTAAGATATAGGGGTTACTCTATAGATGAACTTTGTAAAAAGACAACTTTTCTTGAAGTCTGTTATTTGCTAATTTTTGAAGAATTGCCTACAAAAAAAGAACTTGATAAGTTTCAATCTGATATTAATGAAGAATCATTAGTTGATGAACATATTAAGGATATCTTTCAAAGTTTTCCTAAATCTGCTCATCCAATGGGTGTTCTCTCTTCATTGACTTCAGCATTGATTGCATTTAATCCAGAAAATGAAACTAAGCTATCCTTAAAAGAATCGGATAAATCTGAAAATGATCAAAAATTATATAGTTCAACTGTTAAATTGCTTGCAAAATTTCCAATTTTGTCATCTTGGACTTTAAGAAAAATTAAAGGACTTCCATTAAATTATAGTAGTGATAAATTCAATTATGTTGAGAATATTGCTTATTTAATGTTTGCAAAACCAAATCAGGAATATATTCAAAATGATATTATTGTTAATGCACTTAATAGCTTACTTATTCTTCATGCTGATCATGAGCAAAATTGTTCTACATCTACAGTTAGAATAGTTGGTTCTTCATATGCTGGTTTATTTGCTTCTATTTCAGCAGGAATTTCAGCTTTATGGGGAAGACTTCATGGAGGAGCTAATCAAGCAGTTATAGAGATGTTAGAATTAATTAAAAATGATGACTCTAATATTGAAAAATATATAGAAAAAGCAAAGGATAAAAATGATCCATTTAGACTTATGGGGTTTGGTCATAGAGTATATAAAAACTTTGATCCTAGGGCAAAAATAATTAAGAAAGCTGCTGATCAGGTACTTAATGATCTTGGTATTGATGATCCTGTTCTAGATATAGC
>MPLT02164378.1_pt1 | contig 10734 bp, 12 predicted proteins | sample 1617391 | NCBI WGS metagenome assembly MPLT02 (sample SAMN05944800, study PRJNA350692) | marine metagenome | biome: marine; feature: ODZ; material: water; isolation source: 70 m water sample filtered on 0.2 um supor filter | place: Pacific Ocean | collected 2012-04-08 | depth 70m m
CTCCTGTGGAAGAGGTTGTAGAAGAAGCTCCTGTGGAAGAGGTTGTAGAAGAAGCTCCTGTGGAAGAGGTTGTAGAAGAAGCTCCTGTAACAGTTGCTGTTAAAACTGTAGTTAAAAAAGTTGCAGTAATAAACAAGACAATGGGAATTAAGTTAAATGCCGATACTTCACTTCCTAGTTGGTTAAATTTTAGCTTTTTAATTATTCCTCTATTTATTTTGATTGGAATGATAAATACTTCTGCTGCACAAGAGTGTGGTGAAAAGGGTATTTTAAATGTAGATAGAAAATCACAACAAACTGTTAATTGTGATGGAAGTCCTTTTGAAGGAACTGGGGTTGCTTCCTCTAGTACTGTTAATTACGTTGCTTTAGGACAGCAAGTTTATTCAGGTGCTGCAGCATGTGCAGGATGTCATGGGGCAAACGGCGGTGGCGGAGTTGGTCCAGCATTTATTGGAGGGGAATTATATACAACTTTCCCTACTTGTTCAGATCATGCAAAATGGATTCAACTTGGCTCTGCTGGTTGGCAATCAGAAGTTGGCCCTACATATGGTGCAGAAGACAAAGTCTCTATAGGAGGTATGCCAGGATTCCAAGGCAAGCTAACTGAAGACGAATTGTATGCGGTAGTAGTCTTTGAGAGAGTTGTGTTTGGTGGAGGTCAAACTGAGGAAGTTCTTGCAGATTGTGGTCTACTAGAAGAAACTGAAGAAGAAACAACGACTGAAGCTGTTGGATCTACCCCTTAGTCTTTTTCTTTAAAAATCATAAACAGAATAATTCCTTGAAAAAATGTAGTTAAAGTGTTTGTAGCTACTAATGGAATGTCCCCAAGATAAATACCGTAACTAAACCAAGATAACGAGGCAAAAAAAAGACAAACATATGTAGAAAGAGATAGACTTTGAACATCTCTAGTGCGAACAGTTTTTATTGCTTGGGGTAAAAAACCCACTGCTGAAAAAAAAGTTGCGAAATATCCAAGAATTGAAAAATCCATTTTCTATTTAGCCGAAACTTTTTCTCCAACACAATAAGGACAATGATCATCTACCTTATAATCAGGAGATCTAACTTCTTCTTTAGTTAAAGGTTCTCTGCATGAGTAACACATGACATAATCTGTTTCATTTAATCCTTTATCAACTGCTACTCTATCATCAAATACAAAACAATCACCATCCCAGTGTGAAGCATCTGTATCTTTAAAGTAATCCAAAACCCCACCTTCAAGTTGTTTTACATTTTCAAACCCAGACTTAAGCATTACTGCTGAGGCTTTTTCACAACGAATTCCACCTGTACAAAACATTACTATTGGTTTTTTCTTATAATCTTCTGGTAGTTTTGAGACTGCCTCGGGAAAATCTCTAAATGAAGGAATGTTCAGATCAATTGCATTTTTAAATGTTCCAACTCTTACCTCATAATCATTTCTTGTGTCTAAAACAATCACTTCTTCTTCATTATCTAGCATTTCTTGCAATTCAATTGGTTTAATATTTGGACCAGTAAATTCTAGAGGCCTTATATCATCCATCCCTAAGGAGATAATTTCTTTTTTCAGCCTTACAAGCATCCTTCTAAATGGTTGATAATCGTTGTAGGTAATTTTTAAAGGTATTCCCGCAAATCTTTCATCAGACTCTAAAAATTCTAAGTATCCATCAACGCTTTCCTGACTTCCTGATAAAGAAAAGTTTATACCATTTGGGCTAAGTAGGATTGTTCCTTTAAGGTCTAGCTCTTCACATCGTTTTAGAAAGGGTTCTCTTAATTGATCTCTGTCCTGGAGATCAACAAACCTATAACCTGCAATATTTACAACTTTTTTATTTTCCATTGTTTATTCTTTTATTATATTTTATCGAGTTCTTCAATAAGCTTGTCTTTTTCTCCAGGCAACATTGAAACTGTAAATTCTTCTGAAGGAAATTTTCCACCTTCAACATCCTCTTTAAAGCCTTTTATTGACATTCTTCTTTCTTTTTCTAACTCTTTCCTTATAGAAGCACCATCTCCCCATGATTTTGCATGTCTTGGAGTTTTTATTCCTGATGTTTCTCCACAAATGTCTTCAAAAAATAAAAATATTACATCTCCCCCTGAACCAGCTCCTAGTGAATTTATGACTAGCGATGTATGCTTTTTAATTTCAATCAATGCATCTTCAGCAACACATTCTACTTCTGCTCCAAAAGCACCTGCATCTTCTAAACGCTTCATATCTTTTAGAATTTTCATTGCCTCTTCTGCAGTTTTACCTAAAGTTCTAATTCCTCCATATTGCGTTGAAAGAGATGGAACCATACCAACGTGTCCTTGAACTGCAAAACCTTGATTTGATAACATTTCTACTACATCCATTCCTCTAGGGGTGAGTACAGAATCCGCTCCAGCCATAGCTGCCTTAAATGCACCTTCTAATATTTCATCATTTGTAATATATCTACCCGCAAAAAGAGCTGCTGTTATAAATGTATTTGGTGCTCCACTTCTAACATCTTCATACCAATCACTTCCAGTAATAATCATATCTATGTCTTGTTCAGCAAGTATTTCTGCTTCCTCAGCGTTTTGTGCAGTAACCTGTGTCATTTTTACATCATTAGCTTTATTTTCAATAATGTCGCCTACCGTTAAGTTACGCTGAACTTCCTCATGTCCAAATGTATAAATTCTCTTCATTTTCCTCCTAACCAACACTACAAGAATGATCATTTAGGTTCAATAAAAATATTCTCCTAAATAGTTAGAATTGACTTATGAAAAAATACATCTTACTAATAATCCTTTTTGTAGCTTGCACAACTTATAACGATGCTTATGAGGCAGAAACAATAACCATGTATAAAAATATCTATACAGAATTTGAAAATCTCTCTGAAAGCCAAATGGAAAATAAGCTTAAACTAGAATGCAACATCTTAGAAGATGAAATGCTTGTTCACGTAGATGACGGATTAACTTTAAATTATTTTCTAGAGTATGAATATTACAAATACAGATTCCAAGGAGGTTCTCCTGAACAAGTTGAGTCTTTATTGTTCCCTTTATTCTATCTATGTGGGTTAGATGAGATAATTGAAAAACATTGGAATAGCTTGGATTATCAAGAAAAGAACTATAAGAAAATTAGTGGATAAATCTTTAATCTATAGCTTTTGATGTTTTAACTCTTGGGTCAGCTACCCCAATCCATGATCCATTAATATCTTTACAAATTGCTGAGATAGGTCCAAAACTTGACTGCAAAGAGTCTTTAGTTGTTATTTTGTGACCTTTTTCTTTTAAGTCTTTAATTGTTTCTTCTTCTATCCCTGGTTCAGTAATTAAATGGGATTCTGTATTTTCTTCAAAATAATCAATTGTCCATCTACTTTGATTCATAGCTGTCTCTACCGATGAAGTTTGAAGAAGTAGAGGAAGAATAAATTGTGTTAATAATTGTGGTTGATACCTACCTCCTCTTGTTCCTATAACCATATCTAGTTTTCCATCTTTACTCCAGATAGTTGGAGAAAGTGTATGTAAAGGTTTTTTTAATGGTGATATTCTATTCGGATGATTTTCAATTAAATTAAATCCAGCACCTCTATTGTGAAGAAAAAAACCGTAGTCTGATACACCTATTGTGCTTCCTATTCCATAAAAATTAGATTGAATTAATGAAACTGCATTTCCATCTTTATCTTTTACCGCCATATATGCTGTACCGCCACCAAGTTTCTCTGGAGACTGAAAAGGTGTTGTTTTATTCTCATCAATTTCAGAAATTTTCGATTCTATATAGCCTAGATCAAGGCCAATAAAAGAATCTATCTTATCTCCATAGTCGTAAGTTATGTGGTCTCTATCTGCTGCAAAAGACCTATAACATTCAATCAATAAATGTGGATTAATCTCTTTACTTGAATCTGTAATTATTTCATAAGCTTTAAGAGTTGCAAGAGTTAAATAGCTTTGCGTATGTGGTGGTGTAACCCATCCAGTTTTTCCATATATATCTATACCTAATGGAGAAACCCAATTTGACTTAAAATTATTTATATCTTCAGTTGTTAATGTATTCTTTGTAGCTTTAGATATTGCCTCTGCAATATCTCCTTGATAAAAAATATTTGGACCATTCTCAGCAATACGAAGCAATGTTGCACCGAGTTTTTCTCTTTTTACAATTTTCCCAGCTTCAATAGGCTTTCCATCTTGATAAAAATTTTCAGATGACTCCTGGTTTAAAAGTACCTCTTGATGGTGATTTAAAGTTTGGTTAAGTTCATGACTAACTTCAAAACCTTCATTACAAATTTTTATAGCTTCTTCAAATAAAATCTCAAAATCAAGCTTTCCAAATTTTTTGTGCATTTCTGACCAACCTTTGACAGCACCTGGAACAGTTACAGTAGCTTCATGGTTGAGAGGTAGTGATTCTAGATTTGAAAAATCTATACTTCCAACATTAGTCCCTGCATACCCAGATGAATCTAAACAATGTGGTTTGTCTTCTCCATCTTTCCAGATAAGTGCAAAAAGATCTCCTCCAATACCACATGTTTCTGGGGCAACAACTCCCTGAACAATATTGACAGCTATTGCAGCATCTATTGCATTACCACCTAATTCAAAGATCTTTTTACCAGCTTCAGAAGAAAGATAATGGGGAGAAACAATAACACTATTAGACATATTTTATATTTTAAATAAAGAATCAAAAAAACGCACTATGAAAATCCACAGTGCGTTTTAATAATTTGTTAATAAATTTATAGATTTTTATAAGCTTGCCATGAGCCAAAAGTTATTAACAACATAGCAGGAATCCAGCCAACATCCAGAGATTCAGGAATTGAAGTACCTAGAGCAAATGCACCACCATCAAGTAAGCACATTACTGCAAATATTCCAAAACCCACTCTTCCCCAGGATGGAAGTTTTTCTTTCCCATATTTGAATATGCAGTAAAACCAGCCTACATCCAATAAACCAGTGTTATATTCGATCGTTAAAGCACCTCCTGAAGCAGCTTCTAATGCTGCAAACCAGGCACCTATTAAAGCAAGATAATAAAATAAATCTGTCCATTTTGGTGGATTGCTATCTTCAATAAGTTTCTTTGAGTAATAAATCAGTACAATTATTGCAAAACTCATTATCATCCAGGGCAACATAAGTATTTGTTCTGATACAACAATTATCTCAAACCAAAGTGGCATTGCAACCAACATAGTTACTCCTGTTAATAGAGATGCATTTGATGCAAGTTTTTTTTCTGTTTCTGTCATTTATCTCCTTTGACTAATAAACAAATTCTATCAATAATTATTCATGAAAACTTTTATGTTTAATAAATATAGTCAAGCAATATAAGACAATTTAAAAAATTTTCACTTTGTTTCTTTTCATAAATTAATTAATATTTTTTTATGCTTCCTGTAATATATTTTCACTTTACACTTATAGCTTTTGCTACAGTTATATTTTATTTGGTTTTATAAATGGTTAAAAAAGAAAGAAAAAAAAGATTCGTTGGCTGGAAAGAGCATGTTGCACTTCCTGATCTAAAAATAAAAAAAGTCATTGCAAAAGTTGATACTGGTGCAAATCTTTGCTCAATCCATGCAGCAGATATAAAAATAAAGAAAAAAAATAAAAAAGAAATTGTGCACTTTAAAGTTATGAAAAGAAACAATACAGTAAAAAAAGCTTCTGCTCAGCTTGCTGGTTACAAAAGAATTAGAAGTTCCGATGGAGATGTAGAAAAAAGACCTTACATTAAAACTGAACTGTTGATGGATGGAATAACAAAAAATGTTGAACTAACCCTAACTGATAGAGCTTCAATGGACTACACAATGTTAATTGGAAGAAAAGCACTTGGGAGAAGATGGATGGTTAAGCCATCAAATAGTTTTTTAACTAGACCTGATGGAAAGAATGGCAAAAAATGAAACTTGGAATTCTTTCTCAAGACATAAGACTTTATTCAACAAAAAGACTCTATGAAACTGCTAAAAAAAGAGGGCATGATGCTCAAGTTGTAAGTTACCTTAGATGCTACATGAGGATGGAAAAAGGAAAGCCTAGAATTTATCAAGCAGGTAATGAACTAAGTTTCGATTCTGTTATTCCAAGAATCGCTGCTTCTTGGACTTTTTATGGAGCTGCTGTTGTCAGACAGTTTGAGTTAATGGGATCATTGTCAGCTAACTCATCTGCTTCAATAAGTAGGTCGAGAGATAAACTCAGAGCATTACAACTAATTGGAAATAGCGGTGTAGAAATGCCAGTCACTGGGTACGTCCATTTCTCAAGAGATGTGGAATCTGTACTAAGAACAGTTGGTGAGCCTCCTTTTGTAATTAAATTACTTGAAGGTACCCAAGGTAGAGGGGTTGTATTAACAGAAACAATGGACGCTGCTATAAGTGTTATTGAAACAATGAAGAAAATAGATGCAAATATTCTCGTACAAGAATTTATTAGTGAAGCAAATGGTCAAGATATCAGAGCTATTGTTGTTGGAGATAAAGTTGTAGCTTCAATGAAAAGAACTGCAAAACCAGGGGAATTTAGATCTAATGTTCACTTAGGTGGTAAAGCAGAAAATTATGATATTTCCAAAGAGGAAGAAGAAAGTGCTGTGAGAGCAGCTAAAGTTTTGGGCCTCCATGTAGCAGGAGTTGATTTAATTCAATCTGAAAGAGGAGCTCTAGTTTTAGAGGTTAACTCATCACCAGGATTAGAAGGAATCGAAACTGCTTCTGAAATAGATGTTGCAAACAAAATAATTGAATATTTGGAAGACAAAATTCAAACTAGAGATACATCTAAACCAATGGATATTTAAATAGCAATAAAATTCTTTAAAATTTTTGTCTTTCTCAGAATGCCTTCATCTAAGACTTTATCCTTATATAAAACTACAGGAACTCTCAATAAATATTCTTGATATCCATCTTCAACATTTACTTCTTTAATATTGAAAAAATAGTTTAAGAAGTTAATTTTCTTAATACCTTTATCACATAACTCACAGTTTTCAGTAACAACGATATTTAAGGTCTTCATTTATCTAAGATAGTCTCATGAGACCATGGACTTTAGTATTTGTTGTTTTACTTGCATTAATTATTCTTGTTTCAGCTTCTATTGCTTTAAGATTCATTTAAATTAAAAAATTAATTTTTACACCATCTTCAATATTTAAGATGCTTGATGCATTTTTATTACTTGCAAAAAGAGAAACCATACCCCAGGAGTCTGTAATTAAACCTACATCTCCTAAATATTCTCCTTGATAGCTATCAACCCACGTTGTCTTAATCTCAACATTCCCAATCTTTATATTTACAACATCACCTATTGATTTCTTTAACTCACTTAGCTCTTCAGGGGATACATTTGTTTGACAATTTCCATAATGATCTACCCAAAGAATTTCACCTTTTATTTCACTATCAGTTACTTCTGTTAAAGGTATCAGGTATTGGTTTAAATTTGATAAATCAAGCTCCGAACCAAAATCTTCTATAGCAAGTTGGCCTGAAGCATAACCTGCTGCAAAAGGTGAGAAAATATCACGTGCATGAAAAGTATTACCTTCTCTTGGGATAATCCAGTCTTCATTCTCTAGCAGAAATCCTCTTTGGGCTCCCCCAACTGTTGCACAAGCTAAATTTAATAAGCCATTATCTGGTCCAATCATAACTCCCCACTCTGTATCTAAAGCAATTGGTTTTCTGTCTGTTCCAACTCCAGGATCTACAACTGCTAAAAGAACGCCTTGTGGAATATATTGAATAGCTCTCATTAAAAGCAAACTACCTTGTTTAATATTCTGGGGAGGTATTCCATGCGATATGTCGTTGATTTTTATATCAGGATCAACTCTATTAATAACGCCCTTTACAATACCAACAGAACCATCTTCTAGCCCAAAATCTGATGCGAAAGAAATAATTTTGTTTGACATGTAATTGATTATAAATTGTTCAAGTTTTATTAAAAAGTGTTAATGTGTAATGAGGTATATAAATGAAAAAATTAATTTATTTCTTGTTATCTTTTCTATTGTTAGTTTTAGCAGGCGGTGGTTGGTATTTTTCTGGTCTTATATATGAAGGCGGCCTTAATCCAGAATTTCCAGATACAGATGATATAGGAACTGCAGAAGATAGAATTTTAGTTTCATCTATTGACGAAAACACACTAACACTAAATGTTGAAGAGGAACTATGGGGAGTCTTGATGGAAAAAGGAGTCTATGGAGTAAGAGGTCAAAATGGAGATGCTGTAGTTGGTAAGATTATTAGTTCTGAAAATAATATTGTAAAAAGAGAGTTGCTTAAATTAAGTGGAACTTTAGTTAGTGGAGATAAAGTTAATGGAACAAATCTTGTCACTATTGATGAATTTGGATCTTACAAGATATTAGGAACTTCAAGCTGGTCTGGTCAAGCATCCGAAGGAGTTTATACACCTGAATCAGTCTCAAATTTAGACTATGAAATAATATCTTATACTTCCGACTTAGGGGAGTTCCCTTCTTACTTAACAACTGAAGGTGATAAAGGAATCGTAATTTTTATTCACGGGTTTAGAGGTGATTATTCAAGGGAAGTTTTTGCTTTAATGCGTTCCGGAGATCTAAATGAGTTAGGTTATAGATCAATGATTATCTCGTATAGAAATGATCGTGGTGTGCCGAAAGATCCATCAGGTATTTACCAATATGGAACTACTGAATGGAGAGATATAGATGGGGCTATAGATGAAGCATTAAAATATACAGATAATGTAATACTTTTTGGAACAAGCGGCGGCGGCGGTCCAATATCTTCTTGGCTCCAAAATGTAGGAGATAGAAATAAAGTTAGTGGAATAATCTATGAAGCTCCCGTTATAAGTTTCTGGGAAAGTGTAGAAGTAAATGGAGCAGCAAGATTCCCATGGTTACCAAGTCAACTATTTAGTTATTTTAAAATAATTACTGAACTTCGATATGGGGTCGATTTTAGTGCAATGGACTTTAGAGAAGCAGTAATTGAATCTGAGATTCCAGTTTTATTATTCCATGGAGATGATGATGAGTGGGTACCTATTGAAATGTCAGACTATATTGCCTCAATGAGAACAACTAATCTAACCTATGTAAGATATGAAAATGTTGGTCATGTTACGTCATGGAATGCTGATCCAGCAAGATACGTGAGGGAGTTATCTACCTTTCTTAACTCTCTAGATTAAAGATTTATATAGATTTAATAACTCTTTTGAGGTACTTTCCCAGTCATATTTTTTAGCATTATTTATTGCACTTTTTGAAACATATTCAGCATATTTATCATCACTGAATATTTTTAATATAAATTCATTTAAATTTTGATCTTCAAACGATTCTCCAATATAACCATTGATGTTGTTATCAATAATCTCTTTAAAAGACCCTTGATTAATACTTACTACTGGCACACCTACTGAGTGCGCCTCAATGGCAACAAGTCCAAAAGTCTCGTACTCTGAAGTGTGAATTAATAATTTTGACCTATTTAGTAATTCTCTAATCTTACTTTGAGGTAGGTTTCCTAAAAACTCTATATGTGATTCTAGATTTAATTCCTTTACAGCTTCCTTAAGCTCTAAAAAATAATCATCTCCCGAAGTGCCACTAGGGCCTCCAATAAAGTAACATTTAAAATCTTTTTCATTTTCTCTAAATGCATTTAAAAACCCTACGGCCTCTAGCTGTCTTTTTTGTTTCTGTATTCTACCTATTGATATAAAAATATTTTCTCTTGGGATTCTTTGGTCTGGTGAAAATAAGTTTTTGTCAACACCAGGCCTTATTTGTTTTATCTTTTTTTTATCAATTTTGTAACTCTCTGAAATTAAACTATTTTCATAGTTTGAAGATGTCGTTACAAAGTTTGCTGCAGTCATTATTATTTTTTCACAATCTGCACGTTCATTGTTGTAGCCTTCAAGAAAAACTCCTAAGCTATGAGATGTAAAAATAAAGGGTATATTAAAATTAACTGAAATATTTTTTGCAACTAAACCAGACAACCAATAGTGGCTATGGATTACATCAAAATTGTTTAGCTCAAAATTTTCTTCAAGTTTTTCCTGGAATTCAATTAAATGTAGTTCTTTATCATCCATAGAAAGATCCGGTTCAAATAAATTTAGTGAATAAAACTCTAGATTTTCTTTTTTAAAGTTTTCCGCTTTTTCAGCTGTGACTACTGTCACATCGTGGTTATTGGACAAATGTTGTGAAATTTGTTGAACATAAACATTCAACCCTCCTCCATCATTTATTCCAAGTTCAGCATATGGAGAAGTATGAAAAGAAAGTTGTAAGATCTTCATAAAGTTATATTCAGATCATAGAGCTGAGTTGGTGAACCACCTAAATCTATTTTGTACCTATCAAAACCTTTAAGAAAATCAAAAAACTGCTTTTTCTCTTTAATCATTTTTTGAATAATTAAATCAATTAAGACTATCCCAGGGTTTATAGGGTCAAATTGGTTATTTTTTGTTGAATTATATAGATAGCAGCCCTTTTTATTTTCGTAAACAAAAGTAGATGATATTAACTCACTTTCATTCTCTATAAAATATATTTTCCATCCTTTAATAGTTAGTAAATCCTGAAAAAATAACTCTATATCTTTATTCATAAAGCTTCCTTTTTTACCATGAGAAAGTTTGTGTTGTTTTATA
>MPLT02305980.1_pt1 | contig 10734 bp, 8 predicted proteins | sample 1617391 | NCBI WGS metagenome assembly MPLT02 (sample SAMN05944800, study PRJNA350692) | marine metagenome | biome: marine; feature: ODZ; material: water; isolation source: 70 m water sample filtered on 0.2 um supor filter | place: Pacific Ocean | collected 2012-04-08 | depth 70m m
ATGCCTATGTGGTCGAGGCCTGCGTGCCCATTTTCTTCCCACAAAGCATTCACGGCATCACTTAGATTTGCACCTTCCATAACCTCGATGATATTCCCTTCACGTTCGCGGAGCCCCCCACGTGAATCAATTCGAATTCCTTCGCTTGATTCTTGCATAGCATGAAGAAACACACCCGCAGCCAATGCTTTCTCATCATCAGCGCCAGCCATTCCAGATAATGCTGTCAGAATTTCTTCGATTGAAGATCCTTCACACCATGATGAACCCAAAAGTAACCCTGAATCTAAGGAATCAAGTACTGCACGTTGGCAGGCCATACTCAAACTTCCTTCAGGAACAGTGAGGCCATGCCAGCCAGAAACAATCTTCTCCAATCCTTCAACTGCGCTTTTAGGGAGTTCGTTTTCAGGATTCCATCCCAGCGGTATCCACATAGCATCAATATCAACAACCGATGTCAGCAGTGGAGGGAGCATAGAAAGGGCGAGATGATGGACGAAAGCACTCTCTTTCTCGCCTGTTGCTCGTAATGATTGGAGATCGATACCAACAACCGGTCCATGGTTGAATGTAAGGCGAACCCATCCTTCATTGGATGGAATGCTGTTTAAGACATCATGGGGGCTAATGTCTCCCGTAACAAACACATCGGCGCCATCAACGAGTTCATGTTTAAAATCAAAACGAGAACGTTTGAGAACATCCTCAAGCCATCCAGAAGGAGGGGTTGGATTGGGTCCAGTGCAGACGAAACCACCCTCCCAAGAGAAGAAGTACATTCCTTTACGGGCATGGTCTTCCCAAGGGAGAAGGCGAAGTGTTAGGTTGTGATGATTCTGTAATCCAGCAAGATATCCTTGCTTTCCATCTCCTCTCCGAACAAATGAGCCGGTTCCAAAATTTGGAGATTTGAAATTCCCAACTATTGTGATATCTGAATCATGAGCAGCGTGAAGAGAGCCTGCAAGAGCCTTACCAACAGGATCTCCTCTCTTCGCAAGCATTCGTTTTGATAGCCGAGAAGGGTCATCCTTATTGGCAATGATTTTCTTCAAATCTTTGAGGGTTTTTGAGACTGGGTCTTTTCGCCCCCAACTCAATCTTCCTTTCCAAGTCATGGTTGGTAGACAAGCGTCAGGGTCTTCGAGCAAGAGCCTTAGTTGACGACTCAGACGCTTCGCAGTAGCATCATTTGCATGTTTTGTACCACGCATTCGCATCCTTTGTTTCTGACCAGGGAAGGTAACTTGTGCTGGTTTGGCCATATTCTCCCCAATCCAATCCAACAAGGGGTCTCGCTTGAGGTCTTCCCTTCGCATATATCTCTATCATGTAGGAGCCCAACGGCATTTTGTTGGCATGGCGACCCTCACAGTCCTCGGAATTGCTCAAGATGGTGGGAGGCCACAACCCGGCTGTCAACGAGCATGTTGTAGCGGCCTTTCAGCAGCAGATTATCGTGCCCCAGTCTCACTTGGCATCAAAACAGAGAATGGGACAAAAATTCTCATCGAAGCGACCAGAGACCTTGGCCGACAACTCAAGATATTTGGAGAATCAACGATTGATCGGCTGTTTTTGACACATGCCCATCTTGGCCATGTGGATGGACTAGGCCTGTTTGGTAGAGAAACAATGAGCGCTAGAGGAATCCCTTTACACAGCAGTCAATCGATGCAAGATCTCATCAAATCCACTCCTGCATGGGCATTGTTGTTAGAACAAGGCGTGTTTAATTTGATGGAAATTGGACGTGTTGAGATCGATGATATTGTCATTGAATCAATTAAAATTCCTCATAGAGCAGAACTCTCAGATATGCATGCATTTATTATTCGAGGGAACGGCCAATCAGTTCTTTTTTTGACAGACCATGATTCATGGGATCAAACACTTACTGCACACAATGCATCTTCAATTCGAGCATGGCTGAAGGATCTTGACATCACTCATGCATTACTCGATGGAACATTTTGGTCAGGAGATGAACTTCAAGGCCGAGATATGTCGGTTGTTCCCCATCCAACCATACAGGACTCACTGTCAAGGTTAGGGGAGAGGCAAAGCGGAGATCCTGAGATTTATTTCACCCATTTTAACCACACCAATCCTGTTTATCAGGAGGACGGCAGCGAGTATCAAAAGATTATACAACTCGGTTGGAGAGTGAGTACAGAGGGTCAGAAAATCACTCTGTAACTTCACTTATTTCATACTCAAGAGAGATGAGTTCAATGGCCCAATCGACTTGTTCCCCCTCATCTTGTTTGTTACAGCCTGGGCGAGAACCAGCATTTGTGCTGACTTCAATATCAAATGAATACTCTCCAAACCCAGTTGAACCGGCATCTAAGAGATTCTCAATATCCGCAATCGAGAGTGTTAACGTTTCGTTAAGAATATCTGGTATGAAGAGCCCATATGTCCAAAGTGGAGATTCTGTGCCAGAATTCGAAGAAATGTTCTGACCAATGCCGCCCGATACGGACACCAAATCATCTTCATTAGAAACGCCAGCACACGTTATAGGATTGCCATTCGGCTCGTCATCAACATGTGATGAGACGACTCTGAATCCTACTATATTCAAACCGTTGAGATTTCCATCATCTGAACTTGCTTCGATGGTAATCATCGCCCCATCATTGATGTATTCACCCCCAGAACCGATTTCGTGATAAGTAATGTTCCCGTTTATCGCATATACTCCAATTTCACCCTTATCGGCGTTAGAAGGGCTATCCTCAGGCGCATAGATTGCGTAACTGGCTTCAGCAACTCCAGTTACGAAGAGAAGAGCAATACCATACCCAATCATCTGGCTCTTTCTTGCCTCAGGTATCTTGAATCGACCTAATGGGTTTGAATCGGATGTTTCTCTAAACGCACACATGAGGAAGTGAGCGAGGAAGGCAGCACCCATTCCTGGAACCGAAGGGAATATTCCATCTGCGCCCGCAATGGTTTTCCAACCCATTATTGCGGGCAACATCGACCAAAGTATGACGGCTGAGAATGCTGAGACCATCATTACGATTGAATGAGTGGAGTCGGGTTTGAAACCAGCCCATCGAATAATGAGTAATGGGACAAAAACGCTTCCAAGTCCGTATACTGCTAGTACAACTAACTTGAATACAGAATCTCCGCCTGGAATGTAGAGGCCTCCAATTGAAATCGCAGTGGCAAAGGCAGCCATGACCAACGTGACTTTCTTCGTTGTTTTGTGATCTTCACGCCATTCGGGCTTTACATCATCAGTAATTGCTGCGGTACATGCTAAGACTTGGCTATCAGCAGTTGACATTGTAGCAGCAAAGATCGAGGCTAGAATCATACCAACACCCAGAGCAGGCATTGTGTCCATAGCTAACATTGGGAGCCCAAGTTCAGGATCAAAATCCGCAGAATCGAATAAAACACGACTTGCCAATCCGATAAAAGTAATCATAATTATGAACGGAGTTTGCCAAACGAAGAACCAAACCATGGCTTGCTTTCGATCACTGTCAGAATCAAGCGTCATAATTCGAGAAACAACTTGTGGTTGGCCCGCAACAGCCAACCCTCCGAGGAAGAAGGCAAAGGCCCACATCGAGATGCCAAACATGAGGCCAGGAGGCATGATATTGACGAGTGCAGGGTCTTGCGATTTTAATTCAGAATTGAGTCCACCAAAGCCACCGACTTCTCCCAACGCAATCCAACAAAGAATGAGAGAACCAACAATCATGACACATGATTGAACAGCATCGGTCCAAATCGAAGCACGAATGCCACCTGCGTAACAATAAGCGACGACGAGAACAAAACCAATCAATATGCCAATGAGCTCATCCCATCCCAGCATCACAAGTAGCGCTTTCCCACCGGATGTGAGTTGGGCAGCCGCATAGATGCTTAGGAATAATACTGAAAGTATTGCAGCAAGTTTTGCTTCTGGCGCACCGGCCTTTTCAGCAACAAGAGATGAAAGAGATCGAACATTTCGTTCTCGCCCTTCTTGTTGAATGAATTTGTATAGCCACGCCCACGCAACTAATTGCCCTGCCATTGATGCAACAGCCATCCAGAGTACATTGTATCCCATCATGTAGGTAAATCCAACAGCACCAATGAACATGTAGCCTGAATTCCAAGTACTGACAGCAGATAGTGCTGCTAAAGCAGGATGCATCCCTCTCCCCGCAACCAAGTAGTCGTCAGTAGTGTCCTTTTTCACACGCATACTGGCTAGACCGACTCCTGCAAATAGTCCCAAGAAAAACAAAAACGAAATGAGAATTCCAATTTCACCGCTCATATGAATCACTTCCATCGATTTACTGCTTCACGCTCAATCTCGGATAAGTTGGCTAGTAGGACCATACAATTCAATCTCCCGCTACTTTTGGTACCAAGATTCTCAATTGTTGTGGTTTGGAGGCGTTGCTCATCGGTTCCTAAATCACTACAGAGCACGACTTCAAGTGAGTTGATTTCACCAACTATTTCGGTTTGTTCTGGAGTGAGCTCCATTTCCTTGTACTTAGCGACCATCTTTGCGATACTTTCAGCAGCATCAGAAGATTGCATTGGCAACTGGTCACCCGTACCTGCTCCACTCGGATCAAGGTCGAAGAGAACGAGTGTGTGCAATTTCTGTGAATAATTTTGCACCATCACCTCGAGGGGCGATGTCGCGATCCAGTTTCCATAAGGATAGGTGAGGGTTGTTGAGCGACCAAATTTGTAATTTGAAACACCAGTTGCTCCTGGGACGAGTGTTGTAATCGAAATTCCGTGAACGACACGAACGGGAATGCCAGCACTTTCTGCTCGAAGTTGAAGATCGATATGCGTGGTTGCCTGCATAGGATCTCCAACGACGAGAACCGCAACATATTGGGTTCTTGCCATTTCAAGCAAGTCTTCTGGCTGTTCAATCGTTGGACGCATCACACGCTGAATCGAACCTATTTCAGATTCCAATTCAAGTAAAGCCTCTTCTGACCAGAGTGCTGTATAGGCTTCATAGAGACGCACGTCTGCCTTGCGAGCCAGTTCAACAGCCTCAAGAGTCATCGATGAAACCTTACCGGGACCGATTCCTATCAGCGCCAAACCTGATTTTTTGTCATCTGCCATCCTCAAACCTCATACTTGCGACAGGTTAGCGAAGAACATGCGTCATTTGAGGGTGCCGAGTGCTAAAACGGCATTTTGGGTCGAACGATGCAAGGAAAACAGTTGGTATGAAATCGGTTCTGGTGTCCTCTCTCTTGGCGAGGAACGCGGCATACCTCTCAACGATTCAGCTCCGCAGGACGGAGATGTTGTTTGGGACGGATTCATCATCACCGAAGAGATCGGTACCTCGAAAAAAACACAGCATTGGACGGAACATCTCCTCCCAAGTCTCCTCGATTCCAACACAAACAAATTCCCACAATCCTATGAAATACAAGGCGATGTTCTTCTAATCAAGATTCCAGAAGAGCTTGAAAATATCGAGAGTGAACTCGCTCAAGCGATGCTCAAACAATATCCGAATGTACGTATTATCTGCCATGATGAAGGCGTTGATGGTGAATTTAGAATTCGTAATTTACGAGTTCTTGAATCAAGAGATGGTTCAACGACAACACAAACACGAATCAAAGAGCATGGATTTTTTATTCACGTAGATCCCTCTAAAACATATTTTTCTGGACGCTTGAGTGAGCAACGAAAGATGACATACAAAGCGATTTTGAAGTTCAGAGAAAGATTTCAACGCCCATTAACTGTGTTTGATCCATATGCTGGAGTTGGGCCTTCAATGGCGTATTTGTATACGGACTCAGATTTGACTGAATGCGTGTATGTTAACGATATGAATCCAGAAACTCGAGATTTGTTGGAAACGAATATGAATGCATTTGACAAAAAACGGGATGCAAATGGAACGTATGTTGTTGGAACAATGGATGCAAGATCATTGGTATCGTCACTACCAGAAACCCGGGGCATGGCAGATGTTCTCTTGGTAAATTTACCACATGATGGGATCAAACATTTGCCAGAACTTCTTCCACTTCTATCAAATGGACAAGTATTGCTATGTGGTTGGTCAATTATCGAAAAGAGTGAAACAGAAGCGTTCATGAATGCGCTCAAAGCGATACTTCATGCGGGTAATCGTAAGATTGAATCAGATAAATTAGACATAGTGAAGGGATTTTCAGCGACAAAATCAATGGTGCGCTATGAATGCATATTATCCAGCAACACCAATCGCTGAATTGATGAACAGGCAATGATTGGAGTGTTCATGCGCAACGTCGTCCAATGCCAATGTGGTGCAAGTATTGACATCGCTGGAATCACTCCTCGTAAGGATGGAATTAAGGTCTGGTGCCGCGTTTGTGGCACGGTAACAACGCATCATCGCGAAGAGTAGGCGCCCACTCCGGGAATTGAACCCGGGTCGCAGGAATGACAATCCTGCATGATAACCTCTACACCAAGCGGGCGGTATCAGTCTGCCGTAACGGAACCGCTATTTAAGCCGCGAGGTATGGCGTAGTCAGGGACGACCATGGCCGGCAAGAAAACATCTGCAGAACAAGCACGGGAAGAGGCTGAAGAGGCAACACTCGGTTCGATGCTCGATGGGGCATTCGGAGCAATGGATGGAATCGAAGGTCCATCGGAACCAGAACCAGAACCAATTGCAGAAGAAACATCGGAAGACCCTGTAGAAGCTCCCGGCCCAACAGGCCCTCCGAGCGGCCCACCAAGTGGCCCTCCCTCTGCCCCTCCAACAGAAGCCCCAGGTCCTTCAGGCCCTCCAGGCGGCCCACCAAGTGGCCCTCCCTCTGCCCCTCCAACAGAAGCCCCAGGTCCTTCAGGCCCTCCAGGCGGCCCACCTCCGAGCGGTCCACCGAGTGACCCACCTTCTGAGGCTGAGGAATCACCCGCTCCTGCCGAAGAAGCCGTAGAGGAAGAGCCTGAGTCAAGCGAAGAAAAAGCAGACGAAGCACCAGAACCAGATCCTGAGGTCGTGGAAGAACAACCCGCAGAAGAAGAACCATCTGAAGATTCCGAGGAAGCCCCTGAAGAAATTCCTGAGCCTATTACCACAGAATCTGAAAAGCCAGAGCAAATAGATCAGCCACCAGAAGATGTAGAATCATCATCTGAGCCAGCTCCTGAACCAGCAACCCAAGAAGAGATTGCACGGTTAACAGCAGAAATTGAACGACTACGTGGTAGTTTAGTTGGAGCAGCTGAAGTCATCGAAGAACTGGAAGAAACACCAATGCCGCCAATTGTTTTCGATAATATTGTTGTTGCACCCCATCTCGTTGCAGATTTTGCTCGTATGGGTAGACAATTGAGCCAAGCAAATCTGGTCAAGGGATCTATGGGGTCAATGTCCATGCTTCATCCCGATGAACCCGGATTGATGATCAGTACTAGACATTCAACTTCACTTGCACGTCTCGATGAACGAGGTATCGTAGGAGGGCGTTTGGGTGGAGCAGCACCTCGAGGTTCGATTGCAGATTGGAAAGTCCACGAAGTCCTACTTGCATCTGTATCCGTCGTTACCGGCGGCCCTGCTGCAGCCATCCACATGCATGGCCCTTACACAACAGCTGCGAGTTGCGAAAAAGATCTCATCATCGTCCAACCTATCGATGTGATTGGTAAAGAGCACATAGGAAAGGTAGTCATTGTCGACCCTGATGGTATGGATACAGATTTCCTCCGTCAAGTTGCTGAAGCATTACAACAAGGCGGTTTACGATGTGTTGTTGTTCGAGGACATGGAGCATATGCAGTAGGTGCAAATCTAGATCAAGCAATGGCAAATGCTGCAATGCTTGAACATTCAATGCAGATTCTCCTCTTAGCTCGACAAGCAAATTTGAAGTTTTGATTATTGTTTGAAATCTCTACAAACCCGAACGAAATTTTCAAACATTTCCTTTCCAAATTCAGAGTCGTTAACCTCTGGATGGAATTGCAATCCAAACCGATCACCATCACGGTTTTCCATCCCCTGTACTTTGCATGAAGGGCTACTTGCAGTAATGAAGAAATTATCTGGAACTTCGTGAACTTCATCATTATGAGATTCCCATACTGTTTGCACTGCATCCGTTCCAGCAAAGATTTTTCCACCTCCTTCCAAAAGTTCGATTTCCATTGCTCCAAATTCAGGTTGAGGGGATTCTCTCGCATCTCCCCCATAGAACCGAGCCATGAATTGATGCCCTGCACAGATTCCTAGTATAGGGATCTCGAGTTTCAGATACTCCGCACAGTTTCCTAATTCTCCAGTAAGGCCAATGCGAGCGGCACCACCTGATAGAATCAAGCCATCTAATTCTCTCAACTCTTCAACGGGCGTATCATTTGGAATGATTTTCGTATCGACTTTTAGATAGCGAAGCATTCTCCACTCACGATGCGTCCATTGGCCACCATTGTCGACAACGTCAATGACAAGTGCGTCCGCTTTGCTCATGTTTCGATTCGTGCCGAGAACATCCATGAACTTGCCGAGTCATCGCGACTTCATATACTGTTGAATTTTGGTAATGGCGAGGAACTACAATGTTGGATAAGACATACACAGTACACGTAGCAAGAGAAGGCGGTCATGAGCAAGAAGTCATGACCCGCCAAGGTATCATCGATATGGTATCAACAAATGAGAACACATGGGTCTTCGTTGACTCTCAAATGGTCAGTGTTGAAGAACTTGAGACCATCGAGCTCAACAATTCAACCGAAATCAGAATCAACCCTGGAATGGTTGGTGGAAGCGAGACATTCAAAGTATTCATTGCAAACCAATCAGGAGACCAAGAGGTTATGATGAGCAAGCAAGAGATTGTTGGCGAATTGTCACAAAACCAGGGGAACTGGTTGTTTGTTGACGGTCAAATGGTCGATGCAAGCACACTTGAAAACACATCCATCACTCAAGACAATGTTTTGAGAATGGTTCCATCAATTGTTGGTGGATCCGATGAAGCAACCTTCGCCGTTCAAATCACAGATTCTACCGGGCACTCTGTTGCGCAGATGTCCCAAACCGAATTGGCTTGTGAAACCGAAAGCGGAAGCAACTGGTTGTTTGTTGACGGTCAAATGGTCGATGCGACGGCAGTCCGAGAAATGGATTTGAGCCAAGCAGTTGAAATTCGCCTTACGAAGCCACTTGTTGGTGGAATTGATTCCGTCTGAAAAGTCTGGTAACAACGGACAGATTCAAAACCAATGGGTAGGTCGGATGATTCATGTCAGAACTTGTAGATTACAAGTGCGCCCTATGTGGAACACACGAAAGCTTTGACCGCGAGCGCAATGGAATCCATTGCAGCCACTGTGGTTCAAAGATCTTCATGAAGCTCCGCCGTAGCAGTGGCGACAGAAAGAAGAAGACACTCAAGGCCGAATGAGTTCAAGCAAAGGGTCAAAGACCCTTGCCGATGTTTGATATTCATGGCGAGTTGGTTGGAGGCACATTCGCCTCGTACATTTTCTGAACTTGCTCTAGAAGCAAGCCAAATTGAAACGATACAGCACGTTGCGTTGCAAGCCAACCCACCACATCTTCTCATATCAGGCCCTTCAGGAACTGGTAAGACCACCACCTGGCGACTCATTGTCCGTCAAGTTCTCGGCCCTTCCTGGAGATCAACAGTCCACGTCCTCCAAGCCAAGGATCTTGCTCGAACCGCAGGGGCCATGGCCACATTCGAAAACTTCCTACGTCCCGGTGGTAAGAATTCAAGCGATACTCTTGCCAGTCGGACGTCTCTCGATGCGTTTGATTCGACCTTTTCGAAAATAGAAGAAGGGGATACGGCCCCCGCAGGCCATGAGTCTGTGCGAGGAAGTACCCAAGAAGCACACATTTCCAGAATCATTGTAATCGAAGATGCTGATTATCTTGGGCATAAGCGCCAACCTCTTCTCCGCCGAATGATGGAATCAACCAGTCAAACATCCCGTTTCATCTTCACCGCTCAAACTCCTTCGAGGCTTATCGATGCGCTACGAAGCAGAACACAACACATACGTCTCTCGGCAATACCTCGCAAAACAATTGAAAAACGTCTTGAAGAAATATGCAAGCGTGCTGGAGTGGGATCCACCCGAGGCATACTAGGAGACATAGCTCACGTAAGCGATGGCAATCTAAGGAAGGCCATTTTCACCACCGAGATGCTATCATTAAGAGGTCTACTTAACGACCGAAGCAATCTACAGAAACTCCTCAAGGCAACATCAACCAGCGATGTCCAAATCATGTTGGAAGAGGCTCTCCGCGGCCGTGTTGTTGACTGGAGATGGGCCAAAGAAGGCGTCAAGAGTGTACGACAACTGAAAGGGGCAATGGGAATCTATGATAAAATCATCTCCTCTCAAAGTCTTGAGGCTGAAGATGTCGTTGAGCAAGCTCATCAAGTGTTGACAAGTGGACGATTAAATCTTGAAGAATCAACCCTCACTGCTGCCCTGCAAGCGATTGCTGGTTGCGATATGAGGCTTCGAAGATCCGCTCAAGGACGCATTCAAATTGAACACATGTTGTTTGATATCGCCAACATCAATTCATCGTAATCTCCTTCATGGAGGGCGGTTTGGCATCGATGGGCGTGTAGCACAGCTGGATAATGCATCGGCCTCCTAAGCCGAAGATCGCGGGTTCGAATCCTGCCGCGCCCGCCAAACCTTACGATTCCCATC
>MPLT02201853.1_pt1 | contig 10728 bp, 15 predicted proteins | sample 1617391 | NCBI WGS metagenome assembly MPLT02 (sample SAMN05944800, study PRJNA350692) | marine metagenome | biome: marine; feature: ODZ; material: water; isolation source: 70 m water sample filtered on 0.2 um supor filter | place: Pacific Ocean | collected 2012-04-08 | depth 70m m
AATATTTATATATATAATAATAAAGGAGAGAATTATGAAATATAAACAACAATTGCTTAATCAGATGGACGCACTAGAGAACCTAGTGACTCATATATCAAAGCAAATAGAAGGTAATCAAATTACTGCAGCTGATACAGTTGCGGCATTAGCTACATTAACTGCAAAATTAGAGTCAACGAGAGAATTACTGGAACTTGAAGATTAATTATGAAAAAGAGATTGTTTCCTTTTATAATAGCTTTATCTGCGCTAGCAGTTTCGGGCTCGGCAGCATTCTATTCTGTATTCGGGTTAAGTAAATTATTTGCAGGAGCTTCCAAGGAAGTAATTATAATGGCTGGTTCATTAGAATTTGCAAAGCTTGTTGTTGCTTCTTTATTATATCAATATTGGGATACTATAAATAAGATACTTAGGTTATATCTGGGTATAGCATGTTTTGTTTTAATGGTAATTACTAGTGGTGGTATATATGGATTTTTATCAGGAGCATACCAATCAACGGCTAATCAATCAGAACTTCTAGATAAATCATTAGTAATATTAAATCAAAAAAATATAAGATTTCAAGAAACTAAAGATGATTTGAATATAGAAAAAACTCAACTTAATAAATCAATATCTGAATTAAGAATATCGTTATCAAACCCTGGTTCAGTATCATACTATGATAAAGAAGCTGAACAAGTAATTACAACAACATCTAGTTCCACACGAAGAGCACTACAAACTGAATTAAAAAATACAATCGCAGATAGAGATGCAGTTAATATAAAAATTGAAGCAGTATTAGATTCAATTAATAAAACAGATATTGCATTATTAAATAAAGAAACATCTAATGAAGCAGAGAGTGAATTAGGACCATTAAAATATCTAGCAGAGACTACTGGCAAGGATATGGGTGTCGTAGTTAATTGGTTCTTATTAATGATTATATTTGTATTTGATCCATTAGCAATAGCATTAGTAGTAGCAGCTAATATGGCATTTGCTCAAATAAAGAGAAAGGATCCGGAAGTAAAAATGTCAGTGCCTCCAGGATTAAAATTTAATACACCTTATACGATGGATGAAATAAAAGATGCATTTGAAAAAAATGAACCATCAGAAGAATTAAAACAACGTGTCAAAGATAATCAAGATAAATTAAAAGATCAGGAATATAGCCAAAGTAATTGGGATAAGGGAGTTGCATCTTTAGGACCTAATCCTAATAGTATAACAGAAAGTGTTAAGTTAGAAAAAAAGGATTTAGTAGTAGATGATTTAGAAGAACTACCACTTGAGCTTGAGGAAGAAAAATGGTTACCTGAAGAACCTGCAGAAGAATATCATGAGGGGAAGCTAATGGCAAAAGGACTTGACACTATGCTTAAAATAATGGAAGAAGAAGAGAAAGAAGAAACAGAAAAAGAGAATCCATCAGAGCATGAATTATATCATGGAAAGGAAGAAGGAGTTACAAGAAGAGGTAATGCCAAGAAAAGAACAAGAAAAAAAGTAGGTGATAAAAAGCGCAATAAACCGCAAAGACCGCCTGGTTTCATTAAAGGATATACAAATATATAATAAAAGTTGGTTATTTAATTTATTTTTTGTATATTTAATATAAACACATAATAATGTTATGGCAAAGAAGAAAACAAAAATAGAATATAAAAGTTACACTGAAAAGGGTAAACGATTTATGATTTGTCGAAACAGTGCAGAAGACAAGTCACATTGGAGTTGGGCTATATTAAAAGATTTTGCAAGATGTTTCAATTGGCAAGAAGTCGGTCCTAATGTTACAGCTGTCATGTGTCCTAATTGTGTTAATAAAACTACAGAGCCACCTAAAATCACTCCAAGATATAAACCTACAGGTCGTCCACCAGGATGGCAATGGATGAAGGAATATGTAGATGCAGATGGAACTGTATATCATAAAGGTAAAGAACAGCCTAAATTAAAAGGCACATTAAAACCAACAAAAATAGTATCAAAGAAAAAAAAGAAAAGACCTACCAAGAGAGAGCGTGAAAAAATTAAAGCAACTGATATGTCTCTTTTATATGATCTTAAAAAGAAATTAGCAAAAGCTAAATTAAAGAAAGATAAAAAACCTATTCAAACTGCAATCAATAAAATCCAAAGAAAATACTATCCTACTAAAAGGAAAAAGAAAGTTAAGAAATAATTTGGTTAATCAATTTATTTTTTGTATATTATATATAATATGAAGGATTTTATAACACTATCAATTTCGTTAACCATTGTAGCTGCATTAGTATTAATGTTTTGGTTTTTTTATACATTGCCATTATATATAGTTTGGAATTTTGTTGTATGTCCTATATTTGGAAGTGAGACATTAAATTTTATTAATACATTTATGATGATGATGGGATTAAATATAATATACGTTATTGTAGCATATGCAAAAACGGCAAAGGATATGTAATGGATAAAATAATTTATACAAGAGGAACATATTCTAAAGAAGTTCAAAAGATAGAATTAGATGTAACAGAAAATTTAGATGTGCATGAATTCAAATTAATATGTAAAAGATTAGCATGTGCATTAGGTTATAGCAGTAATAGTGTAGAAGAAGCATTTGGTAATAATAGTCAGAGAGTTGATGCTACAACAAAAAATATTAAACAAATACTTAAAGGGTAGTTATGGTAGATAATTTATACGGCGATAGGGAATATCAAGAGGAAGAAAATAATGATCAATTCGAAATGCCTGAAGAGAGCATTAAAGAAAAGATAATTGATTATAAAAAATATCTATATCGTGAAATAGAATTTGCTGTTGATGTAGAGGATAGAGTAATATATCTTTGCGGAGAAATAGAAGATTATGCCTTATACGATTTTATGTCTAGATGTAGAACTATAATGAAATACCATGCAGGAACCGATAAAGAAATGGATCCTCTTAATTTAGTTATAGATAGTAATGGAGGCGATGTATTCGAAATGTTTGGCATTATAGATTATATGGAAAGTCTAGAAAAGAATTTAGGTATAAAAATAAACACCATGTGTAGAGGAAAGGCTCTTTCAGCAGCAGCAGTAATACTTGCAGCTGGAACGGGAAAAAGAATGGCAAGTAAAAGAAGCACCATAATGCTTCATGAAGGATCATCAATGGCATCTGGTAAACAATCGGATGTAAAGGCCGCTGGAAAGTATTTTGATTATCTAAATAATATGGCTAATGATTTATTAGAACAGAAGACAAATAAAGATAAGAAATTTTGGGATGCAAATATTAAAACAGATATGTATCTCAATTCTAAAGATGCATTAAAATTAGGTGTAATAGATATAATAATAACATAATATGAAATTAGACGAAAAACAAATTAAAGAAAATTGGAATGACCTTATAGGTCGTATTGAACATCAATTCGATGGAGAACGTAAAGAGAAGCTCCTAGAACTATATAATCACTTTGAGGAAAGAATGATGTTTGCTCCAGCCAGTTCAAGAGAACATTTTCATAATTGTTTTGTAGGTGGTTATGTAGATCACGTATTAAGAGTAATGGATTGTGCATTTGAAGTATATAATAGTTGGGTAAGCAGTGGAGGATATACGGAAAACTATTCAATAGAGGAATTAATGTTTAGTGCCTTGAATCATGATTTAGGAAAAATGGGAGATATGAATAGTGATGCTTATATTCCTAATCCTAGTGAATGGCATAGAAAGAATCAAGGACAATTATACAAAGCTAATCCTGAAACGCCATTCGCACTAGTTCCAGATCGTAGTTTATTTTTACTAAATCAATTTGGTATAAAATATAGCTGGAATGAATTCTTGGGTATTAAATTACATGATGGTATGTATGACGATTCCAATAAACCATATATGATGGGTTATAATCCAGATACGAGAATACAAATTAATCTACCTTATGTATTACATCATGCTGATATGATGGCATCGCGAATAGAATATGAAAGGTGGAAATTTGGGGAGAATGGATTTCAAAATGTTAGAACATTAAAGAATGTATCTTCTGATAAGATGAAGGCGCACATTCCTACTCAATCTGATATATATAATCCACCGGCTCCAGAAAAGAAAAAAACAGAAAAACATACTAGCCCTAATCCAAGGCAATCTGCACTGAACACAGGGACAGATGCTAGTAAATTATTTGACGAGTTATTTAACTGATGATAACAACAATTATAATATTATCTATTTTACTTATAGGTTCCTTGTTTGTAATATTTAATCTTTTAAGAAATTATGAACAAAGCGAAGAATATGTAGAAAACCTTGAAAGCTGGGTGCAACGTTTTGCAAAATCAATTACAGAAATGCAAACACGTATGAATGATATAGATAAAAAAGGCTCATTCGAAGCAGACGACGAAGTCGGTTATTTTTTCAAAGAATTAAAATCTATTATGAATCAATTAAACACGTTGGGGAAAGAAGATGACGGAAAAAATATTTGATGCTAAAGCATTTGATGAATGGCTTATAGAATATCAAGAAGAATTAAAAAATCCTAAACCTAAAAGAGGTAGAAAGGCAACTAAAAATTATTATTTTAATATTATAACAGAACAAGCAGTTATAGCATATAATAATGAAGAGAATAGGCAAGAGCGAGATAGAATATATACTCGATATATTCATAAAGCATTTCTAAAATTAGCTGAAAATATAATTCACACTTTTAAGTTTTACAATCTACCCGGAGGATACTCTGATGTGCAAAATGAAGTTATAGCATATCTTATAGAGAAGATTGATAAGTATACACCTGACAAAGGTAGAGCATTCTCTTACTTCAGTATAGTAGCTAAAAATTATTTAATTTTTAATAGTCAGGAAAATTATAAAAAAATGATCAAAAGAGCTACACTCGATACAGTTGATATCAAGAGAGATATTATTGGGGAAACAGTTAGGCAAGATGTAAAAGATTCGCAAAAAGATTTCATGGATCTAATGGTTGACTATTGGGATGTTAATCTAGCAACTAAATTTACAAGAAAAAAAGATCTTTCAGTTGCAGCTGCAATAGTTGAATTATTTAGGAGAAGGGAAAATATAGAAATTTTCAACAAGAAAGCTTTATATATTATGATACGTGAAATGACTGGCATCAAAACTCAATATATTACTAAAGTGGTAAAGGAAATGAAAAAGGAATATGCCGAAATGTATTTAAGATATAAAACCAACAAGCCATTAAGGAATTCTGTAAGTAAATCTAGGCATTTCTAATATTTATATTATATGGATAAGGATACTGAAATATTTAAGGGCAAATCTTTTGCAAATCTAGCTGAAGATATATATTCGACATCGAAAAAGAAAGAAACCCAAATTAATTTACTTATTGCTGAATTAAAACCATTAATTCAAAATATAGGTGATGCAACTATTATAGTGCCATTGATAAAAGACTATTTGGAAATTGGAGTTAAAAATGATGAACTAATAGTAAAGTTATCTGCATTAATTCAGCGAATGATAGCTAACAATGGTTCAGGTAATGAATCAGATTTTGGTATATCCGAGGAAGAGAAAAAACAATTATTAGAAACCTTGGGCGAGATAGAAGAATTAGATAAATCTGTCGAGAATACTAAGGTTAAAACTTCGGAGTCGATTGATGGCGTTCAAGCGCAAGAAAAATAGAAGATCAAATGCTGGTAAAGATTCACCGCTATCAATAGATAGAGGAGTGCAGACAGTAAATGATGCTAATGTAAGAGGACCATCTGAAGAATTTTTTCAGGTAGAACCTGCAGAAGTAATTGACATCATATTAAATGACACTCATGATCTTTACGATTCTGAAATTGAAGATCCAGCTGAACAAATAGGTATGATAAAGGTTCGTAGAGTATTCACGGATCAGGATGTGGCGGATGAAGAAAGATTACCATTTGCTGTTCCTCTGGATACCCATATAAAACACTATCCTATAAAACATGAAATAGTTCTTGTAACTAATTACATAAATAAAGCTGCCGTAGAATCTCCTGAAGCTGAAGTATTATATTATTCGAATAGAATTAATATGTGGGGATCGGTTCACCATAATGCATTACCATTTGTAAGTATACCAAATCCCAATGCAGATGATTCTTTAGACAAAGCTCTAATAGAAAAATATAAAGAAGTAGGATTTGGTAATCCAAATAAAACTGGTGATGAAGATGGCCTTGAGTTTGGTAAGACATTCAAGGAACAAGCAAAGATAAGACCATTGCAGCCTTATGAAGGTGATATTACATTTGAAGGAAGATTTGGTCAATCAATACGATTTGGATCTGCAGTAAAAGGTGAACCAGCAAATGTTTGGTCGGATCCATCAACAGATGATCCGGCAGAACCTATTTTAATTATACGTAATGGCCAAGATCAAGATTTGGAAGATGGTGGAGAACATGTAATAGAGACTCCAGATTTAGAAGCTTCTACTATTTGGATGACTAGAGGACAGACAGTGCCATTAACATTTGGTTCTACTAAATATGATGCTTTATCGTTTGAAGCTGGAACAAATACTGTAGGAGAAGATCTTACGGCACCGACTACGGATGATTTAATTGATGGAGAAGGTGAAAGACAAGGACAAATATTATTAACATCTAATCGATTAGTGCTTAATAGTAGAGAAGCAGGAACCTATATATTTGGTGGAGGTGGAATAGGATTAACTACAGAAACCGATTTAACATTAGATGCAGGTAGTGAACTACTAGTAGATACACCATCAGTATATCTTAATGCAACAGAAAAATTTGAATTAGAATGTCCTTTAATTTATTTAGGAGTAGAGCAGGATTCAGCTCAAGGGGGTGCACCAACAGTTGGTAGCACAGCAGGACATCCATTAGTAATGGGTGATGTAGATGATTCATGGAAAGCTAGATTTTGTGATATAGTAGATGCTATGTTAACTACATTACAAGGTGAAATTCATCCTACACCATGCGGACCATCAGGACCACCAGTGCAAGCTCCACAATATGCATCACAACAATCAGATCTAGCAACATTAAAAGCGGACATACCAACACAATATAGTCAAACCGTATACGTGCAACCATAGGAGAAATTATATGCCAGCAATGTGGCCAGTAGCAGAATCGATATTAAATCAATGGTTCGAGGGATTTGCTGAAGGTGGAGATCAGCAAAGCTTTGGAGCTGATACTGCATCTCAAATTGCCAGTGCATATGATACTGCAATTAAAACAGCTTCAATAGTTGGTAAAGGCAACATAGTATCTGGTGGAGTTATTATCCCATCAATAGAAAGTGGATTTGCAGCATGCTTTGCTCAAATGGCAGCAACACCTGTGGATCTATCAATAGCACCATATATGTTAGCAGCAACTGGAGTAGTATCTGCCTGGGCTGCACCTGTATATATCCCAGTTCCACCACATCCACCATGTATAGCACCCTTGGTTGGAGTGCAACAAATATTTCCAGGAGCACCTATGCCACTTGGGGTTGAAATTATGGATGCGTTCACCCAAGAAGATGCAAGTAAAATAGCTCCTTTATTAATAAAAGCATTCAAAAATCATATGAAACAAATAACTGGTATATATTTAGGATTGATACCAGCTGCGCCAAGCCCAGTGCCGAGTCCACCGATACCATGGGTAGGTGTAGAATAAATGATAATGTATGAATTAGGATTAATATTTTCACCTAATTGATATTTATATTAGACAAACTATAAGAGGAATTAATATGGACACAACAGATAAATTAGCAAAAGTTATTCGTAAAATTGTAAAAGCAGAAGTTCGTAAAGAAGTTAAGCAGGTTATAAATGAAATTGTAAATAAAAAACCGGCTAGCAAATCTGATTTTCATGATGGGATTAATAGGGGAGTATCATTAATGGATAGTATCAAACCAAAAATGCAAGCAAAACCTAAACCTACGAAAAAGACATATACGAAGAACCAACAACTTAATGATATTCTTAATGAAACAGCACAGGCAATGGTGCCAGCACAAGAGGAATATCCAAATATGAATAATCAGACCTTCACGTCTGCCCAAGCTCCTGCAGGATTACCTGATAGAGGTAAATTAGCATCAATGTTAGGATATGGGGATATGACACAGCAGGTTACTAATGCAGCTCCTACAGTAGAAGAAATGATACCTAAAACAAATGTATCAGGAGCTCCACAACGAGCAACAGAAGTAGCACCAGAAGTAGCAAATGCATTAACAAGAGATTATAGCGGATTGATGAAAGCTATTAATAAGAAAAAAGGAATATAATAAATGCCATCGTCATTAGATAAAAACCCAGACCTAGCTGTAGGATTAAAATTACCATTTGGTCCCGGTCAATCTAATTTTGCGTTAAATTATACAACACTCGATCAGACAAGAACGAATTTGTTGAATTTATTATTAACACAGAAAGGCGAAAGATTTATGCAACCTCAATTTGGAACAAATTTAAGACGTATTATATTTGAACCAAATGAATCAGGAATAGAAAGAAGTATTAAAGAAGAAATAGTAGACGCAGTAAATTATTGGTTACCATATATTAAACTTAATAAGATAGATACAATAAGAGAAGTTAAACAAATAGATGAATATGTAGTAAATGTAGTTATAACATTTTCATTAAAGGCCGACGCCTTTTCTGAATCAACTATAACATTTGCATTCGGATCAGATTCATCTGTTGATGTAACATAGGATAAATTATGCCAGATATTAATAATAAAATAGTAAAGGATATCAATTATTTAGGTAAAGACTTTAATAGTCTTCGTGAAAATTTAATTGAGTTTGCAAAAACATATTATCCAAATACAGTAAATGATTTTAATGAATCATCACCTGGTATGATGTTTTTAGAAACTTCAGCTTATGTAGGTGATTTATTAAGCTACTATATAGATAATCAATTCAAAGAATCAATGTTACCTTATGCTCAAGAAAAGAGAAACGTAACAGCAATGGCTCAGGCATTAGGATATGTGCCAAGACAAACCACTGCCGCATCAGTTAATATAGATGTTTTTCAAACAGTTCCAGCTATCGGAGCGGGTAATACAAATAGACCAGACTTTAGATATGCATTAGCTGTAGATTCAGGAGCAACGGTAATTGCTGAAAATGGTTCTGTATTTAGAAATAAGCAACCCATTGATTTTAGCTATTCAGGATCTAATGATTTAACTGATACATCTATTTTTACTACGGATGATACGACAGGAGAAGCTACTTATTATTTATTAAAGAAAAATATAAAATTTGAATCTGGTAAGGTTGCTAGTGAGACATTTAGTGTTGGAACGGCTAAACCATTTTTACAATTAGCATTAGGTAGAAGTAATATAATAGATATTATTAGTGTTACAGATGCTAATGATAACGAATATCATCAAGTGCCTTATTTAGCACAAGATACAATATATAAAGAAATTACCAATAATCAATTTAACGATCCTGAATTAACACAATACAATCATGAAACACCATACTTGTTAAAACAGAAGAGAACTTCAAAAAGATATATTAACAGGGTAAGGGAAGATGGAAAAATGATTATAGAATTTGGAGCAGGAGGGAATATACAACCTGATGAAGAAATAATCCCAAATCCAAATAATGTAGGTTCAATATTACCAGGAGTTGCAAGTCAATTAGATAAGGCAATTGATCCTACAAATTTTATGCATACTAGAACTTATGGCCAGGCGCCTGGTAATACTGTTATCACTGTTACATATACTTATGGTGGTGGTATGGAGGATAATGTTCCTTCGCAAACGATTACTAAAATAGATACATTAAAAATATCATCGACGGGTAATGGTTTAGATGAAACATTATTTAATAATACTAAAGCTTCAATAGCATTAATAAATCCAGGAGCCGCTCAAGGTGGGAGACAGGGTGAAACAATAGAAGAAATAAGGCGTAATGCATTAGCATATTTTAATGCACAAAACAGATGTGTAACTCGTGATGATTATATGATTAGAGTAATGACAATGCCATCCAGATTTGGTTCGGTTGCAAAGGCCTTTGTTGCACAGGATGAACAATTAAATAATCATACTAAATTACATAAGTTAAATAATCCATTAGCAATTAATATGTATACCTTAGGATATGATGCTAATAAAAAACTTATTACAAATAATGAAGCAACAAAAGAAAATATAAAAAATTATCTTACGCCATTTAGAATATTAACTGACTCGGTAACATTAAAGGATGCATTTATTATTAATGTTGGATTAGATTTTGAAATAGTAACTCTACCAGGATTTAATTCAAATGATGTATTATTAAAATGTATTGATGAAATGGTTAACCATTTTAATATTGATAGATGGCAAATAAACGAACCAATTATTGTATCAGATATAATAAGTTTATTAATTAGTGTTAAAGGAGTGCAATCAGTGCCTACAGCTAATATAATTAATTTCTTTGATAAGGAGCAAGGTTATTCTGGTAATGTATATGATATAAAAACAGCAACTCGTGATGGAGTAGTATATCCTGCACTTGATCCAAGTATCTTTGAGGTTAAATATCCAAGATCAGATATCAAGGGTAGAGTAACAAATATTTAGGAATTATTATGATTAGATCACTATATGTAGAAAAGGATACAACATTATACGAACTTTCAAAAAGTTTGAATACTGGTGTGGATGAATTTGTTCAATTGACAAAAGCTTC
>MPLT02001379.1_pt1 | contig 10713 bp, 8 predicted proteins | sample 1617391 | NCBI WGS metagenome assembly MPLT02 (sample SAMN05944800, study PRJNA350692) | marine metagenome | biome: marine; feature: ODZ; material: water; isolation source: 70 m water sample filtered on 0.2 um supor filter | place: Pacific Ocean | collected 2012-04-08 | depth 70m m
GACGCGAACGCGCGCGCCAGGGCGACGGCGTTGCGCGTCTCCGCGCCGCGTCCCGTCGACGCGCGTCGCGTTCGAGCCACCATCGCCGTCGCCTTCGAGACCGGCGACGTCGCCCTCGTCCCGCTCACCTTCGCCGATCCCACGCGCGCGGAATGACGCGCTTTGTCATCCAAAAGTACGCGACGGTTCCGTCGTACCTCGCCGTTCGCCTCTGCCTCGTCGAAGCGCGTGAAAAAGATGACATCGCTCCACAGAGTCCGACGCGCGTCGCCGCCTCCACCATGTCCACCCTCGCCCGCCCTCGCGCCACGTCCGCGATCGTCCCGCGCGCGTCATCGTCCCGCGCGCGCGCGTCATCGCGCCGAGCGTGCGTCGCGCGCGCCGAGAAACAATCATTCATCGATGGCGTCATCGACATGCTCGAGGGCGGGCGCAAACTCCGTCGTTGGTACGGTTCGGACAGTTCGGTCGGTGACGGCACGCGCGTCGACGACGATCCCGTCGACGACGACCTCGACGGGACGTCGGAGGAGGACGAACGGGACGTCGAGCTCGACACGCCCAAGACGGCGGTGTTGGTGACGGACGCCGTCGGCGGCGTGGGCGAAGCCGTCGTCATGCGATTGGTCTTGGCCAAGGCGACCGTCGTGGCGAGCGTGGATGGAGACCGAATCGCGCTCGCGGAGACGCGGTTCGGGCCGTACGTGAACGTGGCGAGTAACGAGTGGAGCGCGGGGGCGCGGTTGAACGGCGTGCGCGCGGTGGTGGTCGCGGGAGCGCTCGAGGATGATTTACTCGACGCGTGCGTCCGTCGCGGGGTGAAACATCTCGTCCTCGTATCGAGCGCGAAGAGCGCGTCGGGTGGGTTGTTCGCGGACGCGGACGCGAGGGTGAGAGGGGATCGAGGTCGAGAGGCGCGCGCGGCGGCGAGCGGTTTGGCGGTGACGGTGGTGCGACCGTGCGCGGTGCGACGCGAGCCCGGAGGCGCTCGAGAGATCGTGTTGGGGCAAGGAGACGACATGTCGGGAGACGTGAGCGTGGAAGATCTCGCGGAGACGTGCGCGCGCGCGCTGACGCGTCCACCGAGTCCGGGACGAACGCTCGCCTTTGAGGTGCGAAACGGCGCGCCGAGTTCGAGCGCGCCGAATTGGAAAGCCATGTTCGCCTCGCTCAAGATCGCGTAGTACACATAGAAACCACCGCACGCGCGCGCGTCACGAGCGCTCGCCATCACCACTACAATCTACGTCTATTCTATCGTTCTTCTTCCTTCACGCCCACGCGCGTCCCAACACTCTTCCCAACAGCGCCGTCGCGTCGCCCGCGTCGCTCTCTACCCCCCCGCTCGCGGCTCCCGAGCCGTCGTCCAGCGTCGACAGCGCCGATAACTCTTTCGCGAACGCCGCCCACACCGCGCAGCTCGCGACGAAGACGCACACCGTGAGCGCGCGAAGCGAGTACCCTTCCTTGGTCGCGCGTCCCGACCGCGACGTCCCGGACGCGGACGCGAGCGTCTCCTCCGTCGCGCCGAGGAGTCGATCGGACTCGCGCGCGGTCGACGACATCGTTCGTCGTCGTCGCGCGTCGGCGAGGCGCGTCGCGCGCGGGCGAGTGGCGCGCGGGCGTTCGCGTTCCCATTCGAGACTCTCAACACTATTCGACGCCCGCGACTACGACTGCGACTACGACTACGACTACGACGACGCGTCTTGTCCTTCTACGCGAAATTACTGAGCGGCACGAGCGTCTGCGGGGACGACGGGGCGCGGCAGAGCGGACACTCGGGTTTTTTACTCGTCCATCCGGCGATGCATCGCCAACAGAAGACGTGGCCGCACGGCGTCGCGGCGGGCGCGCGCCTCGACGAGAGACAGAGCGCGCACTTTGCGTCGACGAGCGGTGACACGGTGGATGACGACGGGCGATCGGTGTCGCCGACGACGCGTCCGAAGACGTCGCGCTCGATGATGGCGACGTCGCGCTCGATCGGGGCGTCCGCGGCGCGCGTGCCGTCGGCTTCGTAACACGGAGACGTCGACTCGCGAGTCGCCGAGGACGACGCCCGAGACTCGGAGGACGCGCGTCCCGCTCTCGCGAGCGCGGATGCGTTTTCGAACGCGACGACGGCGAGTTGAAACGCGACGAACGCTCCCAACACGGCGTAACTCGGTCGCTCTTCGCCCGCGTACGCTCCCGTGAACGCGCGCCGCACGCCGGCGGCGCGACAACTCCACTCGTAATACTCGCCGTACGCGTAAAACAACGCCACGTGCGCCGCGTTCGCGAACCCACCCCTGGCGTCGATCATCTGCGCCCCGTGCGAGAGTTCTTCGCTCGTCGATCGTCCGTCTCCACGCTCGATGCGTTCACCCGCGAGCGCGAGCGCCGTTCTCGCCGCCGCGTCCGCCGCGCGCGCGCTCCGCGGCGCGCCCTCCTCCAGCGTCACCCCTCGCTCCACGTTCCGCACCACTCGTCCTCGAAGCGCGCGCACGACTTCCTCACCGAACGCGCTCACGAGAAACCGCGTCCACCGCGCGCGCGCCCCGGGAGCTCCGCCGCCGGCGTCTCGACACGTCAAGTCGCAATATTCCTCGCCCAGCGTCCTCGTCCCCGCGAGCGACGTCAGCGCCGGGTACAGCGCGCGTCCGACGGCGCGAATGACCCCGGCGTACCGAACGCAAAATCGAGGACCGGCCGCGCGCGCGCACGCGTCGCTGAATCGCTCGGCGACGAGCTACGGAACGAGAAACCGCGCGTTCGGTCGTTAATCATCGAGAGCGATTCATCGCTCGCGCGTACGCGCGCGGTCGCGAGCCACACCCCGCGGACGCGTCGAGACGCACCGTCGCGTACGTGTCGTCCTTTTGCGCCGCGCGCACGATGTCCGGCTGCGCCGCGGGAGGAAATCCGAGCGACGACGCGGACGCCATCCCGACCGCGCGCGCGAATCACTGACGACGACGCCCGCACACCCCACCGCGCCCTCGTCGCCGTCGGCGACCGCGGACGACGTGGAGACGATCGTCCTCGACGACGTCGACGTCGACATGACGTCCAAGACGTCGTCCGCGGCGCCCGGAACGACGGAGACGGTACCGCACGACAAATCACCTCGAGACGCGCCCATGACGAAAACCATCGCGCGCGGCGGTGACGACGGCGCTCGCGTCGTGTCGCTCGGCGCGACGTGTTACGGTGCGTGTGCCGCGTCGGTCGCCGTGCGCTCGCGCGACGAGGGGGGGATGAAAACACCGCGCGAGAGATGGGCCCGACTGACGCCGTCGACAGCGCACTTTTCTTTGCGAGACGCGGAGACCGGTGACGTCGCGCGAGACACGCGAGAGGACATGGAACCGGTGCAATTCGTCGTGAGTGAACGGTTTGGATTGAACGACGCGCTCGTGGATGGACGAAGGGCGGGGGCGAACATCGAGGCGATGGACGCGTGCGCGAGGACGATGACGCCGGGCGAGCGGGCGACGTTCGACGTGCCGGCGTCGTTGGCGTACGGTGAGGAGGGACACTTTTCGTTTCCGACGATCGGGAAGAATAGACGGTTGATTTTAGATTTAGAGATTTTAGACGCGAGAGGGAGCGCGGAGGCGCCGGAGCGCGTGCAGAGGGACATGACGTACGAGGAACGCGTCGCCGCGGCGAGAGGACATCGATCGAGAGGAAACGAATTGTTCGTCGCCGGGGACGCGGCGCGAGCGATTCGGGAGTACTCGATGGCGTTGACGTACCTGACGGAGGATTTCATGATGCAATTGTTCGGCGCGTACGAGGAGGAGGCGCACGCGGAATTCGTCGCCGCGCACGGAAATTTAGCGGCGGCGCATTTGCGCCTCGAATCGTACGCCGACGCGTTGACGCACGTCGCCTTTGTGTTAAAGGTGGACGACGCGAACGCCAAGGCGTATTACAGACGGGGAAAGGCCCGTTTCGCCCTCGGACAAGAGGACGCCGCGCGCGAGGATTACGTGCGTTCACAGAGACTCGCCGGCGGTACGGACGCCGCCGTCGCCGCGGCGATTCGCGAGCTCGACGCCGTCGTTCGCGCGCGCGAGCGCGAATCCGCGAAAGCGTTCAAGGGCATGTTCGACGACGCCTCGAACGACGCCCCGAGCGCCCCACTCGACACCGACGACGATTCGACGTCACCGCGCACCGATTCTCATCCGGGCATCTTCGGTCGAGTCGCGTCGTTTTTCCGCGCGTCGAGACGATGACGACGACGCGCTTCCCGAGGCGGTCGGTCCTCACTTTCTCTCTCTCTCTCGCGTCATGCGCGACGACGAAAACGCACCGAAAACGATGACCGGCGCCGACGCGCTCGTCGCCGTCGCCGTCGCCTCCGGTGTCGAGGTGTGCTTCGCCAATCCGGGAACGTCGGAAATGCACCTCGTCGGCGCGTTGGCCCGCCGTCCCGACGAATTGAAGAGCGTCCTCGTGTTGCACGAAAACATCGCCTCGGGCGCCGCCGATGGATTCGCGCGCGCGCGTAAACGCACCGGTGGACGCGCGATGACGCTGTTGCACTGTTACGTCGGTCTGGCGAACGCGCTGTCGAATTCGCACAACGCGTCGAGGGGACGGAGTCCCGTCGTCAACGTCGTCGGGGACACGTCGACGTTTCACCGCGGACGAGGGGCGTTGCTCGATAACGACGTGGAAGCGTTGGCGAGGACCGTGTGTGAACACGGTGGGGTCGTGCGCGATTGTTCGGTCCCGGAATCCATTCCGATGAACGTCGTGGAGGCGTTCGAGGCGTCGGCGAGGCGACGCGCGGTCTCGTGCGTCGTCGTCCCGCACGACGCGTCGTGGTCCGACGTGCCGATGGACGCGGTTCGAGACGCCGTTGAACGCGCGGAGAAATCGCGGGAAGACGAGATGACGAGCGATGGACGCGTGTCGGACTCCATTCGTGCGTTTTTACGAGACATGTTGACGCGCGCGAAATCGCGCGCGCCGGAGGACGAGGCGTTGTTTTACGTCGGCGGCGACGCGACCGGGGAAGAAGAATTACGACTCGTGCGAGAGGTCGCCGACGCGATCAACGCTGACGTCGTGTGCGAGTGTTTCTTCTCCGCAATCGAACGCGGTGGCGATTTGCCGCGCGTGACGCGCGCTCCGTACTTCCCAAAAGACGCCGCGGCGATGTTTGATCGATACAAAGTCGTGTGCTTCGTCGACGTTCCGAAACCGCCGGTGGCCATGTTTGGATACCGAGACGGACCGTCGACGCTGTTCAATCAACCCGACGACGACGTGTGGATCATCGACGCGCCGCCTCGAACGAAGATTGTGAACATTTTACGGGCGCTGCGAGACGAAATCGCCGGCGGCGAACGCGCGGCGAGCGACGTCGCGCAAGGCGTGCGAGACGTCGTGCTCGACGTGTTGACGCGCGAGGAGAACGATTTCGACGAGTCGGCGTCGTTTTGGAGTCAAGGAATGACGAGCGCCAAGGCGGTGACGCTTCAGGAAAAGTTGTGTCGAGAATTCGACGTGAAATTGAACTCGACCGTCGTCTTCGATCACAACACGTTGTCGTCGCTCGCCGAGCACGTGGCGGAGAAACTTGGCGTGGCGTCGTCTTCGTCTTCGTCGTCTCCGTCTCCGACCGAAACGACGAAACGCTCGATTCTCACGAGTCCGAAATCTTCGCTCGACGCTCCGGAATCGCCGCCCGACGCCGCGTTGACGGCGGCGAGCGCGTGCGCCGTCGTCGCCGCGTGTCAACCCGCCGATTGCCTCGTCGTCGACGAATCTCTCACCTCTGGTTCGACGTATTGGAACGCGAGCGCGTCTTCACCGCGATTCACGCACATCACTCTCACCGGCGGTTCCATCGGGTTCGCTCTCGCCGCGAGCGTGGGCGTCGCCGTCGCCGCGCCGGAGAGACGCGTCGTCGCCCTCGTCGGCGACGGTTCGGCGCACTACGCCATTCAAGCACTCTGGACGCAGGCGAGAGAAGGACTCGACGTCGTCACCGTCGTCATGAACAACGCCAAGTATCAGATTCTCGAGCTCGAATTGGCGATTCAGGGCGTGGCGTGCGCGTCGAAAACGCTGACAAATCTCGGGGATCCGCGCGTGGATTTCGTGAAATTGGCCGAAGGGTACGGCGTTCGCGCGTTTCGAGCGGAGACGACGGGTTCGTTTCGACGCGCGTTTTCTCGCGCGCTCGAGGAAAAGGGACCGACGCTCATCGACGCCGTCTTATCGAACGAATGATCGTCTCGTCGTTTCTTCATCCGTACGTACGTTGTTACAACATACCGTCAACTCTGCGATTCCATGCGAGTCTGCGCCGCCGCCGTTTTCCGCGTCTCGTTCACCTCGTGCGTCACGTATTTCCGACTCTTTGCGAGACGCGCGTTTTCCTCGCGAACGCGCGCGTCCAACGCGTGCGCCGCCTCGAGTCGTCGGCGCAACGCGGCGGCGACGTCGGCATCCGTCGGCGCGTCGACGGCGTCGTCTTCCAAAAACCGCACGATACCGTCGACACCGTCGATGACGGCGTTGACGTATCCACCCAAGGCGGCGCGACACAACAGAATCTCGGCATCTCGCGCGCTCGGAACGCGCAAAATCCGCGCCGCGTCCTCCAGACGAAGCGTCGAGTACGTCTCGGCCAATCCGCGCGCGCGTTCCGCGAGCACGCGCTCTCGCAACAGATCCACCAATCCCGCGTTCCCGTCCGCGGCGTACGTCTCGGCGTGCGCCTCCGCCACGCGTTCGTACTCGTCGACGGAACGCGAGGCGATGGCCGTTTGCATCTCAGCGTACGCGTCGAAATCTCTCGACGCCGCGTACCGCGTCACCGCCGCCGACGTATACGGGGGCAATTCCGATTCCGCGCGAGAGAGAGCCGCGAGCGATGTCTTCTCCGATAACGCGCGCGCCAAGACGTACTTTTTCAAACACACCACCGCGATGGCGCTCAGCGCGTTCGCCGGCGCCGTCACCGCGTCTCGAAACCATTTCGCCGCGTCGTCGTACCTCTTCCTCGCCAAATGCGCGCGGCCGCCGTAATACCGCGAGAGCAAAAAATCCGTCGCCTCGAGACACGTCCCTCTCGCGTCGATCTCGACCGAACGCGCGTCGTCCAGGAGACCAAATGCGTCGATATCATCGTACGCCTTGGCGCGACACGCGACGCGCAACAGACACGCGTCTTGCGGCGTCGCCGCGCGTCCGTCGCCCGTCGAGCCTCTCGCGAACCTCCTCGACGCCATCAACGCGTCTCGACACGCCTCGTACGTCACCCCACTCGCGCGTCCGCGACACCACCACTCACTCAGACCTCTCGACGCGTCCGCGACGTCGCGTCGAAACGCGTCCCGCCTCGCGCTCGGCGCGCCGTCGACGTCCCTCGCGCTCGCGAGCGACGCCAACGCGCGCGTCGCGCGCGCGCAAAACGACTTATCGTCCGCCTCCCATCTCGCGCACGCCTCCGCGTCGCCCATGGGTTCATCCACCGTCTCCGCGTCACCGGTCCCGTCCTCGTCGACGTCCGACCGTCCGTTCGTCCCCGCGTCGTCTCTTCGTCTCGCGCGCGCGAACGCCGCCAACGCCGCGACGCCGAATCCCGCGTCTCGCTCGCTCGCCTCGTCCAATTCGCGCCACCACGCGCGCGAACCGTCGACATCGAACGAACGATCCAGCGCGCGCGAGACGAAATCGTTCGCCACCTCCCGCGCGCGCGCGGTTCGTTCGGTTCGTTGATTGTGTTGATGATTCTGATGATGACTCGTCGCTCGACGCCCGCGCGCGCGCTCGACGCCCGCGATCGGCGGCGGCGACGACGACGACGTCCCCGTCGTCGACGCCTCCAGCGCGTCGCGCCACGCGTCGCGCGCGCGTTCGGCGGTCGTCATCGAATCGGGACACACAAATCGCCAAATTGTGACGCGACCGATGATGACGACGACGCGAGCGTCGATGACGAGAATCGCGACGCGCGGCGCGACAACGACGTCGAGACGAACGCGTTCGACGCGTCGATCGACCCGCGCGCGGGCGAACGACGGTGACGACGACGATATCGTCATCGAGGCGGAGGTGATGCCGACGTCATCATCAGAATCATCATCGACGTACGAACTGCGTCGACGCACGGAACCGAAACGTTTCGCCGTCGCGGAGGGACAACTTTTCAACGTCGCCACCGCGTCGGCGCCGATCGCGCTGCGATTGACGAGTGGGGTGACGTGTCACGGGTACCGCGCGAGAATCGTAGACGAGACGGAGGTCGACGCGAAGACGTATTCGGTGTTTTCCGGAAACGGGAGACGCGTCGAGGAGACGTCGGACGTCGGGAAATTTCCGAGACCGACGAAGATGTTGAAAATTTACAATTTACACGGATGTCCGTTTTGTAAAAAAGTGCGCGAGGCGGTGATCGATTTGGATTTGGACGCGATGTATTTCCCATGTCCTCGAAACGGGCCCGAGTACAGACCCTTCGTCAGAGAGGACGGGGGGAAGGCGCAGTTTCCGTACCTCGTCGATGAGAACACGGAGCCGGCGACGAAGATGTACGAGAGCGATGCGATCGTCGAGTACTTGTACGAGAAGTACGGGCCGGGGAAGGCGAACATCGGACCCGCGCTCGCGAGCGGCGCGCTGACGAACGCGACGGCGGGGCTCAGTCTTTTGCCTCGATTGGGGAAAGGATCGACGTATTCGCCGTCGAAAAAGCCGGAGAACATGAAGCCGCTCGTGTTTTGGGGGTACGAGGGTTCACCGTTCTGCACGATCGTGGCGGAAAAGTTGTGTGAACTCGAACTCCCGTACGTCCAGAAGAGCGTCGGTCGCGGGTCACCCAAGCGTCAAGAGCTCTACGACAAGCACGGCATGTTCCAAGTCCCATATCTGGAAGATCCCAATTCCATGGTCGCTCTCTTCGAAAGCAAAGACATCGTCGAATACTTAGAAGAGACGTACGCGGCGTGACGCCCCGGGCGTCGTGATTTACTCGAATTCGAGGCACGTGTACCAATTCAATTTCAATTTTATCTCTACTGCGCAACCGCGTCATCGTTTTGAGTACACGCGAGGCGTTCCCTGCGTGACTCGACAATACTTCAACAATTGCTTCTCGATGTTCTCTCCCGGACGCTCTTGACCCTTGAGGTACGGTTCCAATTCGGCGAGCGTCCAGCGCGGTTTCACTTCCCAGAGCGACTTGAATCGCAATTCGGGCTCGCGCGAGAGATCCGTCGCGACGAGCGTGCGCACGAACGCCTCGTCGGAACGATCGGAACGTTCGATGAGCGCCATACCGGCGAGGTACTCTTCCTTGATTTCCACGTCGCCGAGACCGTTTTCGCTCATCTTCGCGCGCCATTTGTCCATCACGTCCGTCAGGCGCCACTGCTTCAAACCGGTGCCGTCTCTCAAGACGCGCTCGACGAGCGCGCGGCTCACCTTTTCTTCGTCCATCGCCCACGTGACACCGTCCTCATTCGGCGACGCGAACGCGTGCAGGGTGTTTCGCGCCATCTCCGGGATGAAGCCGTCGCCCACCATGGCGTCGACGACATCCGTCTCCGGCAACGCGTTCCTCGGCCACCCGTTCCCGCTCGCGCTCACCGCCAACATCGACAGCGCGTGCAATCGATACTCCGGTTTCACCCCTCGCCACTTCCCACCGATCTCGATCGCCGCGAGCTCGTCGTTCAGACACGCCATGATTTGCATCTCGCTCGCCTGCACGCGTTCGTCCAACTCTTCGAAATCGAACCCGCCGCCGCCGCCGCCGCCGCCGCCGTCGCCCTCCCCCGTCTCCATCTCATCCTCACCACCGTACGCCGCGCTCGCCATCATCTCTCGCAACCGATCCAATTTCGGCGCGATCTCCGTCAAATCCAAGTGCGAGTTCATCTCCGCGCGCACCGTCGCGCGCTTCTTCCCCGCCGCCTCCGTCTCGCCGCCGTCCTCCTCGGCGTCTTCGCCCTCCTCCTCTTCCTCACCCCTCAACGGCGGTCCGACGATCAACAACTGATTCGACGTCTCCACGCGCTTCACCTGATACGTCTTACTCTTCGTGCACACGACGGCGACGTCGTCCGGCCCACCCTTGAACCGCACGACGCCGTCCCCGGACACGATCTCATCCACAATGGCGTCATCCACCTCCAACAACTCGAGCCCCGCGCGTTCGTACCCGTCCGCGGCGACGAGCTCGAACGCCTCCCCGTCGGCGGTGATGAACTCACCGTCCACGAGCGCGTCCTGAGGGGGCATGACGACGCGCGTCGCGGCGCCGAGTGCGGGATCATCGTCGCGTGTGTTTTGAGCTCGTCGTCAGTCGCGGACGCGTCGAGATGGGCGCGGACGGGAAGAGCTCGAGGGAGGAGCGCAGGAAACAGCGCGAGCTGGAGGAGGGACGAAAGGTGAGGGATGCGTCGATCGCGATCGCGCGGTGGGGACGCGGGGGAGGAGCGACGCGCGAGGGATGAAGAATCGGCGGCGGGTGGACCCGGCGGCGGTGGGCGAAGATGAAGGCGCGACCGGGGGGCGCGCGCGAACGAACGAACGAACGACTGACGACGCGGGCGATGCGATATCTTTCGCGCAGGCTGGTCTGATCCCGCACGAGCTCGATGAGGACGGGAACGCGATCAACCCGCACATTCCTCAGTTTATGGCCAAGGCGCCGTGGTATCTCAATCAAGAAAAACCGGGATTGAAGCATCTAAAGGC
>MPLT02072926.1_pt1 | contig 10663 bp, 5 predicted proteins | sample 1617391 | NCBI WGS metagenome assembly MPLT02 (sample SAMN05944800, study PRJNA350692) | marine metagenome | biome: marine; feature: ODZ; material: water; isolation source: 70 m water sample filtered on 0.2 um supor filter | place: Pacific Ocean | collected 2012-04-08 | depth 70m m
CGCCACCGCCGTCCTCCCTCTTCCGTCCACGAACCCTTCGTACACCGTCGTCCACGACGCATCGTCCACGGCACCGAATCCCGCGTTCGAGACGTCCGCACCGCCCGCGACCACGACCCCGCGTCGAGACGCCGCCGCCGCCTCGACGCACGCGCGCGCCAGCCTCCGCCCCGCCTCGCTCCCGACGCTCGCGATCACCACCGACGCCGCCTCCCCCTCGTCCACGACTCCGTCGAAATCACCCCGCGCGTACGCTCGCGCCCGTCGACTCGCCTCGTACGCCCCCGAATTCGCCGCCTCGCGCTCCGCGCGCGCGTCCACGCGCGAGCGCGCGAAATCCACGCCGTCGTCCACGAGATCGAGCGGCGACGTCCACGCGCTCATATCGCCGTCGCTCGAACGACTCGACCGTCGTCGCGAGAGACGACGCGAGACTCGTCCGAAGCGCGTCCTCGCGCGTCGCGCGCTCGCGCGCGGACGAACGAACGCGCGCGCGTTGACTCCCCGAGCGATCGATCGACCCGTAAGAGTTGCCAATCCTTCCACGGCGTCGACATTGACCACCGCGTCGACGTTGACGCTCAATTCCATTCTCTTGCACACGAAGAATCATTCTTCCAGATTTATTTTTCATTTTTGACCCGCACCCGTGCGTTCGACCCATAAGTGTCGCCGTGCGATGTCGTGCATACAGAGGGGAGCCTCTGCGTCGGTCGTTTCTCGAATCACAATCCGTCGTGTGTCCCCCAGACGGAGGGATGGACGGCGGGAACGATGGGTGGGTCTGAGCGGTGAGTCGTGACTCGTCGCCGGGACCACCCACCGTGCCCGCGCGGTGTGCACGCCTCTGATCGAGTCGACGTCGATCGAGACCGGGTGGCTTAGTTGGTTATAGCATCGTGTTTACACCGCGAAGGTCGTCGGTTCAAACCCGGCCCTGGTTATTCTTTTGCGATAATAGTAGCTAGTGTTTCCTGGATTGTTCGGACGCGGCGCGAGGAGAGCCGAAACGTCATCCATGTTTTTGTTTGTTGTTTTGTTACACGAGAGAGGGCGGTATCTACCGACGCCCGTCTCGCGCGTTGAGTTAAAAGATGAATTCGGCGTCGTCGGCGTCGGCACGGGGCGAAAAGCCGGATTTGACGCGGATGAGGCGCGCGTCGTCGCCGACGGCGTCTCGCTCTCGCGCATCGTTGCGCGGAACGTGGAACGCGGAGCGCGACCCGTCGTCGTAATCACTGCTCGAGCTGGAGCGCCACTCTGGGGCGGGCGGGGAGGAGGTGAAACGTTCCGATTTGGACGCGTCGTCAAAGTCGCCGTCGTCGAAGGAGCGCTCCGAGGCGAAGGAGCGCTCCGAGGCGAAAACGTTGACGTCGTTTTCGCGGTGCGCGATGAAATCGAGCGCCGTCGGTCGCGGGGCGAGATCGACGCTCGAACCCTCGAACGCTTCGTTCATAAAGGTGCGCGTGGCGCCGAACATGTCCGCCATGGTGTCTTGAATGTCGCCGTCAAAGGCGTCCCAGTACCACGTCATGAAAAAGTTCATGGCGACGCGCTTGGTGCGCAACATTCTTCGAAGCATCTCTCGGTGCATCTCTCGCTCTTCGACGACGGAGTACCACTTGTCAAAGGCGGCGCGGAGCGTTGAGCGGTTCATTCGAGCCATGATGTTCCCGGCGAGACGCTCTCGGTACGCCACTCTCTGATCGGTTTGCTTTCGCTCCTCGACGACGTCGAGCCAATGGGTAAAGGAAGACGCGAGCCTTCGGTTGCGCATTCGAGCGACGAAGCGACCGACGACGGCGCGTTGACGGCGCATCTCGACGGTTCTTTCGTTCCAAAGCGTGAAAGCTTGCGACAGACGCAATCGAAGCATGTGACTCACGACTTTACGCAGGCGAACCTTGACGTCGTACGATTCAGCCGCAAACTCTCGCCACCGGTTGAACGTCGCCGCCAAGTGTTTCTGCGTAATCGTGCGCAACACCTTGGTGAATACGGCGCGCTTACGCTTTTCATTTTCCATCACGTCATACCACTTGTTGATCGCCGCACTCACTTCACGGACGCGCATTCGAGTGACGAACCTCGACACGAGCGCCGCGTGACGCGCCTTCGACGTCACCAAGCCGCTCCACTGATAAAACGCCATCGACGCGAGACGATTCTGCGATCGCGTGATAACCTTTTGAATCTTGACTCGATTGATTTTCTGTGTCTGCGCGTGTTCGTGCCACGACAAAAAGGTTTTCGAAACCGCTCTATATCGATGCCGCATGATGAAGCCGCGCGCCTTGTTACGATTCGCTATCGCCGTCTGGGCCTTGTCCAACCATCCGGCGAACGCTTTCGCCAGGTGCACGCGACGCATTCGTCCATTCATGATGTCGATGATCTTATCCAGACGATCCTCGTGCGCGGTGGAGAGATCGGCCCACGCGGAGAACGCGGCGTACATGCGTCTGCGCGCCATGCGCTTGAGCATCTGTGTCAAACGCGCGCGATCCCTCATGAGTTTTGCGACGTTGTCCGACCACAGACGGAAGTATCTCGATTCGGTGGCGTTTTGAATTTTCAAACAAATACCACGCAAAACCATACGCTTCGTTTTCAAATCTAGCACGGCGTTGCGCCATCCGAAGAGAGACTCCTTCAGCAGACGCCGTTCAGTTCGTAGAACGAAACGCTGAACCACGAGATTCTTCTCCTTTTCAGTCTTTAATACTTTGTGCCACGCGCGCAGAGCCGCGCGCATCAAATTGGTGCGAAGCGGGTACAAGATCTTGTGCAAGAGTAACTCAGTGTTGGTCGAGAGGAACCCTCCGGCAGCCACCTCCATCGTCGTCATAAGCGTCTCTCGCATCCAGTGCACTCCCTCGTGCTCGTCGTGCGCCGAATCGACGAGCATTTGCACGCGCGCGTGAGAGCTAGAACGCGTGCACAAGCACGCGTACGCGACGCCTCCATCGAAAGCTACGGCTAATATTTCCATCTCCTCGGGCGATCGCGCCTCGGACATGATTTCTCGTCGCTTGTATCGACACAAGCCAGCCTCCAGACCGGCGTCAAAGGCGTCACGGTGACCCTCTCGAATGTTTCCTCTTCGAGCGTTCGAGTAATCGCGTGCAAAGCTACCGCGATAGAACGCGCGCATGAAAGTCTGATGCACGTTCGACGCCATTCGTGACTTTTGAGCGAGAATGCGACGTCTCGCCGCGGATCTGCTGTCGCGAGACGCGTTCGCTGCATCTTCACCCACGTCGTACGCGTACGTCAACGCCATGGCTTCCGGAACGGTGTCGGCGTTCATCCAGAGGTAGGTCTCGCGCATCTGAATCATTCTCGAGGCCACGGTGATGCCTTCGTCGAACGCGTGGACCGCTTCGCCGTATTCAACGTCATCCGTGGGAATGTGTTTCAACACGGCTTCTCTCGCGAGGTTGATGGCGCCGATGGGATCGCTGAGCGCATCGCTGAGCTTGTACGTCGCCGCGTTCTCGGTCTCTTCACCGCAATCGAACGCCGCCTCCACGAGATCGACGCGCACGTCGGGCATTCTCTTGGCGTGCGCGACGACGCTACGACGAAGTTGATGCTGTTTCATCGAGCCTTGCATCTGATACCCGATGGTGAGCGCGTTGTTGAGATGCACGCCGATGCGCTGACTCGGAGCCACGCGCTTTTGGACGTCATCTCTGAGCTTGACACTTTTGACTTCGTTCGCCCACGTTCTGAACGCCACCGAGGCGTACCGATTGAGCACAGAACTATACACTCTCCGCGTTCTCTTCGACGTCGCCGCCGCCCGACGCCACACGGCGAGCGCATTCGTAAGCGATCTCTTCCTGTAGTCTCTATCTTGATACTTTGAAAACGCGAGTTCGATGGATTTACTCGCTACGATCGAACCGCTCTCGCGACGCCATTGTGTGAAACATCTTCTCACCAAGTTTACTTGCTGTAAACCTTTGAATCGGGCGACGATGGAATTAAGTCGTTCTTCGTCTAAATTTTCCAGCATTTTACCTCGAAGTTCGAGAGCTCGGCGCTGTTGCTTCAAGTCAGCCATCTTCTCGTTTCGATCTTCCACCTCTTTTGCCAAATTATCAACTTCTGATTGCGCGAATTCCCGCAAGCGATGGAGTTCGCTGAGCGCCCAGTCTCTGAGCTTGTCGTCAGACTCGTGAAGATCGTGAAGCTCTTGCTCTATGACACGACGAGCGGCGACTTCCTTCTCCAACGCAGCGACCCACTCTTTCATGAGAGCTCCACCCATGGCGTGCATCGCGTGTGGTTTAGCCGCACCGAAGTTAGATCGGTCGTGCGCCGTCGCTTCGCCGTCTCGCGTCAACCGAAATCGCTCGACGGTGCTGAGCGTGCGCACCGACCCGCCCGGCGTGCTCTGTCTCGACGTTCTGCCTCGATGCTCGTCTTGCACGGTGACGCGCGCGTCGTCGTCCGTACCCGTGTCCACGACGCATCCGAGTCGCACCACGGTCACTTTCAACTTGTACGCGTCCAGACGTCTGTGTCGCAGCGTCACCTCGCATCGAGTCCACGCGGCGTCGTTCAGCGCTCGCTTCGCCCCTTCGTCCAGAATCCACTCCTCCCACGTGCCAAAGTTCGCGCTCGCGAACCCCAATCGATGTCTCGCGTGTCTCGTCGCCTGCAACAGACGATCGTTTGCGTACGCGCATCGAAAGCCCACGAACCCGTTGTGCGTCAACACCTCCAACTGACACGCCTCTCGCTCTCTCAGCGCGTTCGCGCTCCCTTTCCCATCGCCCTCGGTATCGATCACGAATCGATACTTTCGCTGCCCGTCCCTCGCCTCGTCGATCTCGTCCACGCACACGTACGGATGCGATTCGTCCGGAGTCACGAAGGCGACGACGTCGCCCGGTTTGATCCCGACGCGCGCCTCCCCCCCTCGCTTGTAATCAATCTCCCTCGCCCCGATCTCCCCCCGCGTCTCCGTCACCATCGTCATCTGCGACCTCGTCGTCGTCTGACACTCGCTCGACGCTCGAGATCGCGACGTTCGCGAGCTCGCGTACGACCCGAGCGCCGCCAGCGCCTCGGCGTCCGTCCTCCTTCGCCGCCCGTCGTCGCGTCCATCCTCCTCCTCCTCCGCACCTCGCGCGAGCGATCGTCGTGCGAACATGGTTTTCACGATTCACCACCCTCGACACCGCGCGCGACGCGACGACGACGCGACGATGGACGATTAATCCGAGCCGAGCCGTCTTCGAATTCGAAATGCACGAGATCGATCGAATTCGCGCGCCGCGGTGCGAAGCGGTGCGACCGCGCGCGAATTCGATCGATTCGCTCGTTCGCGGCGACGCCCTCGCGCGTCGACACCGTCCGTCGGACGCCCGTCCGCGCTCGCGTCTGAGGACCGCCGACGGACGACGTCGGTCGCTCGTCGACATCTTTCAAGGAAAATTGTGGGTGGGTGGTGGCCGTCTCGATAGATAAAAAGGACTTTGATGGTTTATTTGTGTGTTATAATAGAGGGTTTAGGGGTTGGTGTCGAAGGGCGGGAAGACGCGGAGACGGAGACGCGAGACGCGGAGACGCGGAGCGATGCGGTGAGAGAACGAATCCGTGAATTGATTGATAATGAAGAATGAAGAATGCGTGCGTCGCGCGCGCGTGGTGTTCGAGAGACGATCAGGCCATGGTTTCGTCGAAGGGATCGTACGTGCTCTTGCCGTCGTCGTCCAAGAGGTTGAGCGAACGGAGTCTGCGCTCTTGGTAGTACTCCAATTCGTCGAGGGAGGCGGCGAGGGAATCGAAGAAGCCGCCGACGTCGGTGAGGGTGGATTTCTCGGCGAGGCGAACGCGCGTGGCGATCTCTCGACGGATGGCGGTGGACTTGCTCGGAGCGTCGGCGACGCGTTGGGCGTGCGGGGTGGTTAAATACGTCCGCTCGTCATCCGTAGTGCGAGTGGCGAAGCGGGAGAGGGCGTCGGAGACGCCGAGGACGATGGATTCGCAGCACGCCGCTTCGTTCTCGCGAGAGAGCGGATCGGAGATGAGATTCCAGCAGTCTTGACGGAAGAGCGCCTCGAGCAAAAACGCGTCCTGGCCTTGGCAGTTGAGCAAGCGGAGAAAGGTGCGAAGCTCGGGACTCGGGTTCTTGTACGCGCGAAGCGTGAACGTGGGATTTTCACCGAGACCGCACACATCGAGGACGTCGAGCTTGTCGTAATAGTTGACGTCGTCCTCGGGCACGGAGAGGGCGAGAGAGTACCCCGGACTGGGCGTCGCCGCGTCCACGAAACCGAAGTCCAGAGCAAAGGAGGAATCGATGCCTCCGGGAATGTAATTCACCCACAGCGGTTCTTTTTCTTTCAGGGCGCGATCGCAATCCACCCGCGCGGAGACGCCGTCGGCGCCGCCCGCACTGCCGAAGAAACCCGCCACGGCTCCCACGACGCCGCCGTCTCCAACCTTCCACACCGATTCACTCAACGAGCTGTGATTGATGAGATCGATTCCCGGAACGAGCGCGATGTTGGCACCCTCGAGAGGGGCCATCGTTCGCGATCGCAAGATGCCGAACGCCCATCGAAAGCTCGATTCATCGAACGCCCCATCGACGTCGAAAATATCTGGATACTTGGCGAACAAACCGTCCCTCAACTCCTCGTACACCCCGCGCAGATACCCATCGTACCCGGCGGCGTTATCCAACAATTGCGTCCCTTGAATCTCCCCCAACTCCTCCGCCGACCAAAACAACGCCGCGTGCAGCGTCTCGGGGAGCGTCTCGACGTACGCCGCGAACGTCGACCTCGGCCCTCGCTCTCTCTCCTTCAACAGCGTCAACGCCAGCGTCGTCCACGTCGCCAATCCGAACGCCTCGTCCGTCAGTGCCCGACCCAATTCTGCGTCGCTCTTCCCTGTCTCCGGCGTCATCCACAGTTTTCTCGGCACGACGATCGCCCGCGCGCCCGACGACAGCGCCTCTCGCGCGCGCACGCCCCATCCCATATCCATCGCGTCCTCGTCCTCTCCGCTCGCCGACGCCTCGTACGGTTCCACCCTGGACACGTCCGCGCCGTTGGACTCGAGCCACGACCACAGGGCGTCGTACTCGGCCGCGGTCGCGCGCGCGAGCGTCGTCGTCGCGCGCGCGGGCGTCGTCGAGCGTCCGTGGGACGAGAGGGAACGGGGACGGCGCGACGCGGCGACGCGACGAGAGGCGACGCGATCGCGCGCGGCGGCGGCGGTCGTCGTCGTCGTCGTCGTCGTCGTCGTCGCGGCGCGCGCGCATCGCTCGAGCGACGCCATGGCGATCGGGACGCGCGACTGGTTTTGAAGCGATTAGTGCCGGTCGCGTCGCGAGTTCACGGCGCGCGAACGGCTCGATGGATCGCGCGCGCGAGCGAGGCGATTCCGCGTATTTCACCGATGGATACGAACCGCACGGCGACGCGTTCGCGCGCGAGAGCGAGACGAGACGCGATGGGGCGCGATTCGAGCGCAGAGGAAAAGATTTCGAACGGGCGACGGTGACGACGGTCCGAGACGCGACGACGACGGCCGCGACGACGGAGCGTCGATTTTCGGCGAGAGGAGTGAATTTTCCGGCGTCGAGGACCATCCTGTGGGACGACGAGGGCGCGGGCGAGGACGAGGATGACGGGACGGCGACGGCGAGCTCGAGCGGGTGCGCGCCTCGCGTGCGCGTGCGCGGAGACGCGAGCGAGGCGATCGCGCGCGCGGTCACTCGCGTGAGTGGAGGGGAGGAGGAGACGCGGGCGTTTGAAATCGTGCGCTCGCGCGGGAGAATCGAGCCGGGAACGATGGCGTTGGTCGGGAGGAGCGGCGACGCGAGGCGGACGACGGTTGAGGTGACGGCGTCGAGCGAGGAGGACGCCGAACATTACGCGGCTCTGGACGATGGGTGCGTGGAATTCACCGCGCGGTTGGTGCCGGAGGATCCGAACGGGGACGAGTATTCGGTGGCGTCGACGCTGCACGGCACCGCGTGGACGAACGAGGATGACATGCGGATGGAGTTTTACGAGGCGTGCGAGAGAGACTCGACGTTGTTTCCGGCCAATTATTGTCCCATGCGCGCGGTCGCGACGACGATGGAGAGCGGCGGCGCGCGTGCCCTGCGCGTGGTGTTCGCCGTCAACATGCCGTCGTGCGATTTCGAGCTGAGACCGATTCATCCGCTTCGCGTGGCGACGAACGAGACGTCGGTGGACGCGCTCGCGGCGGCGGCGAGCGGCGAGGACGGCGTCTCCACCGGATTCGTGACGCTCGATAGAACGCGTCGCGTCGTCTTCTTGGCCGAAAGCGCGCGAGGCACGGACGATGAACCCCTGACCGGGGTGTGGATGCAAGGCATCGATCGCGCCGACGGTCCCGCGACTTGGGCGGCGTGCCTGCGGTTCGCGTGCTCGGATCGTCTGAGCAAGCTCACGCAGCGAGGAAAGTTTTTATTCGTCAGCCTGTTCGCCGGTGCGAGCTCGCCTGCGTTTTACGAAGTCACCGCGACGCACTCGAGCGCACCGTTCGTGCCGTTCGGCGTCGACATGATCGTGAGACCCGGTGAGACGGCGGAGGCGCAAGCGACGCCCTTGGACGCGGGCGTCGTGCCCGCGTATTTCAAAGTGACTCCGGAGGAGTACGGCGCCGAACACTACGGCTTCGAGTACGGGGAAGGGTTCGTCTCGAGCGATGGTCGCGCGTACGACGACGAGGTGCACCCCGCAGAGGAGGAGGAGGAGGTGGAAGACGAAGAGCAGTTTGACGCCGACGAGGACGACGAGGAAAATCGAGAACGAAACGCTCGCATGGAGGCGTTACAACGCGAGATCGACTTTATCCGCGATAAAATCGCATCCATATCCCAGGAGGACTATGAATACGACGAGAAGGAGAACGTCGAACGTTTCGACGACGAGGATGATGTGATTCGTCGTCGTCTCGACGACGATGAGCTTCCGAGCAGACGCGCCGTCGTCGACGACGACGACGTCAGCGACGCGGTGCGGCGACTGGCGGACGAGTTGAACGCCGACATCCAACGATCGAAATTCGGCGCGAGCGATTCGAACGTCGAGACCGATCCCAGAGCGCGAGGTTACGTTCGTGTTCCCTCTGACGACGTCGACGCCGCGGCGCACGAAGCGGCGATTCGAGAGACGGATGAAGAAATCTCGCGTCTGTTGGCGGCGAACGCGCTCGGCGGCGAACTCATCCGATCGCGCGTCGATGGCCCAACGCCCTTCTCGGTGGACGAGGTCGAGGAAGATCACTTCCCCAGGATAAAGTACGACGCCTCGCTCGCCGACCAAGACGACGCCGACGCCGACGCCATCATCTCCAAATACCTCCCCTCGCTCGACCGAGCCGCGCTCGCGGACGACGACGAGCCTTAAAATCAACGCACACACCACTCCTCCGACGACCCATCGCACCGTCCGTTGTCGTCCTCGTCTTCACCCTTTCGTCCCGTCCCATCCCGTCCCGTCCCGTCCCGTCCAGAGCGTTCTCACATCCTCGCGCGCATGCGCACCGCTCGACCGACGCTCGCGTTGGCGCGCCATCCACTCGAGACGCGCGCTCGACGTCGAACGAAACGCGTTCGATCGATCGAGACGCGCGCCGAGGACGACGACGACGACCGCGTCGAGCGCCGCGTCCAAGTGTGCGCGTCCAAGGAGTGCACACGCAGAGGCGCGCGCGGGACGTTGGAACGACTGCGAGCGAGCGCGGAGACGCTCGAGGGCGAGTCGAGAGTTCTCGTCGAGACGACGACGTGTCAATCGGAGTGCGGGAGCGGGCCGAACGTGAAATTGTTGCCGGAGGGGGTGGTGTTGAACGGCGTGCGAAGCGACGAGGACGCGGAGGCGGCGCTTCGGAGAGCCGCCGAGTGAGACGCGGGGACGCGATGGCGACGACGACGACGGCGCGCGCGAACGCCATCGTGGAATTACTTCGAGAGCGTGGAACGAGCGATGTGAGGGCGTGGGCGACGTCGTACATGAAGGGAACGACGCCGTTTTTTGGGTGTAAGATGCCGACGACGCGCGCGTGCGTGCGGGACGTCGTCGTCTCGGGCAGGAGCGGGACGAAAAAGCGCGGTCGGGATGGACCCTCGTACGTCGACGACGCGGTGTCGTTGTTGACGCACACGCACGGGGAGGCGAAACAGGCGGGGACTATTTTATTGTGCGAACACGAACCGGCGAGCACTCTGGCGACGATGGACACGCTGCGCAGACTCGAGCGAGAGGTTTTACGCGGACCGGAATACGTCAACGACTGGGCGGTGACGGACGCGTTCGCGACCAAGGTTTTGAAAAAGATGTGGAAACACAATCCGGCGCTCGCGCCGACGATTTTGGCGTGGTCTTGGGACGAGACGACGAGCCTGTGGCACAGACGATGCGGCGTCGTCGCCTTTGTCTCATACTGGAAGGAGAAGGAGAAAAACGTGAGCGCGTTACCGGATGATTTCGCGTTTAAACTCGTGGACGCGTGCGAAGCCAACCTCCTCGCCGCCCCTCGCGAGCGATTCGCACAGACCGGGACGGCGTGGGTGACGCGATACGCGTTGGCGTGTCGAGACGCCGACGTTCGCGAGCACGCTCTGCGCATGGTGACGAAACACGGCGCCGTGTGGACGACCGAG
>MPLT02149976.1_pt1 | contig 10657 bp, 3 predicted proteins | sample 1617391 | NCBI WGS metagenome assembly MPLT02 (sample SAMN05944800, study PRJNA350692) | marine metagenome | biome: marine; feature: ODZ; material: water; isolation source: 70 m water sample filtered on 0.2 um supor filter | place: Pacific Ocean | collected 2012-04-08 | depth 70m m
CGACGTTCGCCTTCGTCTCACCCGTCTCCGCCGCCACGGCATCGATGAGAGTCTTCTTGTTCAATCCAGACGTCGCGTATCCCCTACGATCGAATCGCGCCGCGTGCATTCGTCAGTCGTCGCGTCTCGCGCGCGTCCCGCCGCAATTTAAAAACGCGCCGTCGACCCATCACCGCTCTCGACCGCGCTTCCCGTCGCGCCGCACCCCCCGATCTTCCTCACAATCACGCGCGACGATATTCCCAACGTCTTTACCCCGCGCGCGCGTCGTCTCATCCCTCACGCGCGCGCCCGTCGTCGTCATCGTCTTTCCCGCGCATTTGAACGATGAGACCACTCGACCGCTCGACGCCGACGACCTCGGCGTCGGCGCTCGACCTCCTTCCGAGCGAGACGCACCTGGAGACGACGCGCGTCGTCGTCGCGCGCGCGGTGGCCAACATATCTCTCGCTCGTCCGTTCGTTCGTTCGCGCTCGCGGTGGCGTGTGACGCGCGAATGCGCGCGCGCGGTCGGCTCGTGGTGAAATGACGAGTCATGACTCGTGAACGAGTCCCTCTGTCCCCGATCGATGATTCGATCGCCATGGATGATTCACGCGTGATCGATCGATCGCGCGCGCGAGACGCCGACGCGCGACTCGCGAGCGTCCGTCGCGCGCTCGGAACGAGTGCGCCGTCCGCGGTCGTCGGTGCATGCGCGCGCGAGTGGACGCTCGCGAGGCGGGCGCGAGGGAGCTCGCGGGACCGCTCGCGGGAAGACGCGCGCGCGGTGGAATCGTCGCGAGCGTCCACGCGAGGCGCGCGCGAGTGCGCGCGAAGGGGGCGAACGAGTCGGTGGTGATGTTGGCGAGACGCGTCGACGTCGGACGACGGGGGGTGGTGGCGGTGGGAAGACGCGTCGGGGGCGGTGGGCGAGGAGAGGATTGGCGCGTCGTCGCGAACGCGGCGGCGACGGACGACGACGGCGCGCCGTCGACGTCGTACGCGATGTCGGACGTCGTCGGTGATGAAGACGTTCGACGGTTTGCGCGTGGGTTGTCGCGGTTGTCGATGGGGGGGAAGGCGACGCCGAGGGCTCGGACGTTCGCGTCGGAGGCGGCGGAGGCGGAGGAGCCGGCGAGCGCGTCGACGCCGACGATTCGAGGCGAGATCAAGCGTGTGACGTTTCACTCGAGAGAGAATGGGTACACGGTGGCTCGAATGGCGGTGGACGACTCGTGCGAGTTACCGCCGGGGGCGTTGGCGACGCCGAAACGGCGTAGGAAGGGGGCGGCGGCGGCGCCGACGGTCACCGTGGTCGGGACGCTTCCGGGGGCGAGCGAGGGTCAGATGCTCGAGCTCGTCGGGCAGTGGAGAGAAAACGTCAAGTATGGCGTCGAGTTCATGATCACGGGCGCGCCGACCGAGTTGAAACCGTCGAACGAGGACGGCATGCTTCGTTATCTGAGCGGCGGGGCGCTTCCGGGATGCGGCAAGGTGACGGCGGAGCGACTCGTCAACCACTTTGGCGTCGATTTGATGGATGTTTTAAACGCATCAGACGCCGCCAAAAGACTCGTCGCGTGCGACGGAATCGGTCCCAAGACGGCGCTCAAGCTGAAAACGAACTGGGATGAGTCACGCGGTAAACGCGACGCGGCGGTGTTTTTGGAAAAGCACGGCGTCCCGCTCGCGCTCGCACAACGAGCGGCGTCGCAGTTCGGTCCAATGACGGAAGATTTGATCCGAGGGAACCCTTTCGAGACACTCGGGTCGGTTCGCGGTGCTACGTTCCACCGAATCGACGCTTTGGCGTCCAGACTCGGGAAAAGACCGGACGATCCCGCGCGTTTGGGAGCCGCCATCATCGAGGTTCTGAGCGCCGCCGCGGTGAGCAACGGGCACGCGTTTTTGCCTTGGAACAAAATTGTAGACGGTGTGCGCGCGCTTTTGGGACAATCGACCATCGTCGACGACGCGAGCATGTACGCGGCGGCGGAGGCGATGCGCGAAAAGGGTGAAATTCGCGTGCAGAGTTTGTCCGACGCCGGCGTCTTTGACGGAGACTGGTACAACGCGGCGGTGTACACGAGCGCCATGCACAGCGCGGAGGTCGCGGTCGCCTCTGATGTCACGAAACGCATGCTTCGTCCACAAGTCAAGGTCGACGCCGCGCGCGTCGAGCGTTGGCTCGAGGCTGCGGCGCAAAAGGAGGGTTGGCGCGAGCTCAGTCAGGCGCAAAAGGACTTCGTGCGTCTCGCGCTCGAGTCGCCGGTGACCATCCTCACCGGTGGTCCGGGCACCGGCAAAACGTTCGCCACGCACGTTATCGTGCGTTTGTGGCGAGCGATGGGTAAGAGCGTCGTGATGTGCGCACCGACAGGTCGCGCCGCGCAGCGTTTGATGGAGATCACCACCGCGGGGAGAGATATTTCAAATCCCGTGATGAGCTCGACGATCCATCGACTGTTGGAGTTCAAAGCTTCGGATGCGCTGGAGGGCATGGAGGACGACGGGCCGTTGCAAGCGTTGTCGTACAAGGGGAGATTTTCGCGCGACTCGAAGAATCCAATCAAAGCCGACGTCGTCGTCGTTGACGAGAGCTCCATGCTGGACTTGCCGCTCGCGGCGGCGCTCATGGCGGCGGTGCCGGCGAACGCACAAATCGTATTCGTCGGTGATGCCGATCAGCTTCCGTCGGTTGGTCCGGGCAGTCTGTTGCGCGATCTTCTCGCCGCTCAGAACGTCCCGAGCATCGCGCTCACAGAAATCTTCCGACAAGCCGCGGCAAGCGGCATCGTCAGAGCGGCGCACGCCATAAACTCTGGGGCGTTCCTTCCGGTGGACATCAGAGAACAACGATACGACGCGGACGTGAACGAACTTCGCGTCGTCGCGAACGCTCAGGACGTGGACATGACATCGACGGATCCCAATCTCAGACCCGATTGTCTGTGGGTGAGCTTGCCGAACGAAACGAACGTCAACGTCGAATCCGTGCTCGACCACGTGTTGAGCGACATTTTGCCGTCTCACGGGTTCACCTCCAACGATCTTCAGGTGTTGTCACCGATGCGCCGAGGCGTGGCGAGCACGAGCTCCCTGAATAACTGGCTGCAAAAGTCGCTCAATCCGAGCTCTGAGAGCAAAAACGAGGTCACCGTGGGTACGTTTTTGGGCGACGTCGTCTTTCGCGAGGGTGACCGCGTGTTGCAGCAACGAAACGACTACGACAAGGAAGTCTTCAACGGCGACTTGGGCATCATTCGTCAGATCGACGCCAAGGAGAGCACGGCCGTCGTCAGTTTCGGCGCAGATTTCAAGGAGGTGACGTACACCAAGGGAGAACTCAGGGACTTGATTCCCGCGTACGCCATGACGATTCACAAGGCGCAAGGCAGCGAGTATCGAGCGGTGGTCCTCGTCATGACGAACGCGCACAAGCCCTTACTCCGTCGAGAACTCCTCTACACCGGCGTCACCCGAGCAAAGGAACTTCTCATCGTCATCGCCCCGCGTTCGGCGCTCACCACCGCCATCGACACCGCGGGCAAAGATCACAGGTGCACCGGCTTGGTCGAACGTCTCGCCGCGCGCCAACCGAAAAATCCGCGATGACGCGTTCGACGCCATCGAAACGCCCAAACACGCGTCGCGCGTGCGTTAGTAATACATATACCTATGTATCATCACGCGACGTCCACGCTCGCCGCGCACCGCGCGCGCGACCACCTTTTTCACCGACTCGCGCGCGCCCGCGGCGTCGACGCCGAGCCTCGGAATTCCCGACTCCTCACACCCGCACCGCGGCGCCCTCGACCCACCGACGCGCGCGACGGAGGCGCTCGATCGTTCGCATCGACGCGTAGACGGCGTCTTCGCGCGCGCGCGAACCGTCGACCGCGGAGCGACGACGACGACCGCGGAGAGGCGTCGGGACGCGCGTCCCCGCGGTTTACCCTTCCGCGCGCCATGTCGTCCGCCGCGGCGCGGTTTCTCTCGCGCGCGGCGCGATCGAGCGAGTCCGTGCGCGCGGTGACGATCCCGCGCGCGTTTTCGGCGGACGCGAGCGCGGTGAACGAGCGCGTGTCGACGCAAGGAGGGGAATCGTCCTCTCGCGCGGCGCAACCGTCGGAGGAGACGCGCGGCGGTCGGGACGCGGACGCGAGCGCGCGAGACGGTGGAGAGACGAGCGCGAGCGGCCGAGGGGTGTCGAGCGCGACGGTGACGGGAAGGAAACTGGGAGATAAGTTTCCCAAGGATGTCGTGGACGACATCTATCGAGGAAGTTTTCGAAGCCAGACGGGCGTGAGTCTCAAGTACATGTTGGATTTCGGGGCGCAGCCGATACACAAGCAATTGATGGTGAGCGCACAGTTTCTGCACAATGAGCTTCCGGTGCGATTAGCGCATCGCGTCGCTGAGCTGGAAAATCTGCCGTTCGGTCTGAGCGACATGCCCCAGGTGCTCGACGTCAGGGACTGGTACGTGGAGTCGTTCACGGAGCTGAGACAGTTTCCACCGATCGAGAGCACGGAGGACGAGGAACAGTTGACGAACATTTTGAAACGAATCATGACGCGTCACGAGAACGTGGTGCCCATGATCGCGAGGGCGGTGCTCGAGCTCAAGGAACAACTCGCGGCGCAGCGGCCGAGGGGCGCCCGACCTCCCTCGGCGCGCAGGGGAGGCACGTACGCGACGACGGATCTCAACGAGTTTCCAGAGGTGCACCAATTTTTGGATGGTTTTTACATGAGTCGAATCGGCATGCGCGTGCTCATAGGCCAACACATTGCGTTGCACGACCCGCCCAAGGAGGGATATATTGGGTTGATTCACACGTCGCTGAGCCCTCTCGAGGTTGCGCGAGACGCGATCGAGGATGCGCGGGCCATTTGTATGCGTGAATACGGTGACGCGCCAGAGGTTGAATTGTACGGCGAAGAAGGTTTCACGTTCGCATACGTACCGGGGCATTTGCATCAAATGTTATTCGAACTTATTAAGAACTCGCTGCGGGCGGTCAGCGATAGGTTCATCGACAGCGACGTGACGCCGCCTCCCATCCGCGTGATCATCGCGGAAGGAGCGGAGGACGTGACGATCAAGGTGTCGGACGAAGGAGGCGGGATTCCTAGGAGTGGTTTACCGAAGATCTGGACGTACTTGTACAGTACGGCGAGAAGTCCGTTGAAGGACATGGACGCTGACTCAGCGGGCCCCGTCGTCTTGGCGGGCTACGGTTACGGTCTTCCGCTCTCCCGTCTCTACGCCAGATACTTTGGAGGTGATTTGCAGGTGTTGTCGATGGAAAACTACGGCACAGACGCGTATTTGCATCTGAATCGACTCGGAGACATGGCTGAGCCACTCCCTTAAATTGCGCGGCGCTTTGTAATTTTAAACGGGTCTTTTGATTTCGGTTTTACATTCTATTGGGTATCTCTATAGACACTTCATTCAGTCCGGGGTTCGTTTGTGTGAGCACCGCGCTTTCAAAAAACCGCGCGACGCTCCGAAATCCGCCGGTACTCGACACTCGCGTTGTTCGTGCGAGTGTCCAGCTCAGCCGAGCTGAGCGATGTGGGACTTAAGTCTCTGCTTTTGAGCGTCGTCGCAATGATGCATGAGCGCTCGCAAGAGATCCCGCGGGAGCGCTTGGTCGCCTCCACCGCGTTGCGCCGCGTTCACTGCGTGACGATCGAAGATGCCGAAAACAATCCCAAAGGCGGCGCCGAAAGCTTTGTGAGTTGCCGGAGAAATTTCGAGCAGGTGGGCTCGCTCCAACGCCGCCGCGAGCGCGCTGACGAGCGCCAACGTCGTGCCGGTGCGCGACGTGAGGGGCGCGAGTTGCTTGCTCACGTCCGCGACGTTCATACCAGTCGCGCCGGCACCCAGCGTACCCTCCACAGCGACACCATTCATGAGCTGCACCGAATTCGCGGCGGCCAAGAGCAACGCCTCGGCGCTCGGATTGTTCGTCGCATTTTTACCACCCAGGAGCATGCCGACGTTACGCAAGATGGCCCACACGAGGGTTGCCGCCGCGGCGGACCCGATCGGGAATCTCGGAAGCGCCTTCGCGAGCAACGTTCTACCCTTGGGTAGGGTGATGATGCGTTGGAAGACGCCGTCGTGCTCGGCGCCGCCCACCGCGAGCACGGGCACCGAAGGCAAACGCAACGTGCTCACCAACCCGTCGAGCAAGAACATGCGTCTCTTCTTGAGCGCGTCTTCGCTGTCGCTCGGTCGACCCTCCTCGAGTTGACGATCGATGTCGTCCACGTCGAGTAACAAGCACATCGAGTCTTCGATCATGATGCGCGCCGCCAAGAGCGGCTCTTGTTCGAGTCTGCGCTGCGATCCCTCCTCCTGCGCCTCGTCGCCGTCTCCGCTCGGGGCGCCTCCGGAGGACACGTCCAAGAGAGGTTTCGGCGAGCGAATCATACCGAACGGCACCTTACCCAAACCCGACAAACCTGGCACAAAGATCACCGGACCGCGCGCCTCCTTTTCGTGAGACGCGAGCTCTCGCAGATGCTCCGGACAAAACGGCTCTTTGAGCTTGGACGGATTGTTGCGACGCAACCACGACTGGTAAACGTAATCGTGCTCGTACGCCGTACGATCTTGCGGGTGCGTCGCGCTCCACTGAATGCGCAGGATGCTCTCAATCTCGTCGTTCGCCATGTACTGTCCGCAGTAGTGCGGTCGTCCACGCGGTCGCTGTTCCCTCGGTCTTCGTCGTTGTTGCCGAGGCTGACCTTGCGGCATCGGCGCCGACGGCATCTGCGGCGTCGCGCGCACGCCCGGCATCCCCGGCACGTCCATCGGCACCGGACTCGGTCCGTCTGCCCACTCCGGCAAATCCTCCCCTCGATACTTTTGAGGCTGCCGCTGCGGCGGCGGCGCCCCCGGCATGGGCGGCATCCCGGGCGGCATCCCCGGCGGCATCCCGGGCGGCATCCCCGGCGGTGGCATCATCCCCGGCGGCATCTGTCCGTACGGTTTCGGCACCTGCGGCGGCGGCGCGATCGCTTGTCCCAGCGCCCGTCGCTCGAAATCCGCCTGCGTCATCCCTCGCCCTCCGCTCAACGCGTTCGGATTCAACAAATCACCCGGCGTCAAAAGCCCACCGCTCCCCGCCATGGCCTCTTCCTCTCTCGTGCTCGCGATGTGCACCTCCTCCACGCGCTCTTCCAATCGAAGCGTGGAGATATCATCCTCCAACTCGCCCCCGAGCTCGCCGATCAACTCCGGGTTCGCGGGCTCGCCGAAAAAACCACTGTTCGCGCGGTCGCACGATCGCGTCGCGCGCGTCGTCAGTCTCCGAGCGTCATCGGCATCATCGAGCGACGTTCCATCGTCGCGCCAGTCCTTCATTCACCACCACGCGCGCGTCCTCGCGCCGCATTCGAAGAATCACGCGCGCGCCCCGACGATCGTTCGATCGACATCTTCCCCCATCCCTCGCGTCCCCCGCGTCCTTCTCGCGTCCACGCGCGCGCGCCATCGTCGCCGCGCACTCTTCCTCGCCCGTTCGCCTCGCGCGCGTTCGCCGAGCGCACCTCATCGTCGAGTCCGCGCGCACGATCGATCTCGACCCTCTCGCGGCGTCGCGATGTGTCGAGCGAGCGTCACGGCTCTTCCGTCTCCTCAGACGCCGGTCCTCGTCCGCGTCTCGCGAGTCATGCCGAAACAAAAGTACACCGCGTTCGACGTCGCCGCCGTCGTCGCCGCTTTGCGACGATCGTGTCTCGGGTCTTGGTGCGCGAACGTCTACGACGTGGACGCGAGGACGTACGCGCTGAAATTTAATAAATCGTCCGGCGCGGTGGCGCGAGACGATGGGATCGATCGCGCGCGGGCGGAGAGCGAGAAAATCGTGGTGTTGATCGAGAGCGGGTGTCGGGTGCATCGAACGAAGTACGATCGAGGACGACGAGAGGGACCTTCAAAGTTTACGCAAAAGGTGCGAATGCACGTCAAGACGAGACGACTGAACGACGTGCGGCAGATAGGGAAGGATCGAGCGATCGATTTCACGTTCGGGGCGGGGGAGACGGAGTGTCACGTGATCGTGGAGTTGTATTCGCAGGGGAACGTGGTGCTGACGGATGGGAATTACACGGTGTTGACGCTGCTGCGGACGCACCGGGACGACGAAAAGGGCGTGAAAATCATGGGGAATCATCAGTATCCGCTCGATCGGTTCAAGGGGTTCAAGAGGTACGATCGGAATGATGTGGTGAGCGCGTTGGAGCGCGGTGCGGTGGCGGGAGAGACGTCGGAGGAGGATGGCAACGGGAAGGAGGCGCGCGCGCCGGGGACGCTGCGAGAGGCGCTGTGTCGGGCGTTCGGGTACTCGCCCGCCATCGTGGAACACATAGCGCTCACGGCGGGGATCGAGAAGGCGTCTTCAGCGTCGCTTCCGTTCGATGACGACGTTCGAGAGTCGTGCGTCGATCGATTAGCGGTCGCCGTGCACGAATTAGAGAGTTGGTTCGAGGGCGTGACGACGGGAGAGATTGTCGCCTCGCCGCACGTGTGCACCAAGATGGACGCCAAGGCGGACGGCACGGAGGAGATTGAAATCTTTGACGATTTCTCGCCGTTTGTGTTGAAACAGAACGAACATCGAGCAACGAAGACGTTCGATTTGCCACCGGGCACCGATCCAGTGTTCGCGTTCGACAACGCCGTCGACGAGTACTTCATGGCGCTCGAGGCGCAGTCTCAAATTCTCGCGCGACGAAAAGCCGAACAACAAGCCATAGCCAAGTTAGAAAAATCCATCAAGGACCAAAAGAATCGCGTCGAGCAACTCGAGCGCGAGCGCGAGAAGGAGGAACAGCGCGCGATGTTGATAGAATACAACCACGAGGCGGTGGACACCGCCATCGAGGCGGTGAACTCGGCGCTCGCGAACGGCATGTCGTGGGCCGAGCTCGAGGCGATGATCAACGAGGAGCGTCGACTCGGAAATCCAGTCGCTGGAATGATCAAGACGCTCGACTTGGATCGGAATCACATCACCATCATGCTCTCGAACGATCTCGATGTCTCGGACGAGGACGCGCAGCAGGGCGGCAAGTCGAAACGCGTCGCCGTCAGCGTGGATTTAGGATTGAGCGCGCATGCGAACGCCTCGATGCGCTTCGCGGCCAAAAAGAAGCACGCGGAAAAGTTTGACAAGACGATGGACGCGCAGGCGCGCGCGGTAGCGGCGGCTGAGGCGAAGGCGAAGGCGGCGATCGAAAAGGTGGCCAACGGCGCTGTCATCTCCAAGGCGCGACAGACGCTTTGGTTTGAAAAGTTCAACTGGTTCATCACGACTGAAAACTGCCTGGTGCTTCAAGCGAAAGACGCGACGCAAGCGGATATGATCATGTCGCGCTACATGCTTCCAGGTGATGCCTTTGTGCACGCGGACGTACCGCAGGCGCCGGTGACGCTTGTGAAACCACCACCCGGATCAAAGGTGCGCGCCGTGCCGGCGTATTCGCTCGTGCAAGCTGGGGCGGCGGTCATGTGCCGAAGCAGCGCGTGGAACTCGCGCGCGGTGAAATCTGCGTGGTGGACGACGGCGGAGAAGGTGAGCAAGATATCGCCGGTCGCCGGTGATCGATTACCTCCGGGAGAGGCGTACGTCGCGCACGCCGATAAACAATTCCTTCCGCACGCGCAACTCATCATGGGGTTCGGTCTCATGTTTGTCGTGAGCGAGAAAAACGCCGATGCGCACAAACACGATCGTTTGGTGCGAAGCGATATCACCATTTTAGAAGACGACGTCGTGGGTGAGGACGATGGTGACGATTCCGGAGATTCTACGGCCGAGGACGTCAACATCAAGCGAGTTGACAAACTCGCGGACGACCTCGACGATGCGACCACTCTGAAGAGCGCGGATGACGCGGAGGAAGACGCGATGGATGACGAGGCCGATGGTGGTGTCAGCGACCGAGCCGAGGTGCGTGAACAACCGACGACAGGAAACAAATCGTCCTCAGCGCCTCGAATGTCGGCGAAGGAGCGCAAATTACTAAAGAAGAAAAAGGGTGGCGGAGGAAAACGCGGAGACTCGGACGACGACGACGATTTCGTCGATCCCTTGGCCGCGCACGCGTCCACGCCGGTCAAGGCAAAGAAGGAACCGAACGAGGGTGGTCCCAGCGGTGGTAAGGCGCTGCTTCGAGGCAAAGCGGCGAAACTCAAGCGCGCCAAGGCCAAGTACGCGGATCAAGACGAAGAGGATCGCGCGCTGGCGATGAATTTACTCGGCGCGGGCGGCGGTTCGAAGAAATCCGCCGCCGCGAAAAAGGCGGAGAAAAAGGCGGAACAGTTCGAGGAGCGTAAACTCGAGAAACCGGAGGCGCCGACCGCGCCGACGCCCGCGCCGCCTCTGTACAAGCTTCGCGCCGCCGAGAAGCACGCCAAGCGCGAAGACGGCTCGACCGGTGGTGGAGAAGCCGACGACGAAAACGACGAAAATGGTGATGACGAAACGTCCGGGCTTTCGCTGGAAGAGCGACTCAAGCTCGATGACGAGCGCGTCGCCGTCGTCAATCGAATCGTCGGCGCCGCGCTGAAAAACGACGACATCGAGTACTGTCTCCCCGTGTGCGCGCCCATGGTCGCCGTCAACGCCCTCAGATTCCGCCTCAAACTCAC
>MPLT02061926.1_pt1 | contig 10652 bp, 12 predicted proteins | sample 1617391 | NCBI WGS metagenome assembly MPLT02 (sample SAMN05944800, study PRJNA350692) | marine metagenome | biome: marine; feature: ODZ; material: water; isolation source: 70 m water sample filtered on 0.2 um supor filter | place: Pacific Ocean | collected 2012-04-08 | depth 70m m
CAGAAAAAATATATAAAGTATTAGCTAGAAATAATACTTGGCAGATACCTACAATATCTATTTATAAAGTTCCTATATATAAAATGTTTAGAAGTAAATATTGGATTCAAAATTTAAAGTACTTGCCTAAAAAAACTGAAAAAAATTGGAAACAAAGAATAACATCTTCAAATGACAAAATAAATTCAAATCAAAAAGATTTTTCAGATTGGGTACAAAAAACTACAAAAGAAATGCATGAATATGGAATCAAATTTATGGCAGGAACTGATACACCCCTTGGTTTTTTAATTCCTGGGTTTAGTTTACATGTTGAATTAGAATTACTTGTAGAAAGTGGATTAAGTGAATTGGATGCAATTAAAACAGCTACCATAAATCCTTCAAAATATTTTAAGATGCAAGATTACCTTGGACTGATTAAAAAAAATTATATAGCTGATTTAGTGTTATTAAATTCTAATCCATTAGAGAATATAAAAAACACAAGACAAATCTCAGCTGTTATAAAGAATGGTAAGATTTTTGAGAACCCTTTAAAAATTGAAAAGAATTAATTATTGACCAAGGTTATCAATATTATAATGTTTTTTAAAATATTTTTCTAATGCAGTTGATAAAGCTTCTCCAAAACTATTCCATTGAGTAGAATTTTCCCTTACATCTGGAAGGGGTAATTCAAGTTGTATAGAACTTATTTTTCCCCCATTCCCATTAGACCCATATTTAGAAGTATTATATCCTCCACTAAAATATCTCATTCCCATTGGACTTGGGTCATTTAAACTTGGCAAACATTTATATCCTAAATCATCTAGAATATTTCCAAAACTATTCTCACCTCTTAATACTTGTACGAAGTTTTCTGATGATATTTCTACTAATTTATTGATACTACTTTTATTTTGGTAACTACTATTATTAAGTTCAGCATCCGTTTTATCTAGTTCACTCCCAGAAAGCAAGTAACCAAGCCAGATTCTTAAATCATTAAATCCATCTGGATTTGCTCCATGTCCATGCATGTCTATAAAAAGACCATAAGAATACTTTTCTAATATTTTATTATTTGCTGAATTGATATAATAATGGAATTCATCCCATGCTCTTTTTGCATAAACATTTCCTTGAGTTGCTTCATTAACCTCTCTATTTGCATCCATCTTTTTTCTATCAAGATTATTAATAATTAAATGAGGTCGAGACCCAAAATTTGTTTTAAGAACATCCATAACTGCTTTTGAAAGTTCTTTTGTATTTTTATCTGTAACCATTGTACCAACTGTTCTATCTGGAATTTGTGCAGGCATCATAGCACCACCATGAGGAGCAGCAATTATTACAGGTAGGTTTCCTGAATAATATTCTATATAATTATTTACTCCAGAATATTTTTGACCTGCAACATATGGACCATCGCTTCCTAGATCAGGAAAAACAATTTCTTCAACTTCAACAACTGCTTCTTTATCTCCACAGGAAATAAATATAAAGGAGGTAAATAATAAATAAATAAAGTATCTAGATAACATACTTGAGTTTAAATTTTATAAAGTTAAAAGTAAATTTATCTTTAGATTAATATAGCTTATTTTTTTAAGAAAAGATTCTATATTAGATTTTAATTATGATACTAAAAATCAAACCCTATAAGATTATATTTTTCCTTTTATTTTTTTCTTTTAATATTTATTCTCAAAACTTAAATTACATTTTTAAAAGCGGAAAAGAAGGATATAAATGTTTTAGAATTCCTACAATTATAAAATCTAAAAACGGAACAGTTTTAGCATTTGCAGAAGGAAGAAAAAATAATTGCAGTGATACTAGTGATATAGATATAGTTTTAAAAAAATCATATGATAATGGATTGACATGGTCTAAATTACAAGTTATATGGGATGATGGTAAAAACACTTGTGGAAACCCTTCTCCTGTTTTAGACAATAAATCAGGCAGAATTAGTCTTCTATCAACTTGGAATTTGGGAACTGACCATGAATGGGAAATAATTCAACAAAAAAGCGAGGATACTAGACGTGTTTACTTAATTCATTCAATTGATAATGGGGAATCATGGACAAAACCAAAAGAAATAACCAGTAATGTCAAAAAACCAAATTGGACTTGGTATGCTACTGGACCAGTTAATGGTATTCAATTAAAAAAAGGAAAGAAAAAAGGAAGATTAATTATCCCATGTGATCATATTGAAAGTAAATCAAAAAAATATTTTTCTCATATTATTTTCTCTGATAATGGTGGTTTAGATTGGAAATTAGGTGGTTCAACAAATCAGGATAAAGTCAATGAATGTACTGTTGTTGAGTTGAGCAATGGCAAATTAGTTTTAAATATGAGAAATTATACTGATGATAGATTAAGAAAAATGTCTATAAGTGAAGACCAAGGAAAATCATGGAGCAAAATATATTCAGACAGTTTTTTAATTGAGCCCGTATGTCAAGCGAGTATGATCTCTATAAAAAGACCTTTTAGTAGAGAAATAATTGCTTTTTCAAATCCAAACAGTAAAACTAATAGAGAAAAAATGTCATTAAAATTAAGCTTAGATCAAACAAAAACTTGGTCAAAAACTATTCTCTTACATAGTGGACCATCAGCTTATTCAAACTTGATTCAATTAAACAATAAAGAAATAGGTTGCTTATTTGAAGGTGGTAATAAGAGTCCTTATGAAGGCATAGCATTTAAAAAAATTCTAATTAAAGATTTATTATCTAATTAAAAATTTTAACTGTCAATTCTCCTTGAGAATTTATATGAGCTCTATACATTCCTGGAGTATTCATTTCCATAGCTATGTTTCCTTTGTTATCAATAGCTATTACACCACCATTTCCACCAAGCTTAGCTACTTTATCATGTATTACTATTCTAGCTGCTTCTTTTAGAGAAAGCCCCTTATATTCTATCAATGCTGATATATCGTAAGCTACAACATTTCGTATAAAAAACTCTCCCCATCCAGTTGATGAAACAGCACATGTTTTATTATTAGCATAAGTTCCTGCGCCAATTACTGGGACATCCCCTATCCTATTCCATTTTTTATTAGTCATACCTCCAGTTGATGTTCCGGAAGCTAAATTTCCATTTTTATCTAAAACAACACATCCTACTGTACCGTATTTTTGATTCATATATTCTTTTGAATTTATCAATGAAATCTTATCATTATTCAATTCCTTTTCTTTAACATTTTTTAAACTCTTAATTCTTCTTTTAGTTAAAAAATATTTTTGATCAACTATATCTAAACCTTGTTCTTTTCCAAATTGATCTGCACCTTCACCAGAAAGAAATACATGAGGAGAATTCTCCATTACTTTAATTGCGGCTGAAATAGGATTTTTTAAAGTTCTAACTCCAGCTACTGCACCAGCATTTAATGTTTTTCCATCCATAAATGAAGCATCAAGTTCAACTGTTCCTGATGAAGTTAAAACGGCACCTTTACCAGCATTAAATAATGGTGAATTTTCAAGAAAATTAATTGTTCTTTCTACAGCTAACTGGCTTGATCCACCATCTTTTATAATATTATATCCAATTTTAATTGCTGTTTCAAGTGCATTTAAATATTGTTTTTCCTTTTCATCAGACATATTTTCTTTTAATAATGTACCAGCTCCTCCATGAATGACAATTCCAAAATTTATATCTTTTTTTTCTTTTTCATTATTTAAACAACTAGTAAATAAAAAAATTATAATCAATAATATTTTCTTCATAATATTAAATTTTTAAGATTGAAAGAACAGGATGATGATCAGAAGCCCAACCCTTAGAAAGGGTTTTCAAATGAACATGTCTCGCGCTTTTAAGTTTAAGGTTTTTAATAAAAATATAATCTATTCTTTTTTTGGATATAAGTTTATTATTAAAACCATTATATGTTCCATAATAATCATTTGATTTTTCAATATTTATTAAAACATCAATTAATTGCATTTGAAGTTTTTTAATTGAAGAATCATCATCTTCTAAATTAAAATCCCCTGTTAAAATTAAAGGAATATTATTTGAATTTACATTTTTAATCATTTTTAAAATTAAATCAGTTGATTTTTTTCTTGCATCATTTCCTATATGATCAAAATGTGTGTTAAAAGCCCAAATCTTTTCTTTTGAAAGAATATTTTCAAATAATCCATAGGTGCATATTCTTTCCATTGAAGCATCCCAACCAACAGATACTTTTTCTGGTGTTGTAGAAAGCCAAAAAGTATCGTTAAATAGAACTTTATATTTTTTATTATTGAAAAAAACTGGACTGTATTCACCCTTTGTTTTACCATCGTCACGACCAACTCCGATGAAACTATAATTAACTAACGATTGTGATAAATAGGATAATTGAGAATGTGTTACCTCTTGAAGACCTGCAAAATCTGGATTTTCATCTATAAAGAATTTACTTATAGTAGATTTTCTATTTTCCCAAATATTAATCCCATCATTTGGACTATTATAACGAATATTATACGAGATAACTTTTAATTCATTAGAATTAATAAAAAATAGTAATGGAAAAAGAAAAAAAACATTTTTCATCTTTTAAAAATAATAAAATATAAAAGCACTTTTTGATTAATAATTTTTCTATGTTTATTTCTACATTTTTTATCTTTAAAATAATTTAATGAAAAATAAATTTTTAATAATCCTTATTATTTCAATATTCAGTTGTAAGTCCAACAAATCAGTTGATCTAGATTTAGACAATAAAATAATCATTCCCAAAACATATGTTGCTTATAAAATATCTAATCCTATTGATATAGATGGAAAAGAAGATGAGTCTGATTGGGAAAAAGCAATTTTTTCTGATGATTTTATTGATATTGAAGGATTTGATATTCCTAAACAAAAGACAAATGTCAAAATGCTATGGGATGACAAGAATTTATATGTTTTTGCTAAGCTATATGAAGAACATATTTGGGGAGATTTAACTGAAAGAGACGCAATTATTTTTAACAATAATGATTTTGAGGTATTTATTAATCCGAATGATCATGTATTTAGCTATGGCGAAATTGAAATTAATGCTTTAGGGACACTATGGGATTTATTTTTAAACAAACCATACAGACTAGGTGGAAAAGCTGATAGCAGCTGGAACATAACAGGAATAAAGTCAGCAGTTGATATTAATGGTACAATTAATAATTCAAATGACATCGATAATTATTGGACAGTAGAGCTAGCTATTCCTCTTAATGAAATATCTAAATTAAAAGATCCATATTCTTCAGATAATATAAAAGCTGGTGATTATTGGAGAATTAACTTTTCCCGTGTCAATTGGGATTTTGAATTTATTGATGGAAAATATTCAAGAAAAAAAGAAAATGGAAAAATTCTCCCTGAATACAATTGGGTTTGGTCTCCACAAGGAAAAATCAACATGCATATTCCTGAAAATTGGGGTTATCTAATTTTTTCTGATAATTCATTAGAAAAACAATTTTCTTACAATACAGATATAGAACTTGAACAAACACTTTATGCCATTTTTAGAGAAATTAGATTTGGATATTTAAAGGATTTAATGAATCTAAATCAAGGAACTAAAATAGAATTCAAACAAGAAAAACTTAATGATAAAACAATTTATAGTACATTTCACAAAACCAGTAATGGTTTTATAATTGAAATCGAAAATAAAACCGGTCTTATAAAATATTCTATTGATCAAAGCGGATTAATTAATAGGAATAACAGTAACTTCATTAAGTGAAAAAAATTATAGTTTTAATTATTATCCTAATAATCTCATGTAATACAAACAACAATTATGTTAGTTTTAAAGGAAAAGTAATAAACCCAAGTTCTGACTCATTATTAATCTATAATAATGATTATAAGAAAACCATTAAACTAAATAAAGACAATTCATTTAGTGATACATTAAATATAAAAGCTGGACAATATATAATATATGATGGAAAATATGCTGTTTGGAGCTATTTAAAAAACGGATATGATATTGAAATGAATGTAAAACCTAGCATTCTAGATTCAACTGGTAACCAAAAATCAAATTTTAGAGAATCTATAAATTTTAAGGGTAAGGGATCTGAAATAAACAATTTTTTATTTGAATATAACTTAAGTCAATCTGGAATGGATCTATATGATCAAATAATGTCACTAGATTCTATAGGTATTAATACTGCACTTGATTCAATCAACAAAATATATATTAAGGAAGTATCTAAAATAACAAACGATAAAATTTTTCTTGAATTAGAAAAAACAAACAGAGATAATTTTAAAAAAAGCTACATCAGTTTCTGGAATACAAAACAAGAAATTTCAAAACATAATGGAAAAAAGTCACCCTACTTTAATTACGAAAATTTGTTAGGCGGAACAACTTCAATTGATGATCTAAAAGGTAAATTTTTGTATATAGATATTTGGGCAACATGGTGTGGCCCTTGTAAAGATGAATTTCCCTCCTTTAGAAAGTTAGAAGAAAAATATCACGGATTAGATTATTTAGATTTTGTAAGTATTTCCATAGATAAGATAACGGATAGAGAAAAATGGATAGAAATGATTGAAAAAGAAAAATTGTATGGCATTCATTTATTAGCAGACAAGGATTGGAAATCTCAATACGTTATCGATAATATGATTGACATGTCTGGAATACCTAGATATATTATTGTTGATCCTGAAGGATATATAGTAAATTCAGATGCTCCTAGACCAAGTCAAGAAAAAAAATTATATAGTATAATTGATAATCTAAATTAAGAATATAGTCTCACAATGATTTTAAGAGACCACCATCGATTGGAATATTAGTTCCATTTATATAGGAAGCTTCTTCAGAAGCTAAAAAAGTTACCAAATATGCAAATTCTTTTGGATCCCCTATCCTTTTTAAGGGAACGAGATTTTCCATCGCACTAAAAACTTCTCCAATTTTAATATTTAATTTTTTAGCTTTTTCTGAATTAAGCTCATTAATTCTTTCAGTATTAAAGAAACCAGTAAGGATATTATTAACTGTTACATTATGTGAACCTATTTCATTTGCAAGTGTTTTTGCCCAAGTGGTAACAGCAGATCTAATTGTATTAGATAAGGCTAAATAACTAAGTGGCTCTTTAACAGAGACTGAAGTCATATTTATTATTCTTCCCCATTTATTTTTTTTCATATTTTCTAATGCGAGCATAGTTGTGTATACTACATTTTTAAATAATAAATCAAATGATTTTTGATAATCTTCTAAAGAAACATTCATAACATCTCCTGAACTAGGTCCTTGAGTATTATTAACCAGAATATCAATAGGATTCCTAGATAAGTATTCTTCTATCTTAGTTTGATATTGATTAAAGTCATTATAATCTACAACCAAATAATTATGAGTAAGATCTGTTTTTTCATTTAATTCTTTGACGTTTTCTATCAGTAGTTCCTCATTTCTAGCTACTAGAGTAACTTGAGCACCAGACATTGCTAATTGATTAGCTACAGCATTACCTAGTCCTTTACTGCTTCCCCCCACAAGGGCTCGTTTAGATTTTAAAGATATATTCATTTATACTCTTCTCTAACAGGACTAAAAACATCCATTAATTTACAATCAGTTAAAGCTTTTCCTGAATGAGGAACATTTGAAGGAATTACAACAAAATCACCATCGCTATAGGTTTTTTTATCATTATTTAGCACAAACTCAAACTTACCAGTTAATACATGCATTATTTGTTCATGAATATGATTGTGTTTTGGAACTATTGAATCTTTTTTCACATCCCAAAAAACCCAGGTAATTTTTTCTCCATGAACAAATTTTCCTTTTAAACCAGGAAAAATTTCTTTTTCTTTAATTTCTCTTAAGTTCATAAAACTATTTGTTTTAAATCTAAAGTTATAACAAAGATTAAACATTCTTGTTAGTATTTTTATATATCTTTGAAGATTAACAATTTAAATTAAATAAAATGAAAAAATTATTATTATTGAGTGTATTAGCATTATTTATTTCTTGCGCTAATCAAAATCAAAAATATGAAACTATATCTAATGGATTTACCTCTACTGAGGGTGAACAAGTTACAATGGGTAGCCAAGAATCGGTTGATATATTTTTAAAAATTGATAAAGCCTGGATGGAAAGAGATTATGATGCTATTAAGTCACTGGTAAGTGAAGATGCTCAATTTGTAAATGCTGATGGTGAGTCCTTTATTGGTGGTCAAGCATTTGCAGATTATATTGAAAAAGACTATCAAGAGACTGTTGTTCAAAATGGTCAGGATTGGGGTTGGACAATTAATTATGCTTTTGCCGTAAAACCAACAAATGCTGACAGAGGAGAATACGTTAATGCAAGATTTACAGGAAATTATATTGCTGAAGAATGGTATCAAATAAAAGATGGAAAATTAGTTTCTTGGCATCAAACAAGAAGAACTCCAACACCAACTACAAATTAATTTATAAATCAAAAAAAATAAAATGAAAAAACTATTATTATTTATTAGTCTTATAATTGTATCCTGTTCTTCTAACCCTGATTATAATGCAAATTTAGATCTTGCTAAAAAATGGGTTGAAGCTTTTGAAACTGGTAATATTGAATTATGGAAAGAAGTTGTCTCTGAAGATGTTCAAGATATTGCTCCTATGTACGGTATGGGTTCAGTTGGTTACGATGCATCTTTTCAAGTTGCAGATTTTTATGTAAAAAATTATACAGATGTAAAGTTCAATGATCCTGTGTGGTTGCCGGGAATTGACACTTTAACAATGAAACCAGATGGGAGTGTTAGAGCATATGGTAGATGGAGTGGTGTAAGTAAATCCACTGGAAGAGAATTTAGCTTAATGTCTTACCATAATTTTGATTTTGAAGATGGTAAAATTGTTAATACAGGAGAATATTTTGATGCTACAGGAATGATTAATGCAGTTGGTCCAGCTCAAAGAAATGTTGTTGTATTTACTGCAAAAGTTAGCAAAAAGAATTTGGATAAATTTCAAGAATTAATGGATTCTGATGATGGATTAACTGTTACTAGAAATGCAGATGGATGCATCCATTTAGAAGCTTTTTATAATGAAGAAAATGAAACTTATTTTATTTATGAGTATTGGGAATCATTTGAAAAATATGAAACATATTTAAATTGGAGATTCAATGAAGATCCGAGTAAACAGGTTAGTAAGGTAATCCCTTTAGTTAAAGGCGGTGAAAATGGAATGAGAGCTCATTATAATAATACCAATTATAAATTTTATTAAAATTTAAATTATGAAAAATTATTTATTACTTATCGTAAGCATTTTACTATTAACATCTTGTGAAAATTCGAACTCAGTCCAAATTGATGATGCTGATTGGTCTGGAACAATTTCAGCAACTGATGAAAGAAATGCAATTATGAATTCATTTCCAGATGCATATGAGAATAACGATGCTGAAAAAGCATTATCAATATTTGCTGACAATGCTATTTTTCATGTAAATGATACTGAATTGACTCCTAAAGACGTTGTAGATTCTTTTATGACTGGTCATGAATACTTTGATGATATCAAAAATGTTGATAGAAGTACAACTACTATGTTTTATAATAATGGTGAGATTTATACTAATTACTGGTATACATGGAAAGGAACAAATAAAAAAACAGGGGAATTATTAACTTTAAGAGGTCATGCTTGGTTTAAATGGGATGGTCTCAAGGTCATTGAAGCGTATAATGCATTTGATCCAACTGAATACAACAAAGTTTTTGTTGAATAAAAATTAATCTAATACTAAATAACTATGAAAAAAATACTCTTATTATTTTCAACTGCACTTCTAATATGCAGTTGTAATACAAACCCTAATTATGAGAAAAATTTAGCAACTGCAAAAAAAATCTTTGAACTTCACGGTGAAGAAGATATTGATGCTCAATTAGCTCTTGTAAGTAAAGACATAGAATCTAATACATCATTATATGGCTCTGAAACTGCAAACTATGATCAGTACGTTGCTATGTTAAAAGGTTATCATGCAGCATTTGATAACATAAAATATACTGCTAATAACTGGCTTCCAGGTACAAGTCCTGAAGGAAAATTAGATGGAAGCGTTAGAACTTATGGAACTTGGACAGGTGTGAACGTAGCAACTGGAAGAGAGTTAAGTTTAAAAGGTTACTGGTACATGAACTTTGATGCTGAGGGTAAAGTTATTGCTCAAGGTGATTTCTTTGATTTTGGAGGAATGTACGATGCAGTTTATCCAAAAACTAAAATCATTGCTAAAATTGATATCAAAAAAGGAAAATCTCAAGAAGTGATAGACCTTTTAAATAGTGAAAATGGATTGCCTGCAACCAGAGCTTATGATGGATGTAATTCAGCTGAAATGGTATACAATAAAGAATTAAACTCTGTTTGGATTATTCTTGACTGGGTTAGTAATGATCATTACTTAAAATACAGAGAATGGAGATTTAATGATGATGATTTTCTTTCAAAAAATCTACTTCCTTTAGTCCAAGGTGGAGCAAATGGTTTAACAGTTGCTCACACTAATAGTAACTACACAATTTTTTAAATCATAAAATTTTGTAAATAAAAAAGGGTTAACTAATGTTAAC
>MPLT02277155.1_pt1 | contig 10637 bp, 6 predicted proteins | sample 1617391 | NCBI WGS metagenome assembly MPLT02 (sample SAMN05944800, study PRJNA350692) | marine metagenome | biome: marine; feature: ODZ; material: water; isolation source: 70 m water sample filtered on 0.2 um supor filter | place: Pacific Ocean | collected 2012-04-08 | depth 70m m
CAGCAACCGGGCCGGCTTTAGGGTTTGATACAGTAGAGGTGCTTCTCTCCGCGGAGGAGCAAGCGGCTGTTTAACGGGACGGGCGAGGCAATGATCCGTTCGCCCATGACGTTTTCTGAGAGCACTTTGAACTCTCCCTCGATCTGCGCCACATACACCGTGCCGTCTTCGCGGGCGGCATACAGTTTGCCGTCGCCAATGGATGGACTGGAGTAATAGCTCGCGCGATCTTTCGGCAAAGCGCCCTGCCAGATTGTCTGCCCGGTTTTGGGATCGGTGCACAACACCTCGCCCCGGTCTCGTACGGTATAAACGCGACCGCCGTGTGCGGCCGGTGTGGGCACAAAACTACTGGCTTCTGTTTCCCAGGCGCGGTGTGATTCGGTTACATCCCCTTTGCCGCCCAGCCGAATGCCGGCCAGTTTGCTGCCGCGACCGTACGGCACCACCGCCATGTCGCCCACTTTCACAAACGAGGAAACAACCACCCAGTTGTTTTTCTTTTGCGGATTAAACCCGGCGCAGCTCCAGAGGATTTTTCCATTGGCCGCATCATGCGCCGTCAGGCGTTCCGCGCCCCACACCAATAACGCCTCGCGACCAGCGTGTTGAATCACCAACGGCGTAGAGTAGCTGTGATCGCCTTCGCGCGGGGTTTTATAATTGCGCTCTACCTTCCAGGCCAACTTGCCGGTCTGCTTATCGTACGCCAACAGCCAGGAATTGCCTTCGCGCATCAGCGCCATCACCACGTGTTTTTCGGTGAGCACTGGTGATGTGCCGAAATCCCAATACAAGGTATCGCGGCCAAGAGGGTTCAGGTTTTGTTGCCATAAAATTTTGCCGGCAAAATCCACTGCGGCGAGTGTCTTGCTTTTGAAGAACACATAAAACGCCTGACCATCCGTCACGGCTGACGAATTGCTGCCGGAGCCATTCCGGTGGCGACCGGCGTTTTCCTTGCCGAAAGTGGTCCGCCAGCTTTCCTTACCTTTCCAATCATACGCCAGCAACGCGTCTTGTCCATCGACCGGGGCGGTGACCACAATGTGATCCTCCCATACCACCGGCGTGGAGCAGCCCTTACCCGGCAGAGCAACGCGCCACTCCCATTTCGCTTCATCGGTCAGCTGCACAGGATACGTGCCCCCCGTGGCGCTACCGTTTTCATTTGGCCCACGCCAAGTCGGCCAGTTGTCCGCCGTCAGGAAATTGCTGAGTAACAATGTCGCAAATGAGAAGCACGTCACGAATAGTTTCATGTGCGAACTATAAACCCTCGCGGATTCGTGGCCACCGAAATCCATCCAATCGGTTACTGAAGTTTCTTGTTTTCCCTCCGCAAACGGGCATAGTGCGCGGCTCTCCGGGAGGGGATCGCATGGAACATATCCGAAACATCGCCATTATTGCGCACGTGGATCATGGGAAAACCACGCTAGTGGATTGTCTGTTGAAACAGTCGGGCACCTTCCGCGCCAACCAAGCGATCGTGCAAGAGGAGCGCATTATGGATTCCATGGATCTCGAGCGCGAGAAGGGCATTACCATCAAGGCCAAGAACGCGGCGTTCCAGTATCGCGATCATCACATCAACATTGTCGACACGCCGGGCCACGCGGATTTCGGCGGCGAAGTAGAGCGTTCTCTGAGCATGATCGATGGCGTGCTGTTACTGGTGGACGCCAAGGACGGGCCGCAGGCGCAAACGCGGTTTGTGCTACGCAAGGCGCTGGAGAGCGGTGCGCGGCCGATTGTGGTGATCAATAAAATAGATCGCGACCACGCTCGGCCGGACTGGGTACATGATCAGGTGCTCGAACTGTTCTTCGCGTTGGAAGCCACTGAGGAGCAGCTGGATTTCCCCTACGTGTATGCCAGTGCCAAAGACGGCTACGCCACGCACGATCCCAATAAGCTCGGAGGCGACATGACGCCGCTCTACGAGATGATCCTCAAGCATGTGCCGGCGCCACGCGCTGAGGTCGGAAATGGCTATCAACTCGCCGTGGCTAACGTGGATTATTCTGACTACCTCGGCCGCATTGCATTTGGAAAAATCCGCCGCGGCTCCATTCGCCTCGGCGATCCGCTGTACAGTTTGCAGGACGACCGCGAAACGGCCGGCGGCAAGGTGACGGCGCTATTTCAGTTTGAAGGCCTGAAACAAATTCAGATCGAGGAAGCCCACGCGGGTGACATCGTGGGCATCAGCGGCCTGCCCGATGTGCTCATTGGAGAAACGCTGGTGGATAATCCAGAGCGCCCCGCGCTGCCGTTCAAGCCCATCGATCCGCCCACTATCAAGATGGCGTTCGCCGTCAACAACGGCCCTTTCGCTGGGCAGGACGGCAAGAAGGTGACCGCGCGCCAGATTTGGGACCGACTCGAGCGCGAAGGCCGCGCTAATGTTTCCGTGCAGGTTGCCCAAACTGACGTAAGCACCGTGTTTCACGTCACCGGCCGCGGCAGCATGCAAATCGCCGTGCTCGTCGAGCAAATGCGGCGTGAAGGCTACGAGGTGCTCGTGAGTCGGCCCGAGGTGCTGAAGCATCAGGACAAATCCGGCCAATGGCTGGAGCCGATGGAGAAGATTTTTCTGGAAGTCCCTGAGGATGCCGTAGGCGATGTGATGGAAGCACTCGCCAACCGCAAAGCGACCGTGGCTGACATGGCCCCCGTCGGCGATCGCATGACCATCGAGGCTATCGGACCCACGCGCGGGCTCATTGGCTTCGAAGTAGAACTGCTCAATCTCACACGCGGCGAAGGATTGATGAGTCATCTCTTTCACGAGTACGCCCCCGAAATTGGCGAGATTCCCTCCCGCCGCAACGGCATGCTCGTGAGCATGGAAGATGGCGATGTGACCGCCTTCGCACTCGACCAATTACAAAACCGCGGCAAACTAATGATCGTGCCCGGCGACAAGGTCTACAAAGGTATGATCGTCGGCGAAAACCTGCGCGACAACGACCTGCCAGTGAACCCTGTGCGCACCAAGCATCTCAATAACATCCGTTCCCAAGGCGATGGCAAGGGCATCATGCTCAAGGCTCCGCTCGTACTCAGCCTCGAGCGAGCGCTGGAGTACATTGCGCCCGACGAATACGTCGAAGCCACCCCCAGCACCCTGCGCCTCCGTAAAAAAATCCTCGACGAGCACGCCCGCAAAAAAGCCGAAAAAGCACTTGCCGCACAAACGGCCGACGCCTAGGACCGCTGCGTTTTAGGATTGAACGCGCGAGTGGGCTTGTTAACTTATCGGCCGATTCCGCCTGTTTTGGATACAGCCCTGCTGCGTCTATTGGGCGGGCATCTCAACAAACCAGTCAATTTATGAGCGCACTGAAATTACACAATGCCATGTGGCCCGGGCTCGTCGGCAAAGGCGACGAGGAAGGCCAGGAACCCGCCATCAGCCTCGAGCGCATGCTCGACCTCACCGCCGCCGCTGAAGTGGATGGTCAGAAATATGATGGCATCGATTACTTCCTCTTTCTGCCCCACACCAACCCTGAGGCCAGCGATGATGAGCTGAAAGGTATCGCCGATCTCATTCAGGGCAAGGGCTTCGACATCGGCTCGCTGGTGGCGCCCGTGTGGCCCGGCACCGTGGGCGATTCAGCCATGGGCACAGAAGAACAGCGCGGCAAATTTCTGGAAGCCGTCAAGATGGCCTGCCGCATTGCTAAGGTGTTCAACGAACACGGTGCCCGCAAGCGCGGCGTGATCCGCATTGATTCCGCTGAGTTTGGCGTGGAGAAATGGCGCGAAGATACCGCGGCTAACACCGGTACCATCGTTTCCACCTTCAAGGAAGCCGCTAAGATTGCAGCCGACCACGGCGAACGTCTCGCGGCCGAAGGCGAAATCTGCTGGGCCGGCATGCACAGTTGGAAAGACATGCTCGACGTGCTCGAAGGCGTTGGCATGCCCGACGCCCTCGGCTTTCAGGCCGACCTCGCCCACACCTACCTCTACACCCTCGGCTACAACGCCCCCGAACACGCGCTCGTGCAGGAAGGCTACAGCGAAGAGGAATTCTGGCCGGCCTACGAGAAAATGACCGACGCCCTCCGCCCGTGGACCATCGATTTCCACGTCGCTCAAAACGACGGGGAAGTACACGGCGCCGGGTCGCACGACAAGACCGGCAAACACTGCCCGGCCGACGATCCCAACGGCAAGCTGGACATCACCCGCTGCGCTAGCTACTGGCTCAAGGACGCCTCCGATCGCGGCATCGAGCACATCTGCTGGGACGGCTGCATGTTCCCCAACGCCACCCTAGAGAACCCTGACACTTGGAACACCATCCTCAAGGCAATGATCGACGTCCGCGACGCTCACGGCCAAAACTAAAATCAAAATTCAAACGATGAGCGAAAAGAAACCCCTCAATATCGGACTGGTGGGCTACGGCTTCATGGGCCGCACCCACTCCAACGGTTACAAGCGCGTCAGCGACTTCTTTCACGATCTCGGCCATCGCCCCGTGCTCAAGGCCGTGTGCGGTCGCACCGAAGACAAGACCAAGGCCTTCGCTGAAAAGTGGGGCTACGAGAGCTACGAAACCGATTGGCGCGAATTGATCAAGCGCGACGACATCCACGCCATCGATATCTGCACGCCGAACGATCAACACGCCGAGGTGGCTATCGCTGCCGCCGAAGCCGGCAAGATGGTACTGTGCGAAAAACCGCTGGCCCGCACTGCCGAGGAAAGTATGCCGATGGTAGAGGCCGTGGAGAAAGCCGGCGTCCCCAACACCGTGTGGTACAACTACCGCCGGGTGCCCGCCGTCACCCTCGCCAAGCAAATCATCGAGAGCGGCAAGCTCGGCCAGATCTTCCATTACCGTGCCAACTTCCTGCAAGACTGGACCATCAGTGCCGATCTCCCGCAGGGCGGCGAAGGCCTCTGGCGTCTCGACGCCGCAGCAGCCGGTAGCGGCGTGACCGGCGATCTGCTGGCCCACTGCATCGACACCGCCATCTGGCTCAACGGCAGCATCAACGATGTATCCGCTGTGACCGAGACGTTTATTAAAGAGCGCGTCCACACCGCCACTGGCGAGAAACAGAAAGTCACTATCGACGACGCCTGCATCTTCCATTGTCACTTCGACAATGGCTCGCTCGGCCTGTTTGAATCCACCCGGTACGCGCGCGGCCACAAGGCCCTGTACACGCTGGAGATCAACGGATCCGACGCCTCCATCCGCTGGGATCTGCATGACCTCAACCGTTTGGAGTTTTTCGATCACAGCGACGAGTCGACCACGCGCGGCTGGCGCAGCGTACACATCACAGACGGCGACATGCCGTACATGGACAAATGGTGGGTGCCCGGCCTATGCATCGGCTACGAACACACCTTTGTGCATCAGGTGGCCGACTTCCTGAAGAGCCTCGACGAAGGCACCCCGTGCAACCCCACCTTCCGCGACGCCCTTGAGACCGCCAAGGTCTGCGACGCAGTGCTCGATTCTGCAAAGGACCGCGCTTGGAAGGACGTGTAAGCAACTCCAATCTTCACACCGCATCGGCTTCGGCCGGTGCGGTTTTTTTGTGTCAACCGCACCCAAAAACGCTATTTTTAGGCCGTTTCCTGTTTTTTCATTGAATAATGCGCCCCTGTGTGATGTCTATTCCCCAAGCCTTTTTACAACGACTCTTATAAACCATGAAGAAACTGATCAGTAACATACTCGCTCTAACTGCCATGATGGTGGGTTTCACATTCACCCTCGAAGCTGCTCCAGCACAGAAGATTTGCCCTCTTATGATTGAGGATGAAATCGATGTAGAGGAATTCCTCGTTTATAAAGGGGTAAAAGTGTTCGTGTGCTGCGGCACCTGTAAAAAGATGTGGGCAACAAATCCAGACTACTTCGCCGTGGTTTGCCAGGAACAAGCCCCACAGCTGAAAGCCGTCGCCTCTAAAGACATCAAACCAATGGCGCAAAAATTTTGCCCGGTGTACACCGACACTCGCGTACATCCAAAGAGCCCGTTCATTGAACATGGTGGCAAAAAGATTTACTTCTGCAAAACTCGCGCTAAGAGCCGTTTCGAGTCTAATCCTGAGAAGTACCTAGAGAACATCAAGTAACCCGTTCTCCAACACAATTCCCAAGCCCCGCACCCGCGGGGCTTTTTTTATGGCGCCCCAATGTGAATCAGTAGGACCGCTTTTGTCCCTCCCTCATGATAAGTTGGGCACACAATCCTATTGCCCCAAGGGCAGCCGTTCTAGTATTCAAATAGTCGCCTCATGTCGGAGTTTCAGGTCCATGCCAGCAATAATTTTCATGCCTTAGCCGATTCCTTGGCTGACTTATTGAAGAAAACCGGCCTTGATCCCTTTGTCTGCCAACCCGTGGTGGTTCAAAGCTTGGGCGTCCAACGGTGGCTCACTTGGCACTTGGCCCGGAAGCACGGCATCTGCGCGGGCATTGAATTCCTAAACCCGCGAAAATTCATCGACCAATGCACGGGCACCCAAACCACTCTCTGGGCCCCGGACGCTTTGGCCTGGCGCTTGATGGCCTGTTTGAAGAACGCCTCCGAATCGGAAGCTACCCGATATCTTGGTGAAGATGATGTAGAGCAATCCAAGGCATTCGGATTAGCCACACGTCTGGCCAATTTGTTGGATCAATACATGGTATACCGGCCAAACCTCATCCGCCAATGGCGACAAGGTGAGTCGTTGGACTGGCAGGGCCGACTGTGGCGGGACTTGTGTAAATCCATCCCGGAAGATGATCCCGCCTTGCGGCGCGAACAATTCCTGCAATCACCCCCCGTAGGTAGGAGACAAGGCCCGATTTGTTTCTTTGCCCTGGGATTATTGCCGCCGGAATATTTGCGGGTCATTCACGCAGCAGCGCAATCGCGCGAGGTGCACCTTTTTATTTTGCAACCAACCGACTTGGAATGGACTGACCTACTCACCATCCGCGAGGAAGCGCGGCTAGAATTCGCCGACGAAATCGCCGGGCACCCGCTGCTGGTATCCATGGGGCGACAGGGGCGCGAGTTTCAAAAGGTGTTGCTGGAGGTTTCCAACGGGTACGATCATGAATCCTTTGAGCCGCCCACGGGCCAATCTTTGCTGGCCCGGTTGCAGGGCGATATTTTCAAGGTGGATCACCCCCCCGATCCCACCCGCGCCGTGAACGACAACGATGTCTCCATTCAAGTGCATGCCTGCCACAGCGCGTTGCGCGAGGTGGAGGTGTTGCATGATGAACTGTTGCGGTTGTTCGATCAATTGCCGGAGCTGCAGCCGCATGAGGTGGTGGTGATGACGCCCGACATCGAGGGCTACGCGCCGTTCCTGCGCGCAGTGTTCGACAACCCCAACACGGACGCCCCGAAAATTCCCTTCACCATTGCCGACCGCCACCCGCGTCGCAGCAGTGGGTTCATCGACGCCTTTTTGTCGCTGCTGGAAATGCGTGAACACACCCTGCCCGTTACCGACGTGCTCACGCGGTTGGAAACCGGCGCCGTGCGCCAGCGATTTGGGCTGGACGCCGCCGACCTCGAGCGCCTGCACCAACGTTGTCTGGCCGCGCGCATTCACTGGGGCTACGACGGCGCCCACCGCGAATCGCTGGGGCTGCCTAATGAACCGCAAAACACGTGGCGCTTCGGGCTCGACCGCATGTTGCTGGGCTACGCCATGCAGTCCGAGGGCGACGCCGTTTGCGAAGGCATCCTGCCCTTGCCCGGCGTGGAGGGCGACACTGCCGTGGCGGTGGGCGCGTTGGACGAGTTTACTGGCGCGCTACGGCAGCTCTCCGCCGGGTTGCAAGCCACCCGCAACCTTGGGCAATGGGCGGATTGGCTGGAGGTAAATGTGCTCGAACAGTTTTTTCAGGCGGACCCCACAGAGTCCAACGACGAGCAACAGGTGCGAAAAGCCATTCAGCAACTCCGCGCGCTGGCCGCGCACTGTGCGGATTCCGTGCCGCTGGCGCCCGTGCGTGAGCAGCTGCTGGGCACCCTTGAGAAAGGGGTCACGCACGATGGTTACCTCCGTGGCAGTGTCACCTGCTGCGCCCTCAAGCCGTTGCGCAGCATCCCGTTCCGTGTGATTTGCCTTCTGGGCATGAACGATGGCGCCTTTCCCCGCGCCGATCCGCGCGATGCCTTCAATCACCTGCTCAACTCGCGCCAAACCGGCGACCGCTCGGTGCGCGATGATGACCGCTACTTGTTTCTTGAAACCATCCTTGCCGCGCGCGAGGTGCTGTACCTCAGTTATCAAGGTCGGTCGCTGCAGGATGACACTGAGTTTCCGCCTTCCGTGCTGGTGGGCGAACTGCTCGATGCGCTGGATAAATCCTTTCAGTTTCGGAAAGGCAAGGCCCGCGAACAGCTCGGGCGCGTTCACCGCCTGCAAGCCTTCAGCCCAGCGTACTTCGATGGCACGCGCACGGAGCTCGTCAGCTATTCCGCCGCCAACGCGCAAGCCGCCGGTGTGTTTCGTGAACGGGAAAAAGCCGGGGCCCAATTCCTCGTAGAGCCCCTGCCTGCGCCGCCGGACGAACAACGCATCATCACCGTGGATGACCTGTTGTCGTTTTTTAAAAACCCTGCCCGTTGGTTCGCGCAAAAGCGCCTTGGCACCTACATGGGGCGTGACCGCGATCTGCTTGACGACACCGAGCGATTCCTTGTCGACGGCCTGGACGAGTACAGCCTGAATGATCGTTTGCTGAAACTGCGCACCGGCCAGCCGCCCGAGGCGGACTGGGGCGAGGACAAGCTGCACGAGGTGCTGCTGGCCGAGGGCACACTGCCGCATGGCCCCGCCGGCGCCGCTTCGTTGCGCGAACGCCAGATCGAAATCACCCGGTTCACTGGGCAATTGGATAAAGCCGGTTTAATGCCCGAACCGGGCAAGGCCGTGGACATTGATATCGAATTCGGGCAATTCAAAATCCGAGGGCAACTCACCTGCTTTGCCGCCGAGGCACAGCTTTGCCTGCGCGCGTCCACCGTCAAGGGCGGGGATTTCCTGCAGGCGTGGTTGCGCCATTTGCTGTGGCACGCGCAGCCCGACGCCCACGCCGGCCTCACCGCAATTGTTGGATCCGATAATGGCAATCTGCAACGGCAAGACCTTGCCGCACCCGAAAACGCAGCCGCGCAACTGGCTGATTTGTTGGATCTCTTTTGGCTGGGTCAAGGCCAGCCGCTACGGCTGTTTCCCAGAGCCGCGCACAAGTTTGCCGACGCCGAGCACAAGAATCAATCCGCGGGCAAGGGAAAATTCACCGACCCCATGAAGGGCGCCCGCAAGGAATGGGAGGGCGACGAGAATAGCACCTTCTCATTCCCGGAAAAAGACGACGACTATTTTGACCTGTGCTTCCGGCACTTGGATCCGCTGGACGGTGATGAATTTGTTGAAACCGCCCGGCGCGTCTTCGGGCCCATCCTGAAGTACACGGTCAAGCCCGGCAAAAAATGACCGCTGCCATTGAACAATTTGACCTGCCCGACGCGCCAATAGATGCCGGCGTTTCGCTCATCGAGGCCAGTGCGGGCACGGGCAAAACCTACAATATCGCCGGCCTCTTTGTGCGGCTGCTGCTGGAGGGCGAACTGGAGGCGAGCCAAATTCTCACAGTCACCTTTACCGACGCTGCCACCAAGGAACTGCGCGACCGCATCGGGCGCCGCCTCGCCGAGGCGTTCACCACATTTGAAAGCGGCAAATCCAATGACGAGTTCATGGCCTCTCTGCTGGCCAAGGCGAAGTCTGGCGAGCTGGACGCCACCGCTTCCAAGATGCGCCTGCGACTGGCCTTGGCGGAATTCGATACCGCGCCCATTTACACCATCCACAGTTTTTGCCAGCGCATGCTGGCTGATCGCGCCTTCGAATGCGGGCGCCCCTTCCACACCGAGCTGGCGCCGGACGAAACGGAATTGCGCCAGCGCGTGGCCCGCGATTTTTGGCGCACCGAGGTGGTGCCCGACGAGTTGACGGCCTCCGTGCTGTTGGGCATGGACCTCTCGCTACGCAACGAAGGCGGCATGAGCAAGACCGGCCCCGATGCGCTGCTGGGATTGCTGCGGCCCTGCCTAAACCATCCGCGCCTCGAGGTGCTGGGGCCCGAAGCGAGCGCGGAAGGCACGCGCGAGGCGTTAGAGGACGCTTTGTCAAACGTGGCGGAGGCATGGAAATCCCAAGCCGACGCGGTGACCGCGTGGCTGAACGATAAAGACGCAAACAAACTCAACCAACAAAACAAAAAAAAGACCGGTTACAAAATCGAGACGATCATCCCGGTGATGCTTGAAAGCATGGTGGCCATTGCCGCGGGCAGTTTTTCGCCCAGCCAATTTAAAGACCTTGAAAAATTTACGTGGGGAAAAATCTGGAACGGCATTAAGCCGGCAGACCAGCCAAAGCTTGACGAGGCCACACATTGCCCGGTGCGAGGGTTTTTCGAATTATGCGGCTGCGCTTGGCAGAAAGCTGAAACGTATCGGCAGAGCCTGCGCACGGGATTCATCGAACACGCGCAGAAGCGGCTGCAAGTGCTGAAGTCCGATGAGGGCGTGATGGGTTATGGCGACTTGATCACGGAACTGTCCGACGCATTGCAG
>MPLT02335105.1_pt1 | contig 10637 bp, 9 predicted proteins | sample 1617391 | NCBI WGS metagenome assembly MPLT02 (sample SAMN05944800, study PRJNA350692) | marine metagenome | biome: marine; feature: ODZ; material: water; isolation source: 70 m water sample filtered on 0.2 um supor filter | place: Pacific Ocean | collected 2012-04-08 | depth 70m m
GTGTGACCGCAGGACTTGTGTTTGACATCGGTGGACGTGGAGATCAGTCGTTCAATGACTCTGCAGCAGCGGGAATTGAATGTGCAAAATCTGTACTCGGAATTGAATTTAGTGAATCATCTCCTAATGACGATGGATCAAACCGTGCAGAACTTTTGCAACTACAAGCTGACAACAACCCGATTGTTATAGCAGTAGGGTTCTTGTTCGCTGGCGACGCAGCGACCGTGGCAGCAAATAATCCAGATACAAACTTTGCCGTTATTGATGATGCAATGATGGACTGGGATGCAGGAGGACCAATTGCGGAAAACGCAGCAGGCCTAACCTTTGCTGAGCATGAGGGGTCATTCCTCGTCGGAGCAGCTGCCGCTTTGAAGACAGAGACGAGAACTGTCGGGTTTATTGGTGGTGTATGCTGCTTTGGTCTGATTGAGAAGTTTGAAGCTGGCTTCACAGCTGGTGTGAAAGCCGTGGACCCAGATATCACTATAATCTCCCAGTACATCACGGAGTTCCCAGATTTTGATGGGTTTAATGCTCCAGACCGTGCCAAAGAGATTGCGGCGGCAATGTACGCAGATGGCGCAGACATTGTCTACCACGCAGCTGGTGGATCGGGCGCAGGTATGTTTGAAGCGGCAAAAGAGGTAAGCGAAAGCACTGGCTCGAAGGTATGGGGTATCGGCGTTGACTCTGACCAGTACAACACTGTTGATGAAGCTGTCAGAGAATATGTCCTAACTTCTATGCTCAAGAGAGTTGACAATGCAGTCTTCCTCGCTATCCAAAGCCATATCGATGGAACATTCCAAGCCGGCCAAACAGCATTCGGCCTAAGCGACGATGGCGTCGGATACTCAACATCAGGCGGATACCTCGATGACATAGTCGACGAACTCGAAGCTTTCAAAGCTGACATCGTTGCAGGGAACATCACAGTTCCAGACTCAATGGAATAATTGAGTTAGTAACTAGAAAATACTTATAACGAGTGAGGCTGGTCCTTCACCACAGTTGCAAAACTAGGTAGGGTGTGGGATACCAGCCTCACTCGTTGCATATACAAGGAAAAGTCTTGGAACCAGCAATTGAACTCATCGGAATAACGAAAAGCTTCCCAGGAGTTCTCGCAAACGACAACGTTAATCTCACTGTGGAGAAAGGTGAAATTCATGCCGTCTGCGGTGAAAACGGAGCTGGTAAATCAACCCTGATGAAAATCCTCTATGGCATGCAGCCTGCTGACGAAGGAACAATGAATCTTTTCGGCGAGCGACAGACTTTCCAGTCACCGAATGAAGCTATCGAAGCGGGGATAGGAATGGTGCATCAGCACTTCATGCTGGCGAACCAATTAACGGTCCTCGAAAACGTCATTCTCGGTGCAGAGCCAACACAAAAAGGCGGAATAATTGATTTTGATTCCGCAAGTAAACACCTTGATGAAGTCGGGAAAGCGTACGGACTTACAGTTGACCCATTCGACTTGGTAGAGAGCCTGGAAGTTGGTGAACGGCAACGAGTAGAAATAATTAAAGTACTCTTTAGAGGCGCAAAAATTTTAATCTTTGACGAGCCGACTGCTGTCCTTGTCCCTCAGGAGGTTGAAGAGCTTTTCCGGAACATGAGAGAGCTTAAAGCTAATGGCGCAACTATCATTTTCATCGACCATAAGCTCGAAGAAGTCCTAGAGATTGCTGACACGATCACGGTCCTCCGACAAGGAAAAACAGTCGCCACTGTCAAGCCATCTGACGTTTCAGCCACTGACCTTGCAGAATTGATGGTGGGTTCAGAGCTTCCAAAGCCGCTGATCACCGATTCGGAAATTAGTGAGGCGATTGGTTTAGAGTTGGACAATGTAACTGTACTTGACGAAGACGAACGACCAATAGTAGATGCGGTGTCGCTAGAGATACGGCAGGGTGAGATTCTAGGAATAGCAGGCGTCGAAGGAAATGGCCAACATGAACTGGTGGGGGCGATCTTAGGAACCCAAAAGATAAATACCGGTAGCGTCCATATGGCTGGTAGCGACATTACTAGCGCCTCTGTTCGGTCACGGCGCGAAAACGGCTTAGGATACATCCCCCAAGACAGACAAGAGGAAGGATTACTCCTAACAGCTCCACTGTGGGAAAATGCTGCTCTGGGTCACCAAACCGTAAAACCTTTCTCCGGCGGATGGAACCAATGGTTCATTGACAGAGAAGGATCTCGCTCGCAAACTGAGCGCATACGAAGTGAATTCGATGTACGGACTCCAAACGTTGAAGTATCGGCCCATGCCCTATCGGGAGGGAATCAGCAGAAACTAATAGTCGGTCGTGAAATGGTGTCAGAACCATCAGTTTTGGTAGCTTCTCACCCAACTCGCGGCATAGACGTCGGCGCTCAAGCATCAGTGTGGGAACAAATACGACAGGCACGATCTCAAGGACTCGCTACTCTATTAATCTCTGCTGACCTTGATGAACTTATCGGCTTATCGGATCGAATAGTCGTAATGTTCCGAGGTCAAATTGTCGCACAGCTAGATCCTTCAGAAATCACTCCAAGGAGCCTGGGCGCATATATGACCGGAGCAACTAGTGAAGAGAGCTCTAAGTGAAGAACGAAACCGTTCGCCGAATAATGCTTGCCTTGGCAGCACCCCTCGCAGCAGTTCTTTTCGCAACTATTGCCTCTTCCATATTTCTCCTTATCGCCGGTAGTAACCCTTTCACCGCATACGGAGACATGTTTGAATATGGAAGCAGGCTAGAAATCCAAGTAGATATTCTTAATCGGGCTACTCCGTTATATATTTCCGGAGTAGCTGCAGCTATTGGCTTTCGAATGAATCTCTTCAATATAGGAGTCGAAGGTCAATACAGGCTAGCGGCAATTGTCGCAGCATATGTCGGCGCCTCAGTCTCGTTGCCCGGGGTTCTCCATGTCGGTCTGATCTTGATAGTAGCAATGCTAGTAGGTGGAGCATATTCAGGAGTTGCTGGGGTTCTTAAAGTCACTCGAGGTGTAAATGAAGTTATCTCCACTATCATGCTAAACGCTATAGCGATTTCTGGGCTGATTGCCTGGCTTGTTCGAGAATGGCAGGCTGGTGGGTCGGTTAATGCTACTACAACTAATCTCGGGGTTGGCACAGAACCTATTGACGAGTCAGGACTCATTCCAAATATCAATAGCTGGCTGGAACTTTTCACACGTGAAATTGGAAAAGGCAAGGAACTGACTGGAGTATTTTTAGTTGCTGTAGCTGTCGGGATTCTCTACCACATTCTGATTAATCGAACTAGATTTGGATTTGACCTCAGAGCAACAGGAATCAATCCTTTCGCTGCCCGTGTTGGGGGCGTATCTGACAAGAAAATGGTACTCGGAGCAATGGTACTCTCTGGAGTGGTTGCGGGATTAGTAGGAATGGCCGAGATCGCGAAACTTGGGAGATTTAACCCTAACTTCGTCGGTGGATTAGGTTTCGCTGGAATCGCTGTAGCTCTCCTAGGAAGAAACCATCCAGGAGGCATAGCCATCGGTGCGCTTCTTTTTGCTTTCCTAGATACTGCTTCTGGCGTTCTTCAAGTTACCGGTTCAGCGTCACGTGAAATTGTCTTTATTATGCAAGGCATAATCCTTCTAGCTGCCGTCATCGCATACGAGGTGGTTCAACGATTTAGAATACGTGAAGAAGCCCGGCTTGCTTCCGCTCTCCTTGAAGGAGATACCCAATGATACTAAAGCAGATCCGGCGGCTTCCCACGTGGGCTAGGTGGGCTTCATTCGCAACCCTTGGAATCCTTGTCTTGACGCTGGTCCAAGAACTCGGGCAAAACGAAACAAGTCATCTCACTGCAATGACCACGTCACAGACAGCGCTTAAGTGGAGCATCCCGATACTCCTAGCTGGACTTGGTGGCTTATTCGCTGAAAGAGCCGGAATTATAAATATTGGCTTGGAAGGCATGATGATACTCGGAACTTGGTTTGGAGCTTGGGGTGCTTTTAACTATGGGCCGTACTCGGGAATACTAATCGGGATCATTGGAGGAGCTATCGGAGGTCTGATTCACGCCATCGCAACAGTGGGATTTGGCGTGGACCATATTATTTCAGGTGTAGCGATTAACATTCTCGGACCATTTGCTGCACGCTTTTTGTCTTCCGAAATTTTCACGGGATATCAAGGAGGTTCCGTGACCCAGTCTCCGAGGGTTGAAAGCGTCGACAAGTTCACAATGCCTTTCCTGGCAGGGGGCTATGATACGCCTAATTTCTTGAAGTGGTTAGGAGACAAAGACATCCCAATACTGAGCGATACCGGAAATATCTTTCGGGGTGTACTCACTCAAACTTCTTGGGCGACAATTATCGCATTACTTCTAGTGCCGCTCTCCGCATGGCTATTGTGGAGAACGCGTTTTGGTCTGCGGGTACGAATCAGTGGTGAAGATCCATGGGCAGGCGAATCTCAAGGTGTCAACATCTACAGGTACAAATTCATTGCGGTTATGATCAGCGGCGGGCTAGCCGGCTTTGGAGGAGCCTTTATCACTATAGAAATGTCGTCGATTTACCAAGAAGGCGGAACTACTGGCCGAGGATTCATCGGCTTAGCAGCTTTGATATTTGGAAATTGGAGGCCAGGGGGAATCCTGGCAGCTGCCCTGCTATTCGGATACCCATATGCCCTCCAATTCGGTGATTTCGATGGCTTTGCTTCACATGCATTGTTACTTGTTAACGCGATCGCCCTCTTCGGAGTGACCATCTGGGCTATTCGGAAAAGCAAGCATGCCGATGCTGTCATCGCATTTGTCTTGGCCACATTGTCAGCTGTCTGGTATTTCATAGCTGACACGGTTCCAGACTGGTGGGTCAAGATACTCCCTTACGTTATTGTCATCGTTGTCCTGATTTTCTTTGCGCAGCGTCTTCGTATGCCAGCAGCCAATGGCCAAATTTATCGACGCGGTCAGACATAGCTCATGCCTCAGCTCACAGATACTCAAATTCAAGACTTCGAGGATCAAGGTGTTCTGGTCCTGCCAGAATTCTTTACGGAAGATGAATGCGACTCCATCCAAACGCGGATGACACAACTATTGAACGAGTATCAGCCTGGAGAGAATGAGACTGTTTTTTCGACGACAGACAACACGCACACTCAAGAAGACTATTTTCTGACATCCGGAGACAAAATCAGGTTCTTTTACGAAGACTCTGAAGCTATTGATACTTCTCAGCCACTTGAACTGTCGCTAAACAAGGTAGGGCATGCCTTGCACGACTTGGACCCCATATTTTCTAATTTTGTGAGGCAACCAAAACTTGCACAACTCGCTGCTGACGTGGGTTTCACAAGCCCCTTGTTACTTCAATCGATGTATATCTTTAAACCCCCGCAGATAGGTGGAGAAGTTGTGTGGCACACCGACCATCCCTTTCTATGGACAGATCCTCCGTCAGTAAAAGGCTTCTGGGTTGCCTTAGAAGATGCCACTATCGACAATGGGTGTTTGTGGTGCCTCCCTGGACTCCACAAAGAACAGCCTCGTCAGCGTTTCCGAAGGAACTCCTCAGGAGGTACGGAAATGGTTACTCTTAACTCTGATCCTTTTCCGACGGAGAAGAGAGTTCCACTCGAAGCGAAGAAGGGGACCTTAGTTGTTCTCCATGGGCTTCTACCCCACTGGTCTGGACCGAACACGTCTTCTCATTCGCGCCATGCATTTACGCTCCACCTGATAGAAAAGAGTGCCAAATACCCAGAGGATAACTGGCTTCAGCGATCTGATGATATGCCTCTTCGTGGATTCGAGATACAAGTAGCCGATTAGTTAAACACGTATGCTGTCTCCCGAAATTATTCAAACTGCTCCTAAAATTCTTCTGCATGACCATCTAGATGGTGGGCTCCGACCGTCAACGATTGTTCAGCTAGCAAAAGACTCAGAGATTAGAAGTCTCCCAACATACAACGCAAACGAGCTTGGCGATTGGATGACTGCGACTGCAGACAGGAAGGACCTTGAGCTTTACTTGGAGGCTTTTGCACATACTCTCTCGGTAATGCAGAATCAGGATGCCATATACAGAGTTGCTGCTGAATGTGCTGAGGACCTTGCTAATGATGGGATTATTTATGCGGAAGTTCGATTTGCTCCTGAATTGCATCTTGCTAATGGACTTTCAGTTCCTCAAGTTATTGAGAGTGTCTTAGCGGGTTTCCAGTCGGGTTCAGAGGGACGAGGAATCATCGTAAATGCCTTGATTTGTGCTATCCGTTCTAACAGCCGAAGCAAGGAAATGATGGAATTTGCTTTGGAATTCCGGTCGAAGGGGGTTGTCGGTTTTGACATTGCCGGGCCAGAAATCGGATATCCGCCTTCTGACCATTTGGAAGCCTTTCATTTAGCAATGGAATCAGATTTCCCTGTGACGATCCATGCCGGAGAGGTAGGGGGCGCCATCTATATTCAAGAAGCAGTTGAAGAATGCGGGGCGTCTAGAATCGGACATGGTCTTGGATTGCAATATGAAAGACCTAGCAACGAGGAGGCTGGCTTAGGGGAAAGTAAGCTTGTTTCACTTTTTCTCGATGACCAAATTGCATTGGAATTGTGCCCCAGTTCAAATCTTCACATCGGTGCAGTGGATTCATTTGCGGAGCACCCCATAAGCCGTTTTCTGGAGTTAGGGCTCTGCGCTACCATTAATACGGATAATCGCCTTATGTCAAACACCTGCCTTACGAAAGAACTTCAAATATGTACAGAAACATTCGGATGGGACATATCTACGGTCTATACGCTAATGAGAAATGCCTTGTCTAACTCATTTATACCTACTGACCTCAAAGAGGATTTAAATTCGGTTCTATCGGATTGGTACCTTACTCCTGGTCGAGTAAATAGAAATAACAATGAACACAATTAGTGTTATCGGCTTCGATGCTGACGATACGTTGTGGGAAAGTGAGGTGTTTTTCGGCGAAGTGGAGAAAAAGTTCTCTGATCTGATCAATTCCTACGGGGTTGAAGCCGACATCGGCAACGAACTATACGAAACCGAAAAAAGGAACCTTCCTACACTCGGCTATGGTGTGAAATCTTTTACAATCTCAATGGTTGAGTCAGCCCATCACCTAACTCAAGGCAACATAAGCAGCGGCGACATGATAGAAATCGTTCAGTGGGGTAAAGAACTACTTCATCATCCTGTAAAGTTGCTTTCCGGAGTGCTAGACGTAATGTCCCAGTTGCAAAGTCGCTTCACCATATATGTAATTACGAAAGGCGACCCCTTCCATCAACAGCAGAAATTCAATGATTCGGGCCTATCTACTTTCGTAACAGATATAGAGATTCTGCAGGAAAAAGATAGCGAAGCCTACAGGAAAACCCTTGCGAGCATTGGCGTAGCGCCTGAGGAGTTCCTGATGGTAGGCAACAGTATCCGGAGCGATATCCTTCCTGTTATTGAGATCGGAAGTCATGCCGTGCATATACCCCATGAAACAACTTGGCAATACGAAACTGAACATGCGGGAACTAGCGGAGATACCTACACAATCTTAGAATCCATTCGAGGGCTCCCTGAGTTTCTGGCTAGCTTCGATTCTTGAGACCTGACTTAATCACCGTCGTAAATCCTCCTCTACACTGCTGATATGACCCACGTAGGGAAAATTCGAATTTCAGAGGAAGTCTCAGACGCTATCTCTAACGGATCGCCCGTCGTTGCTTTGGAGTCAACAGTATTTAGCACCCTTGGACTACCAGAGCCTTCGAATCGCGATGCTCTTCAACGTTGTATTTCCACAATTCATGAAAATGGAGCTGTAGCAGCAGTAACGGCTGTCATAGATGGGGAAGCTCGCTTAGGAATTGACAGCAACGAATGGGATCGAATTCTTAGCTGCGAGACGAAAGTAGCTTCACGTGACTTAGTTCTTTCTATGGCGGAAGGAAAGAGCGTTGGAGCCACGACAGTCTCTGCTTCTCTTGCAATAGCTGCAGCAGCAGGTATAAAAGTCTTCTGCACAGGAGGAATAGGAGGAGTGCATCATGGATATTCAGAATCTGGGGACCTCAGCGCTGACTTGTTCGCTCTTGCGCGACACAAAGTCGTGTGCGTATGTGCTGGAGCTAAAGCTTTTTTGGATCTACCCCGGACATTAGAAATGTTAGAAAGCTTAGGAGTTCCTGTCCTTGGCTGGAATACCTCTGACTTTCCAGCTTTCTACCTTCGAAGTAGTAAATTGCCAATTCCTTCGGTCAAAGACCCAGCGACCATTGTCAATGTTTCTAGAAATGCCTCTACCCTAGGACTTCCTCAGGGAATTCTGGTTGGTGTCCCCATCCCCGAAGAGCACGAACTTGATCCAATGACAAGCTGGGCGCTCATTGAACGTGCATTAGCTGAAGCAAAGGAAGCTGGAATCAGCGGCCCAGAAGTCACTCCATTTATTCTTGAAACTGTAGCAAGAGAAACTCACGGTGAAAGTGTGCCGGCTAACCTAGCACTTCTTGAGAATAATGCGATAGTCGCCGTTGAGGTAGCGAAAGCATTTCAGCAGCGGCTGGTTTGATGGAACTCATTCGCTCTAATTAGTTGGATTTCTTCCGACGCTCAATTCTGTCTGCTCCAGCATCTAGGCCGGGAAGCTGCAATTCAACTCCGCCTCTCTGACGTGCAATTTCCTCGAGAGCTAGCTGCTCTACTTCTCTCCAGTTATGAGCTCGTCTACCTTGCAAGTGGCGGTTGTACGGCTGATCATAGATGATCACTTCTCGGCCATCCTCTTGAAAGGCTTCTATATTGTGAGGCCCATCATCTATGTAGAGATCGGCATGGAGAGCAGATTTTGCTCCGATAAAGCATAGGTCCCTGTAGGGGATCTGCGCTCGATCTAACCAATCAGCCGTATCTCCGGCTGCGATTGCATGGCCCCAATTAACATATAACCGGTGGCTAATAATTCGGATCCAAACCCCCTGATCAGAAAGTCGCCAAAGCGCTTCTGCGGCGCCTTCAATGACTGGCATGTCTCGAAACATTCTGTGCTCTACTACAGCTCGTTGATGCAGTCGTTCAAAATCATCTGGGCCTAGCCCCCATTCCTTAAAGCCCCAACTTCTCTCCAAAGGAAGTGAATCGGGATCTACAGATAGTTCAGTTGCCACAATGTCACGAAATATTCGATTATGGTCGCCACATACGCCGTCCAAATCTACACCAAGCACGAAAGGTTTCTTAATAGCTAAGCTCCTTGCTCGCAGTTCATTAAGTCTAAGATAGCTTCTGGATAATGTTTGGTTGGGAATGGAAGGGCTAAGGAAATGGAAGTTCTGGTAGTTGAGCACCCAGTTGTGGCAGAGAGACTAACCAATATCCGGCGAGCTACAACTTCAAAGGCTGTCTTCCGACAAAATCTCCATGAGATTTCGATCTTTCTCATTTACGAAGCACTCTGTGATTCACAGCTAGACCATATAGTCGTCGATACTCCTCTTGGAGAATCAGATTCCTTCACCTTGGCAAACCAGCCTATGTTTGTGCCAATTCTTCGAGCCGGACTCGGCATGTTAGATGCTGGTTTATTGATGTTTCCAGATGCCACTGTTGGCTTTATAGGAGCTAAACGAGATGAGGCGACACTTCTCCCAGAGATTTACCTCAATACCATCCCAAACGATCTTGACGGCACAAGAGTCGTGCTCTTAGATCCTGCGTTAGCTACAGGAGGATCAGTAAAACAAGCTTTAGAACTAGTTGCTGAATCCGGTGCAGGTGAAATCATTATTGTGACTGTCGTCTGCTCTCCGGAAGGAATCGGCGCAGTAAAACAATCTGGCCTAGCGGCGAAAGTCGTTACGGCAGCTATTGATACAAACTTGAATGATGTCGGCTTCATCTACCCAGGGCTTGGAGACGCTGGAGATCGACAATTTGGGGTTGACTGATCAACCGATAAGAACTTCTTTGAGGTACTTCTGAAGGTCTTCTTCGATACTGTCAAAGGTAAAATTTGTCAGACTCCGCTCATGGTCTATGTCTTGTCCTTCTTCGACTTTCACGATCTTTTCAAGGTATACCTTCACTACTGGTTCAGTACCACTCGGCCGGATAAGGATCCGTATTCCGGTTTCTAGGATCAATCGAACCATATTAGATTGTGGTAGGAGTAATCCTGCAGTGGTTGCAGCTTGATCATAATCACAAAATTCTTGGATATGTAAACCCCCTAAGGATTCAGGGGGCTTCCGGTCCAGCAACCGAGCTGCAAAGTTAATTTGAGAAAACGATCCCTGGTCGCTGATTCGCAAAGCTTGTGAACGGGAAACATGAAGACCGTGCTTAAGGGATAAATTATTGATTTGGTCCAGAATTGTCAGATTTTTTCTTGCTAGGTCTTCGGCCATTTCTATGAATAGTAGAGCAGCAGAAATCCCATCCTTATCGCGAACTGAGTCACAAACTGCGTACCCTAGAGCTTCTTCATAGGAGAACACTGTTTTCTTCGTTGGATCTCTATAGGCTTCCGAAATAATCCACTTGAACCCTGTGAGAGTTTGGGAGTATTCGACTTCTGCTTCCTTAGCAATTTTCCCAATGAGTGATGAGGAAAC
>MPLT02321656.1_pt1 | contig 10578 bp, 9 predicted proteins | sample 1617391 | NCBI WGS metagenome assembly MPLT02 (sample SAMN05944800, study PRJNA350692) | marine metagenome | biome: marine; feature: ODZ; material: water; isolation source: 70 m water sample filtered on 0.2 um supor filter | place: Pacific Ocean | collected 2012-04-08 | depth 70m m
CCACGAGCAGCAGGACGCCCGCCACGCAGGTCGCGTTGGTCCGCGCGAGCGCGCGCAGCTCGAGCGCCGACAGCCCGCGCGCCCACGCCGCCGCGCCGGCGCCCGCGAGGCGCGTCGCGCACTCCACCGAGCTCCGGTTCTGCGCGGCTCCCTCTACGGACGCATAACATGGACAGAAAATAAGCAGACGAGTGTACAACTTCATGGCGATAAATAGCTAGTGGCCGGCGTCACGTCCGGAGCCTATTTTCTTCGGCACCGTGCGCCGTGGGCGTGCTTGCCAGCTGGACGCGCGGCGAGGGCGGCGCTCACGACAACGATCCATCGCATATGGTGGTCGAGGCTGCCACCACGCATGCGCGTGGCCGCCTCTGCGATCCGTTTGGGCTCAGGGAGGCCCCGCTCGCCGCTAATTATTTGTCTTATAGTTGAGACATCACAGCTGCGCCGCCGTCAAAGTGCAGCCCGAGGTCGTCGCTCTCGCGACGAAGGCAGCCCAAAATCTCCACTGTAAAACACTCTACGTCAATAGGCAGAACCCTGTGGGCCCATAACCTAGCAAGAGTATGTCGTAGCGTTATGTAAAGTAGCAGGGTCCTAGCTCACCAGCCGAGGGCTGGGCCAACCGTGACTTGAACCTCAGGCTGACTACGAGAGTGTTTTATAGTGAACTGTTATTACACCGTAGCGTCAAAGACACTCGCTGTATAGACTCAAATATTAGAGAGTGGGAGATACTTATCTAGGGTAGGAAGGGCTAGTAGGTTCTCTCTCTACAGGGCCTAGTTACTTTATCTGGTACCATGGTAACCTTGGAGCCACGCGCCTATAACTAGGTACCTTATATTGGATTAGGGGTCGAGCTGAGCCGCAACAAACGATGCCTCTGCGGTACGTGTAATCAGTTGCGCCGTATTAGTATCTACAACAGGCTGGAGATCAAAAAGAAACTTTCGGCTCGGCAAGTTGGTGTACTCAGGGACTTCGTTATGCTAATGACATAGGTCTGACCGCGTCAAGTGCGTGGACTTGCACCCAACCGAACCTTGGGTCCTGTCTGCGCTGCACCTCTCTGTGTTTGAGACTGCCTGCAGAGAAAAATGATTAACGATATTTAGGTACTCCGGCAACATTTTCCTGTGGGATACAGAGACAAGTTCGCTCCTCAAATCATGGGAGGTATGCGAACTGCCCGTACGCTCCTGCAAATTCATTGCGCGTCGCTCCCAATTTATTTGCGCATCCGGTAAGTGTCCTTTAAATGTCAGCTCTAATCCTGATAGCAGATGACATGCGACTACGGCTCTATAACTACAACACAATGGAAAAAGTCAAGGATATGGAGGCTCACGCCGATTATATCCGCTTCGTCGAGATTCATCCAACCCTGCCCTACATTCTATCTTCATCAGATGACATGTCCATCAAGTTGTGGAACTGGGAACAGAATTGGGACTGCACATCATCTTTCGAAGGTCACGCACATTATGTTATGATGTGCAAGTTCAATCCTAAGGACACAAATACTTTTGCTTCTGCTTCATTGGATAGGACCATAAAGGTGCCGCATAGGATAGAGACATATACTAATGGACCACTTATCAGGTTTGGGGCCTTGGCGCTCAACAGCCCCATTTCTCGCTCGAAGGCCATGACCGGGGTGTCAACTGCCTGGACTACTACCCGGGTGGTGAGGTCCTCTGTTTTTCACTTCAATTGACTCGCGCTTTCACAGGGGATAAGCCATATTTGATCTCTGGGGCAGACGACAAAACTGTTAAAATCTGGGACTATCAGACTAAGGCTTGTGGCAACCCGTGTGATTTATATTGCGTTTCATTGGCGCCCCTTTTGACCTCCCTGCAGGTATCCAAACCCTAGACGGGCACTCAAACAATGTGTGCTCGGTTCTTTTCCACCCACAGTTGCCTGTTCTTGTCTCTGCATCTGAAGACGGGACTGTCCGAATATGGCATGCAATGACATACCGAGCAGAGACAACGCTGAATTACGGATTGGAACGTGCGTGGTCAATATCTGCAGCCAAAGAGTCAAACGGATTAGCAATCGGCTATGATGAGGGTACCATCCTCATCAAGCTCGGGCACGATGCTCCTGTTGCATCTCTGGACACGCACATCTCGTGTCATCTGCAAGCAGGTAGTCAGATAAGAGTTACCGATTTAGGCATACCGGAAAAGTGGTGTGGGCACATAACAATGATATTCAATCTGCATCATTGAAAGGAGTTACCAGCGACTTGGCCGACGGTATGTATTTGCTCCCAGAGGTGAAATTCACTATCACCGCTTGCTTAGGCGAAAAGCTAGACCTACTTATCAAGGATATGGGTTCGTGCGAAATTTTCCCGCAGACCGTGCAGCACAACTGCAATGGTCGCTTTTTGGTCGTATGTGGGGATGGTGAATACATTATATACACTTCCCAGGCTCTTCGCAATAAGGCATTTGGTCAAGCACTCGACTTTGCATGGTCTGCGGTTTCTAAGATCTGAGTCTACCTGATCTTGTACAAATTCAACTTCCAGTCCCACAGGTAGGAACTGGCGACTTTGCTATTCGCGAATCATTGGCACGAATTAAGATTTTCAAGAACTTCAAAGAGCACCGCACAATAAAAGCGCCCATTTCTACATCTGAGGGTCTCTTCGGTGGCGCTTGTGTGGCGCTGAAGGGCCCAGACTGTGTAGTATTTTTTGATTGGAACGAAGGTGCATTCTTGTGTAAAATCGATGTCGCCCCTAAAGCACCTCTCAGTGTCCGCATACTAAGTTTCTACTTAAAGTATTATACTTCACTCACAGGTAGTGTACTGGAATGAGACTCAGGAGCTTCTGCTCCTTGTTTGCGATGAACAGGCATTCATTTTGAAATATGACAAAGACAAAGTTGATGCTGCTATAGCTGAAGATTCTGTGTCACCTGAACTGGGAGTACCTGGGGCGTGATCGATCAGAGTAACTGTGGTGCATTTTGCAAATGCTTGTATGACTTGCGCGCGCAGTATGTCTATGTAGGTTTGAACCAGAACATGAGATCACTGATTGTGTAACTAAGGGTCAGTGGATAGGAGACTGCTTTATTTTCTCCAATATAGCGGGGCGGCTGAATTATTTTGTCGGTGGCAACACCATGACACTGTGCCATCTTGACCAGCAGAGTACAGGGCCGCTCTTCATGCTTGGCTTTCTACCGAAAGAGGACAGAGTCTATCTCATGGATAGATCCAGGAACGTCTTCTCGTACCGAGCACTTTTAGCTGTACTTCAGTATCAAACTGCTGTTGTTCGGCATGACTTTGAAGCTGCAAATACAATCCTTCCTGCAATTCCAGAATCCGAGCACTCCTCTGTTGCACGGTTTCTCGAGGCCCAGGGATACAAAGATGTAGCTCTTCAAGTATCCAAAGATCCAGATCACAAATTTGACCTTGCTCTTGATCTTGGCAAGCTCGACGAGGCAACCAAGTTGCTTGATGCCGCGCCTGAACAGGATAGAGACACGACTGAATCAACCACGAAGTGGAAACGCCTTGGTGATCTTGCACTTGCAAATTGTGACTTGGATCTTGCTGAGCGCTGTGCCAGCAATGCCAAAGACCTCGCAGGGTTGCTTTTGCTCCATACCGCAGCCGGAAATCGTGCTGGTATATCTGCTCTAGCTGCGAACGCAGTCTTGCAAGGAAAGTTTAATGTTGCATTTATTTCATTCTTTATCTTAGGAGACGTTGAAAAATGCTTCGAACTACTGCTTGATACAAATAGAATCCCAGAAGCTGCGTTACTGTCGCGAACATACCTGCCGTCTCAGATTTCACGGGCGGTGAGGTTGTGGCGTGAAGATCTCCGGCAAGTTTCGGACAGAGCTGCAGCTGCTCTTGCCGATCCCGTGGAATACCCTAATTTGTTTCCTGATCTTGATTGGGCATTAAAGGTCGAGGAAGTTTTCAAATGCAACCGAAACAAAGTCGTCCCTGCCACAGAATATCTAACGGCGAAGGATGACCTTGACCTCGACCTAGTTAGCCTCATGAAACAAACGCACACCGACAATTCACTTGGAGAAAAGTCTCCCATTCGAGCTAAGTTTGGCTCTACCCAGAAACACGATACAGATTCCAGTGTAAATCAAGTCTTATCTTGTGAAGCTACGGATACTAAAACTATCGACCATGACGTTCATGCTACGCCCCCCTTAAAATGCAGCGTTGATGATGAAGCGAATGCTATTCTGCAAAATGATTTTGGCAATGATGATGATGACGATGACTGGTGATCATTAGCATTCGAGCGGTAGTATACTCTTGGAACTTATGGCATGCGCAATTCTCAGCTCCGAATTCAGAATTTTTTGGTGTCCTGCGCGGCACATTAGTTGCCTATCAAGTTCGAAGCCTAGGAATTCATTGAATACGCCCCATAGTTTCCATTGCTGAATCTTGCGCCCAAGCACACAGTCGCGTGTTGCATCCTGGAGACTTGCAGACAGGGTGGGTGGTCACATGGACTTCAACTAGTATTCGCACAGCCTGCCGGTGAGGGTGGGAGTAACTAGTATATAGAACTATAGTAGTCTTCAATTAGGTCATGATAGCCACAGACCAGGGGGGGTTCAATAATACCCGCACGACATGACGACTAGACTTCTATTCAGTCTTTCTCGGTCCGAGCGGCGTCCAGAGCCGAGACCGTTGTAGCCGCCTTCTCTGGATCCATGCAGCCGCATAGCCGGCGCGCCAAATGTACTAAACCACCCCTCTCGGAGGCTTCGTCGAAATTCCGGGCCACCGGCGTGCGTACCGTGGCCGTGACTAGTCACGGTATCTGACTCGGAGTCATCTCAGGCTTCAATAAGGTTCGCCGCAGGGTACTAATTCATCTTGATCATGATAGTAGTCACGGTAATTAGGATTCATCATGATGCCAGCGGAGGATGCGTCCTAATCTTATTCGAAAGAATTACCCGGGATTACCGAGCCCTAGGGTGACTATTCTCTCGGTGGTCCTAAAAACATCAGCATGATAATAAAGTATTACATTTATTCTTAACTTCAAGTTGGTAAATTTACCGTAGCTTTTTCCAGCTTACCACATCTATCACGGGGCGGGACTAGGTATGGGGTGGGGGCATATTCCTCGATCGACCGAACTTGGTGAATGATGACAAAAGAGAAGAAAAAAGAGGCGCGACCAATAATAAGAAGCAGCGAAAGCGGAACTGTTCGCCGAATTAAACAGTACACACTGCTGACGAGACTTGGGCAGGGTTCCTTCGCCGAGGTATTTTTAGCAAAGTCAGACGTTGACGAAACCTACTGCGCCGCGAAAGTATTTGACAAATCATTATTAAGACGAAAAAGAACAATTTCGCGCACAGTAGAAGGTTTTAAGATCCATAGCGAGCTGGATAAGGCGCGTCCTCACCTAAGGCTCGATCATAGCCAACATCGCCCGGGAAAATCAGGTTGATAAGGAAATTGGGATCATGAAGAAATTGGTTCACCCAAACCTCGTCCGTCTCCTCGAGGTGAGCATCCTAGTGTTCGCCATGAGTAGTTCTCCAAATTGTAGGTAATTGATGACAAGAAAGACAACCAGCTATTCCTCTTAATGGAGTTTGTGGAGCTCGGGCCAGTCATGAAATACGATCGTGAAACGAACAAGTTCACATCTACAGTGACGGGCGGTCTCTGTGAAGAAAGACTTGCGGGCCAGTATTTGCTGGATATTGCTTCTGGGCTTGGATATCTTCACCTTCACCATATTGCCCACCGCGACCTTAAGCCGGACAACGTCCTTCTCGGTAAACTTGGTCGCTGTAAAATTGCAGATTTTGGTGTGGCTCATTACTTTGAGGAGGACCACGCAAATGACAAGTAGACTGTCGGCCGCGTCCTTTTTTCTTTCTCAATCCTTGATAATTTTATTTGGAATAGAACCCTATCTGTACGATCCCTCGAGAGGTCTCACAGCCGGGCGCAGATTCGAGATACTCAGGGCACTTACTGCTTCTGGGCCCCGGAGATGATCCAGGCCAGTCAACTGCGTCTCTGAGTATTAAAAGCAACACTCAATTTTTTAAAATTTAGGGTGACAAAAAGTTCAATGCATATTCCTGTGATATGTGGGCAGCAGGCGTGTGCTATTTTATATTCGTGACTGGGAAGTTGCCCTTTTATGCCGAATCACCTGTCGAAATGTTTGATTTCATTGCCCAAGCGTCTCCTGTAATTCCGAACACCCTAAGTAATCACAGCAGGCGGGTCATCTTTGGCCTTTTGGCAACTAATATTGACACGCGACTCACTGTCCAAGACTTGCAGTCTGATCCCTGGCTAAAAAGCACTGAACTACATTCAACAGCCAATGGCCCTGATAATCTCCACCTCTCGGCTGGTGACATTCATCACGCATTCCCAACAATGACTGTAAAGCAAAGAATGTCAGTTTGTCTAAGTGGTGCTAGGAATTCCATTGCAAGTACACTTAGTCAAGCCAGCGAGGCTTTCCACCAGATACGCCGCCGCAGCTATACCTTTCAGGGCAGCCAGACTGGTCTGAATGAGTAGATTTAGACCCAGGTGCTACTTAGGCTATCCTGAGCAAGTATCAGGCCTTAGTATATCAGAAGAGTTACGTTAAAGCAACATCCATGTAATGCCCTTCGTCAGTCTCCTGGTAACAGGACGGGTGAGTGACCGATCGGCTACGCTGGACCAACCACACCCGAGGACCACACCGAGATTCCCCGAGACCAAAAAGGCAAAATGACCTTTTGGTAAGAAAGGGACGTCGGACGAAATCCCGTAATAAATGATTTACTACGCATTTTGGTAATTTCGGGGGAGTATAAAAAGGGGAAACGCGATGGATTTTTAGTCTGCTAGGTCAGGGGATAGCCTCTTTTGTTGCGAGGCAGGTCGGATGACCTGCTGAGCTACAAAAGCGCGACCCCCTACTCTCTCTGGAGCTGCCGTGGGTCGCGAGATTCAATCGGAGATTTGGCAGGGACCTTCCCAGCCATCGCGGCGTGCATGTGGTCGGCGGTTCGGGGGCTGTTGAGGACCGAGGGGGTAGCCCAGAGACGCTAGAATCGAGCCTGAGTCACCCAATAAGTGCTCAAATCGGCCTTATTCCGATGCAGCAAGCGCTTAAGCGACTTAGACTCGAGCTCGTCGCCCCCCGCGGTGCAGAAACTCGCTAAAGGAGTGCCGGCGCCGGGCTTGTACCGGTGCTGGACTCGAGGAGTACCCGCCCCGGGCTCGGTTCCGAGTCCTGCGGTTGCCGCGGCCAGTGCGCCGTAGGTCAGTAGGTAGGTAGACTCGGACAAGGCAGCCACAACACTTTGCCACTGTCGATTCCACTCTCGATTCCGCTGCAACACTAGTTGGCGTCCTCCTGAGGCCGTGAGGGGCGCCAAGTCTCTTCGTATGCAGCCACCGTGACTAGTAAGCCTGAGAGAGATACAAAAAAAAACGTACTAGCTTTACATCAGCTTTACATCGAAACACGGCGCACTAACGGCCTTGCTCGAAATGCGTCATCGAAGAAGGCGCCGACGTGGAAGGCGTGATGAAATCCTGTTCTGTGCAACTGATTGCAAGCGCTGGCACAGTGTCATGCATGTCATGTCATCATGGTATTTCTAATATCTTTTCAGGTATGAGTGTATAATTGAAACCGCGCAACATCTTGGATGGCGCATTGTAAGTGGGCGTGAGAAAGACCAGAAGAAAAGCGTGACACCTGAAAATTCGGAAACTGAGATTTGTAACGTGTACTGGATTGACATATCAAATATCGCCGAGAGAATGAGCAAACTGCGACCATGGCAGCGAATAAACCACTTCCCGGGGATGAGCAATATTGCACGCAAAAACAGACTGGCTCAAAATCTCGAAAAAATGCGGCGTGGATTTCAAAAGGAGTACAATTTCTACCCTCGAACTTGGGTTCTTCCTCTCGAACTGGCCGATTTCCGAGCACAATTTGATTCGAATGGACGATCATCGCAATTTTATATTATCAAGCCAGACTCTGGATGCCAGGGTCGTGGTATATTCCTAACACAGAACTTTGACAGTATATCGCCATTAGAGCAGGTTGTGGCTCAACACTACATACGAAAGCCATTCTTAATTGACGGATTTAAATTTGACTTGCGTTTATACGTGCTTGTAACTAGCTGCAAACCGCTTCGCGTCTATCTTTTCAGGGATGGACTCGTCAGGCTATGCACACAGAAATATTTAAAACCAAATCCTGGTAATGTTGCTATGCGCTGCATGCACCTTACTAATTATGCAATCAATAGACATAGCGAGAACTTCCAAGGTAACGAAACCTTAGGGGCTTGCGATATTGGATCAAAGCGTTCATTGCGATGGTTTATGGATTTCCTTGCCAATGAGAAGGGGCAGAGAAGATCGGATGCCCTGTGGAGTCGCATGGGGGCAATGGTCGTCAAAGTGATATTATCAATCTTACCGACCCTGGTACGAGAATATGAATCAACTTTTAATAAAGGTATCAGAAGTGAGCCAAAGCAAACTTACAATTCAACTAGCTGTGAGAATCAGCTAGATCACCATCCACAAACTATTGAAGGATCACAGTGTTTTGAGGTTTTGGGTGTTGATGTTATCATTGATCAAGCCCTTAAACCATGGCTCGTTGAAGTTAATCACCTTCCATCGTTTGCTACTGACTCACCGCTTGATTCAGACATCAAAGCACGAGTCATTGAGCAAACCATGTCGATTGTCCGAGCAAAAGCCAGTGACCGCTATACTTATGAGAGAGAAGAGCGCTCCAAAGCTGAGGCACGGTTGTACAGCAACCAGTTCGCTACAAACAATTTGATCTTGGCACAAGAAACCCAAGCATCTAAAGTTGCGTGTCGTATAGAGGTTATACTAGAACGCCACGCCCCAGAGAAACTGGGCAAAATAAATGCCCTCCTTCGCAAATATACAGGAAGGGAGGTCAAGCTACTTCATCTCATCGAACAAAAATATCTAGAGAAAAAAACGAGACAACTGCCAACCAATCTCCAGGAGTTTCAGCAGCATTATGTAGGAAGCGAGGAGCACACTAGCCCGAATCTCACGGGGACTAATAAACAGCCGTTTGAGCTATTAAATGAAGATAAATTGCCTGTTGCCAGTTGCTCCGAGACCGATAGTGGTGTCGAACTCGAAGACAGACTGCTTGTTGACTTTGAACGAATTTATCCTGTGCCGCTGGCAGCAAGGATGCACAGCGATCACACCCCCAACTACCGAGCTTTGAAGAAATTCGTTTTCGAGCAGGATGAAAAGAGGATGAGGCGCATGTCGTGCCCACTTCGCCAGACTCGTAGATCAACACTGGATTCCCCAGCGGCCCTACCTCCATTGCATCGAGATTTGAAAGACGCAATAGAGCAGAAAGTCCCATGGGGAGAACCTCGTTGCAATGGCGTAGAGAAATCCCCTATTCCACGAAAGCCACTCCCAATGCCAGGAGAGAAGCAACTTCTTGCTGCTGATAGACTGACAAGGGGATTTTCTTCCCGGCAGCAAGTCTCTGCGCCGTGCTCATTGGTGACAGGTGATCATACGGATCTGAAAGCCACTCAGGACTATGCTCAAAGAGTTGCAAGCACAGTAGCACATGCCAAAAAATGGCGCCGCAGGATGGACGACTCGCGAAAGCGGCAAAATTCCCAGCAGGTTGCTCTACAGCCACGAACTTTTGTGTTTGCACACACTTCAGACACTCTGCGTGATCCTCACCTTCATATTACCAATTCAGGCACTGGGCTTAAAGACACAGCCACACACAAGTGAAGCCGACATGGTGACGCAACACACTCGTAGAGTACGTTAAATCTGATTGATTGAACTAGCTGCCCGATGTAGAAAGACCTGTACATGATCGCCTACGAGTAATTGATTTGGACATGATAGTATTAGAATGATGGTCCAACTGGCATGCCACAGATAAGTTTGCATCATTATACCCCCAAAAGACTTAACCAGGAGCTGATCGCATACTCCGCTAGAAGGCCCAGATGATCACTAGGTGAATCAGCCTGGCAAAGTGAAGGATCTATAATCTTGCCCTTTTTGCAGGAACTCTCAATCCTGCCCCTTTTCAGTCGCAGCCGCAACCGTCCTAGTTGCTACAAGAACATTGGCATAATCCTGCGGCACCCGTGGTGACGGGCGCGGACATCCACCCAAAATTTGCCGTATCTATAACTAGACGTCTTGGCCGCGGGTAATTCGAGCCTAAGGGGCCCGCTTATCTCTGCAGGAACGATTTGGTCTCGAAATTTTGGTGGTTTACGAACGTCGCGCCAGCGCAGCGGCGTTTCGTGCCGCGCCAGGCTACCTATCTGGCAGCCTATCGGGTACCCGGCCGCGCTTGCGCATCCGCCCCACGCCATAGGTACCCGAGGGCCCCTGGGAGACCAAATTACCAGCATAGAAAAGGGGCCTGACGCCAAATTGGTGAGATTTTCAATTGATAGCCCGAACCGCAACTTGCTCGTTTGGTCCCAGGGGCATCCTAAG
>MPLT02053572.1_pt1 | contig 10577 bp, 6 predicted proteins | sample 1617391 | NCBI WGS metagenome assembly MPLT02 (sample SAMN05944800, study PRJNA350692) | marine metagenome | biome: marine; feature: ODZ; material: water; isolation source: 70 m water sample filtered on 0.2 um supor filter | place: Pacific Ocean | collected 2012-04-08 | depth 70m m
CCGAACGCGTAGTCGTAGTACTCGTTTCCGCATCCGTCGGGATTGGAGCAAAACACCCACGCGTTGCACTTTTTCAGCTTTTTGCACTCGGCGCAGCACTCAGAGACGTCGTTGACGATCAAATCGGAACCACTGTTGAGCGGGTGACCCTTGTAATTGGCGTTTTCTTCCACTCGACAACCTTCGATCGAAGGCGGAGGTTCGGGGATTCGATCGGTGAGCGAACCGCTGACCCACGGAACACCTTCGCCCGTCGCGATGGTTGGCGGATTTCGAGGATCACCGCCGACCAAGAAGATTTTTAAGACGCACGTCTGATGGGAGAATTCGCCGTCGCATCCGTTGACGTCGTCGCAAAACGTCCACACGGCGCACGCCGGATCGGAGAGACACGCGTCGCAGCACGCGCTCCAGGACACAGCGGTGACGATTGAGATTTGAATCCCGTCGTAATTCGCCTCTGTTTTCGCGCGACACTCCTTGCGTTCGTTCGACGTGTCGAATGGTACCGCGTCGATCTGTTTCTCGAAGCGCCCCGGAGATGTACGTCACCTCCGGTCCGCGTACGCCCGGGACGACGTCCTGAGAGATGATTTCCGGCGACGCGTATTTCATCTCGCACGCCGAGTACGTGTACGCGAATTCGGATCGACCGCACCCGTCCTCCGCGGTGCAAAACGTCCAGACGTTACAGTCCGGATTTTCTCTGCACGCGAGACAACACGCCTCGGGAGACGGGACGAGGAACAAACCTCCGGTGAGAAGTTTTGAACCTTCGTACTCGGCGTTTTCTTCCTCGGCACACGATCGAACGTCTCCGTCGACGGGCGCGTCTCCGCGAGGAAATCCGGTACAAAACGCGCGAGCTTCAGAAATTGTAGTATCCGAAAAGTCTCGATCGTCGTCGTACGAGAAAGAGACGACGACGTTGTTCTGTCCGCCCACGAGGAAACAGCCCGGACACAGTACCACGTCGTCTCGATCAAAGCGCAATTCGACGCCCCGATCGTTGACGTCAATCTTACACCCCACGCGGTCATCACCGGAAGGAATGGATGAGATCGGGTGCACGATTTGTAATCCTTCACACGTGACTTGAATGGATTCTTCGTCGTACGCACCTCCGAGATCGATGGCGAACGCGAGCTTGGACACGTCGAGAGCGCCGCAGCCGCGATGTCCGACGACGCCTCGAACGACGTTTCCATCCGCCGATAACGTGTCGAACACCCCATCGAGTAAACTCGGACACACGCTCAACATAAGATTTTCGTTTGGATTCCAACCAAACGTCGACGTCGGCGCGATGTCAACGCCTCGAGAACCGGCGGCGTCGAAGAGAGTGGCGTCGCACGTCAGATCGAGCGCTCGAACCGATTCGACATCCATGACGCGATTTTGCGAATCGCGAAAACTAAACAAGAAATTCGAGTACCCACCGGCCAGAAATTCACCGGCGTTTAAAGCGATGTTCGGACCGAACACGACGCGCGGTCCCGAGTCGTTCATTTCAAAGTTCAAATCTGCGCAATCGACCGTTCGCCTGGCGCCGTCCGGTCCGACGATTTGCGCTCCCCAGCACGCGAGTTCAAAATCTCCCGCGGAAACTGGCGTCGTCGTAAAAGTCGTCGCGTTTCCATCCTCTCGCACTAATCGAGAAAATTCGTATTGTATCGTCACGCCGTTCAGATTCACCTCGCGATCGACGTCGTTCGCGATCAAGACGCTCGCGTACGTCTCCCGCGCGCCTCGATCGGCGCGCGCCTCGACGCCGACGCGAAGCATCGCGTCTCTCGGCGCCGAACTCCACGCGTACGCGTCGATCGACACCGCGCCCGCGTCGAACGCATCGCAATTCGCGTTCGCGAAACCACCCTCGACCGTCCCGTCATCCACCTACGCACGACGCGCGAACGAAAATCGACGACGGTCAGTCGTCGCTCGGCGTCGATTTCGATTTCGTCTCGGCGCGACCGAGAAAAACAAACAAAACCCGTCGTCTCGCGAGTGACTTCTCACCTGTAACAGCGCGCGCGACCTCGCGCGCGCGCCGCGAGCGGAAACGAGCGCGAGCGCGCGTAAAATCTGTGCGTCGAACGATCCATCGCGTCATCGTCAGTCCTCATCGCGTCGTCGCCAATCGTCCGTCGTCGCCACGCATTCCATCGCGATGCCGTTCCGAGAAACCGAAACGTCCATCGAACGCGCATCATCTCTCGCGTCGACGCACCGCCACCGCGCGCGCGCGCCATCGTCGTCGACCCCCCCGCGCGCGCATCTTTTTTTCTTCCCCCGTCATCTCTCGGTGTCACCTCGCGCGCGCGGTCGCGTCGCGTCGCGCTCTCACGGACAGTCATCGCATCAATCACACGCATCATTATCATTCATTCGCGCGAGAAGGGGAATTGAAATTAAATTGCATTTTGCATTTCGCACGCATTAGTGAGTCGTCGGCGCGCGGGTCACGCGCGAACGAACGAGATGGGCGCGGACGATGCGGTGATGCGCGCGCGCGCGTGCGCGTACGCCGCGGGCGTCGCCGTGGGCGCGTTCGTCGTCGTCGTCGCGTGGGCGAGACCTCGATTCGGCGACGCGGATGCGAATGATGCGTGGCGTGATTCGGTGACGAAAAGATGGTCGCGAGGCGCGTCGGTGGCGTCGTCGAGGAGTGAATCGATGTCGTCTCAAAACGAATCGCCGTCGTCGGTGAGGACGCGACGGATGACGCGCGGTGACGACGACGCGGACGACGTGGACGACGGGTTGAGGGAACGGTTCGAGGGGTGCGCGAGACGGTTCGCGGCGGAGGACGCGTACGTCGATCCAAAGGTGAAGGCGCGATTGTATGGATTGTATAAACGGTCGACGAAGAATTTTGAGAGGGACGCGACGCGGCCGATGAATCCGTTGGACGCGGTGGGGTGGATCAAGTACGAGGCGTGGGCGAACGCGCGCGCGTTGTCGAGAGGGGAGGCGATGCGCGCGTACGTCGAGACGTTTACGAATTGGGAACTGGAGAGAGGTCGAGCGACCGAGGCGGATGACGATGGGTTCACCGAGATGGATAGACTCGCCGCGATGGAGTTTCACGCCGAGGAGGAAGAGGAGACGTCGACGGTGAACGACGGTGAACGAGTCGTGTACGGCGGAGCGTGGTCGCAAATGGAAAAGAGACAGAGTCAACCCGTGGTGGAGGATCACTCCGCGTGGAGCGAAGAGGAAGAGCCAACGACGTCGGTACCGGATGGAAAACTCATCGAAGCGTGTAAATTGGGGGATGTGGACGCAGCTATGGCCGCGATTCAAAACGGGGCGGATGTCAACGAGCGCGACGCATTCGGTCGCACGCCGATGCACTGGTGCGCGGACGGCGGACATTCCAAACTCGCGATGAATCTGGCGGTGCTCAAGGCTGAGATTAACGTTCAAGATAAATACGGTCAAACACCGTTACACTTCTCTGTCAACTTAGACGACGCAGACATGATAAACACGTTACTCGATTGGGGCGCGGATCCAAACATCGCCGACGACGATGGAGAAACTCCCGAATCGCTCGGCATCTGGGGAATCGTTTCGGAGGAGGAAGACGCGGAAGACGAGGATGAATGAATCACTAGCGGTCTATTTAAACAGTAAAACCTAGCTAACTACGTATCACTACATCGGGGGGGGCACGAGAGGCGGCGTTTTCGCCGCCGCCGCCGCCACCGCTGTCGCCTTGCCCTTTGCTTGCCAAAAGGCAAACGCGAGCTTTCCTTTCAGCGCCATCAACTGAATCGGAAGAACGAACAACGCGATGGTATCGCCGAAACTTTCCCGCGTGCGCGCGAGAATACCTCGTTTGGTCGTCTGAGATTCGTCGCCTCCGACCGTGGACGCCCTCTTTGAACGTTCAATCTTCGCGAGTCCCTCGTTCGCCGCCTTCCAAATGATCGGGTACCGATTGATCGGACTTCCGAGCTGTTCGTTGATGTATCGCAGAAGATTATTCGCCTTGAGCACGAGAAGTAAATCTCGCGGAATCGTTTCGAACAGTCTAGACTGGTCCTCTAAACGCACGCCCATGATTTTCTTCAACACGGCGCGCTTCTCCGCCACGGTGAATGTATCCGACGCGTTCGCGCGCTGCTTTGACTTTTTGTTCGGCTCTTCGAGCACTCTCGTGGGAACCACGGCGAGTATGAGCTTGAAGAATTGGGACATCTCGGGATCCATGCCGAGCGCTTTCGTCGCCTTTCGTAATCCCTCGTCGTCCGAGCGTATGAGCGCGAGCCACAAGTGCGCCCACTTGGCGCGCAAGTCGTCGTCCAACGCTCGATAGACGCCGTGATCGAGCAAGACGATGCCTCCATTTTTATCCACGAGAATGTTCCCCGGGTGCGGATCAGCGTGCACGAATCCGTGCACAAAGGTCATTCGAGCGAAAATTTTCTGTATTCTCTCCGCCAGCACGGATAAATCCACCCCTTGTCGCTCGAGCGCGTCCACGTCGTCGATGCGCGTGCCCTCGCACATCTCCATCGTCAACACTCTCTTCCCGCTCAGATGTCTGTGCACGCGAGGTATGCGCAGTTCGCTCTCGTCGAAATCGCTCGCGAGCATTTTCGTCGCTCTGAGCGCGTTCTCAGCCTCGCTCGTAAAGTCCAATTCCTCTCCCATGTGTCTCCTCGTCTCGCTCGCCAACCACTTGAAGCGCAACCCCGGGACGAGATACTCCATGAGAGAATAATATCCCTCAATCGTCCACAGATCGCTCTCTAAAAACCTCGCCACCGGTCGCTGCTGAATCTTCACCGCCACTTCTTCCCCCGCCAACGTCTTCGCTCGATACACCTGCGCCAACGACGCCGACGCGATCGGTTCTTTATCAAACTCGGCGAAGCACTCGTCGACGCTCGACCCCACCTCCTCCCGAAACGTCCTCGCGTCCTCCTCGAACGGTCGTCGTCCACCGTCGTCCATGAGCTCTCGCAGCACGATCTGAAACGGTCTCGGCGCGATCGGTTGCGCGCACACGTGCTGTCCAGCCTTGACGTATATACCCCCCAGCGCGCGCGCGCAGTCTCGAAACCGCTCCGCCACGCGTCGCCACATGACGTGTCTGGACGCGCGTCTCGCGTCCTCGTCCGCGCCGGCGCCGCCCATCTCGCGCACGCGGGCGCGATGCGCGCGGTAATCGACGGCGTACATGGGCACGAAGTGCGTCGTCGCCACGCCGAAGCGATAGGCGGCGACGGCGAGGTCGCTCTCATCGAAAGATGACGACGTCGACGAGGCGACGGCGGCGGTCCCGGCGACGGCGAGCGCGGGGACGACGAGCGCGCGCGAGGCGCGAGACAACGACGCGAACATGGCGGTGCGTCGTCGTTCGTCGCGCGACGCTCGGTGGGTGGGACGGGGTGCGTCGGGCGCGGTGGGGAATGGCGACGATTTCGACCCGGGCCCGGCACAGGGCGACCCGATGACGACGATGATGCTGGCGTCGACGCGATGCGCGGCGCGGCGAGAGGGGTGGAGACGCGCGAGCGTGATCGTCGCTCGACGCCGACGGTCGGTGGCGACGACGGCGAGCGGGCCGCGAACGAGGGAGGGGGTAAAAGCGCTCTCGCGCTTAGCGATGACATCCTATTGGCGATTGGGACAGTCTCAGCGCGACGGTGGGGGGTTCTTCGACGCCCAGACGCGAGCGGAGGGGTTGGATTTCGCGGTGCCTTTGGGATTCGAGCCGCTGATCGGTGACGGGGCGAGTCTGCGAGCGAAGACGATGGAATCTTTCGCCGCGGGCGGCGGTTTGCGAACGCGCGCGTGGTTCGACGGCGAGGGCGAGAGACGGACGACGAGAGCGGGGGTGTTCGCGACGACGTTCTCGGAGAGCGAGTGGGTGATCGTGGTGTTTCGAGGGACGACGCCGAGTCCGTTGCGAGGGTTGATTCGAGAGTCTCAGATTAACGGGCGAGCGGGACAGGCCGAATTTATAGGCGGCGCGGGACGCGTGCACGCCGGGTACGCCGAGGCGTACGAGATGCTTAGGAAGGATATCGAAGACGCCGTGCGCAGAGAGATGGACGAAGCGCCGTCGTCGAGCGGGAAATCGAAGAGATTAGTCGTCACCGGTCACTCTCTGGGAGGTGCGCTTTCTACTATTTGCGCCGGGCGTCTCGCGGCTGAGTACGGGAAAGAAGGCGTCACCGTGGACGCGGTGACGTTCGGTCAACCGCGCGTCGGGGATAAAGAATTCGTTCGTCATCTGGATGAGGATCTGCCGAACCTTAATTACGCTCGGGTGGTCCACGGCGGTGATTTATTTGCGCGCGTTCCGACGAGCGGCTATTGGTTACCGACGTCGAACGAAGGCCGATTCGCCGTTGAATACGCCCACGCGGGATCGATGCTCTGGACGGACGCGAACGATGAAAATGGTAGCGGCGCCACCACGCACCTGTACCGCGCAAAGGGGGAGCAAGACCCCGCCAAGTTTATGCGAGACGCGAGGATGCTCAACCCGGTCACCGTCACCAACCATCACAGCGGATACGCGCGATTCTTCGACGAAGACGAGACCATCTACGACGCTTGGCCCGAGAGCGGATTGTTGTGATTTTTTGCGTTCCTTTGCGCACCCGAAAGTCCGCGTTAGACGCTAGAAATTAGTTGAGTAGTAATGCTAGGCACCGCGTAGAAGATGATAGAAAAGCAACCACGTCATCGTGCGGCAGTGACACAACTCGGCATGTCCGCGGTTTCTTTGAAGGTGTCCCAGCGCGGTTTCATTCCCATCAGGGGAAGTCGCGCGCCCGCGCGACGCGCCCGCGGTGACGCGTCGGCGTGCGCGGCGAACGATAACGATGCCTCCGTGACCCAACGAAACGTCATCGGTCGTCGTCCGCTCTTCACCTTGCCGCTCGCTGGCGCCGCGTTGACGGGCGCGAGTGGACGCGCGAACGCCGATCCGAGCGAGTTCGCGAGCGATGCCGCCATGGCTGTCCTCGAACGACGAGGGGAGATCGCGTTCACGGAGGATGAGTGGAAGGCAAAGTTGGAGCCTTTCACGTACAAGGTGCTCCGAAAGGAGGCGACGGAGCGTCCGTTCTCTAGCGAGTTGAACACGGAAAAGAGAACGGGAACCTTCGTGTGCGCTGGTTGCGGGACGCCGCTGTTCGATTCTTCGACCAAGTACGACTCCGGAACGGGATGGCCGAGCTTTTATGACCCACTGCCGGGCGCAGTCATGGAGGTGCCAGACTACTCCATCATGTTTCTGCCGCGCTCCGAAGTGCGTTGCAAGGCTTGCCAGGGACATTTGGGGCACGTGTTCGAAGATGGTCCGCCTCCGACGGGGTTGCGATACTGCATGAACGGCGCGGCGATGAAGTTTGAGCCGAAATCCGCGTAGGCTCGAAGCTGCGTTGGACGTGCGTGCAAACTACATTTCTAGAAAAACTTTGTATTATCTACGACGGTACAGTTGTGCTTATCAATCCACTCGAACCAATTTCGCCATGTTTCATTTTTTGACAGCGTCTTGCGGTTGCCGAGCACGATGAGCCCGCGCTTGGCGCGCGTAATGCCGACGTTGAGACGTCGGGGATCGGCTACGAAACCAATGCCGCTGGAGGAGTTGTTTCTGACGGTACACAAAACGATAACCTCCTTTTCTCTGCCTTGAAAGCCGTCCACGGAACGAATTTCAAGTTCATTCATCAAATCTTCTTCCGTCAAATCCAAGTAATTACGTTTTGGCTTCCCGATGACACCATATTCTTCTTGCAGTCGACGCACTTGAGCTGCGTATGGAGAAATGACGCCGATGTCACCGGGTCCGGCCAAGTCACCTGATTTTAAAAGTTTCTTGACGATACCGATAGCGATTTTCGCTTCCTCTTTGTTGTAGAGACTGTTACCATCGGGTTCGCGCGTTTCGAGACCGCTTATTTCCACAAAGGCGATCGGAATGTCACTCGACGGCCAAGTTAAACCAGGAACGACTGGACGATCTTGCGGCGTGGGCACCGAGCCGACCTTTCCGCCGTAAAACTGCAACGACGGAAAAGCAGCAATCTGTGGATGCATGCGGTACTGTAAATCCAGTAAAGAAACCTTGACACCGAGTCTCTCCATGCGTTCAAAGATTGAGATCTGTAGACCCGTGTCGACGGCGTCGCGTGAAACGACAGTCGGCGGTAACTGCTTTGAATCACCGACGAGAACAGCCGATAGGGACTTTGTGAGAGGAATCAGTGCCGCGGGCTCGGTGCATTGTGTCGCTTCATCCACGACTGTCGCTGAGAACACAAAGTCTTCCAGTAACTCATCGCCGGCGCCGACGCACGTCGTACAGACGACGTCGACGGATTTTAAAATACTCTTTGCAGCAGTCAGTTCGAGTTGAGTGGCTTGCTTGCGTTGACGCGCAAAAGACGGACCCGTTTGACCTCTGATGGCTTCACGCATGGCGGCAGCCTGTTTACCGAGAGGATGTAAAGCGATTTGAGCGTCCAGCGTATACTGCTGCAACCAAGGTTGAACTTTTGCGGGCGAGCCAAAGCGCACGACGCGCAGCGGCCGTCCGCCAATCTTAAAAGACTCTTTGACCAAACCTTCGAGGATATTGTCCACGGCGACGTTCGAAGCCGCGGTGGCCAAAACGGTCGGACTTTTTCCGCGTCTGTTTTGAATAGCCGCAAAGTGCACGGCTGCTCCGATGTACGCGATGAGCGTTCTCGTCTTTCCCGTCCCTGGCGGACCTTGCCAGACGGATAAAGACGATCCTAGCGCGTTCTTCACCGCCACGCGTTGACTCGGATTCAGCGGATCGCGCACTTCCTTGAGAGCCATCGTTAATCTCGGTTTCTGCGCCTTACCAGCCCAGTGCGGCGGCGTGGTCGCCAAGTCTTCCAACGAACCGTTTTCATCCGGCACGCCCAACAAGGCGCGCTGTAGAGTGGCGTAGGCCGTTTTACTCGTTTTCGCGGTGGTGCTCCTAGAGTTGAGCGCGGGAGCCGACGCAGACGTCGCCCCGGTGCCCGGCATACCGCCCGGTTCCGAGAACGCGACGAGCGCCTCCAACGACCTGTCGTGCGCCACCGTGTTGGCGCTCAAGTCGACTCGCCATCTCGATCCCGGAGCGACGAGCGCGGCCAAATCATCCTCGTGCACGGCGACCGTGATGAAGTGCAACGATCTCAGCGCGACGACGCCCGTGATTCCACCCGACGCGTCGTGTTCGTCTCCCTCGCTCAGTTGCACCATGTCACCCGTCGTAAATCGGTGATACGGCAACTCTCGCCCGAGAGGACTCGACTCCGGATTATCCCTGTATGGAATCGTCAATCGCACGAGTGCGTCGCGCTGAAGCTGTCCCTCATATTTCCCTCGCAATCCCACCATCGCGTACCCCTCCGCCAGGAGTTTCTCTCGCGGCCACGTGTTCAAACGCTCCGACGCGAGCGCCATCTCCTCCTCGAGCTCGCGCTTCAACGCCTTGGCGAACCTCTCCCTGTGCGCCCCGAATCCCAACTTAAGCGCCGCTCTGTTGCTCCCCCTCCCCCTCATCGACGCCGCGTTCGTCATCACTCGTCCATCTCCCGTCCCCGCGTCCAACAGATGCGCGTACCTCGCGCCGTCGCCGTCGCCGTCGCGCCTCGCCCCCAGACGCGCCCACATCTTTTCCCGTTCCTCGGCAGCCTTTCTCGGATCTCTCGACCCCGCCTTCCCTCGCGCGATTCCCTCCTCCGCGCGCGTCACGCGTCCATTCACGAGTTCACGCACGCCCCCACCGCGTCTCTTCACCACCCGCGCCCGCGCGTCCGCCGACTCGGCGCGCGCGCGTCCTCGCGTCGACGCGGGCGCCGTCCTCTCACCTCTCCGCCTCTCTCTCGCCGCCCGTCTCGCCTCACCGCGCGCGCTCGCCGCGCGTCGAGTCTTCCCTTTTCCATCCTTTTCCTCCTCCTCCTCCTCCTCGTTCGCTCGCCTCGCGCGCGCGCGCGGCGTCGTCATCGTCCGCGTCATCCTCGCGCGCGGCGTCGTCATCGATGCCGATGAAAACGACGGTCGCGGCGTCGTCGCGACGCGCATCGCGCCGACGACCGACCGAACGGACGACCGAACGACCGAACGACCGAACGAACGACCGATCGAGCGACGAGGACGAGGACGAACGCGCGCGCGTCGTCCCCGCGCGTCGACGTCTCGCGCGTCTGTCGCGTCGCGGTTCGAACCGTATCGGGTTCTCATAGCTTGAATGGTATCTTTATACGTGTATTCTTGTCGTAGTGAAACCGCCCACATCTCTATGTGTGTACACACCGGTCGCGCGCGCGCGACGACCCCGCGGCGGTGCGGCGACGACGACGACGACGGACGCGCGCGCGCGAGGACGAGGACGACGTCCGGGACGACCGCGACGACGGGGATGATGACGATGACGACGACGAGTGCGACGACGAGGGCGGCGACGGGCGCGGAGGCGGTGGGACGTCGCGCGATGAGGACGCGCGCGATGAGGACGAGGCGGGCGACGGCGGGCGCGATGGCGGCGACGACGAGGGCGGGGGCGGGCGCGGGGTCGACGCGAG
>MPLT02002128.1_pt1 | contig 10570 bp, 18 predicted proteins | sample 1617391 | NCBI WGS metagenome assembly MPLT02 (sample SAMN05944800, study PRJNA350692) | marine metagenome | biome: marine; feature: ODZ; material: water; isolation source: 70 m water sample filtered on 0.2 um supor filter | place: Pacific Ocean | collected 2012-04-08 | depth 70m m
AGATTGCGAATCTGTCTCGCAATTTCTATATGTGCCAAAGTATTACTCCTTTGTTTAGTGACCGATGGAAACCATCGTTATTACTATTTTATTTCAGGGATGAGACAGGGTTGTGGCTTTATTTTTCAAACAATTTTTTAAAATCATTGAAAATTCAAGGATTATATTTAGAACAAAAGTTGTAAACCTAGCCCTATCTATGTAATAATATGTATATGGGATACACAAACAAAAAGGAGAACCCAATGGAAAAAGAAATAACAGTTACAAGATATGAGGACATCATAGAAGCCGCCAAGGCAGATGTATTTAGTGAACAAGAACTAAGAAACCTTATTCACGTTTTGCAAAACATTCACAAGAACTCAATTCGTGGTTCTATTATAGGTGCAACAGTTGGCGACACTTTGTTAATGGAAGGCAATAAACGCGATGGCAACATGGCAAAAGTTACCTTAATTAAAATTAACAAGGTCAAATGTATTGTTAGCCTTCAAGAAGATTTTGAAGGCTTTGAAGCAGGCGATGAATTAAACGCCCCATTTCAAATGTTGCACAAAGTAGGTCAATAATGACTTACAAAGAAATAGACATAAATAATACTGATTGCAACATTGATGACATTTTGATAATGGAAAAAGGAACTGATCCTGACATTGTTGGCAATTCGTATGTGTTATTAGATTGGTCTGAAATTGGATTGTTTGATTCAGATTTTAAGAACCCTGTTTATGTTCAAGTAACAGAGGTCGCGTAATGAAAACAGAAAACAAAAATGCAATAACTTGGATGGTTGACGTAGATGATCCTAAAGATGCAAGGTTGGTAGGTGGGTTTCCAAACGGCGACAAAGAATACATCGCCGCTTGGCTAGTTGATAAACGAAATGGGGTTCGTTTAACAAGTTGTTGTGGTGCGTATTCAACGCACATGGACACAGACGAACTGTGTTGCAAGGTTTGTTGTATGCCTGTTGCAGTCGGTGAAGGTGACGGTGTTGACCGTGTAGAAAATTGGGGGAAGAATGACTAGACCACTCAACCAGCTCATTGAAGGACTCTTAAACAGACCTTTCAATCAGGCTTCATGGATGAAAGACTCAGCGTGTAAAGACGCAGACCCAGAAATCTTTTTTGTGGAGCGTGGCGAATCAACCGAAGAAGCCAAGGCTATTTGTGCCACTTGCCCTGTTAAACAAGAGTGCCTTGATTACGCCATTGAGTTTAATGAGCGTGTAGGTATTTGGGGCGGTATGTCCGATAAGCAGATACGGCAAGAAGTCCGTAGAAGAAAACAGGTAGCGTAATATGCCATCTAATAAACCTAATCCTAAATTGTGTAAAGTTCCCACGCCTGATGGTCTTTGTAATCGGAAGATAGGCAGAGGGCACGGTGACGGTAAAAACTATAAAGGTCATTCAACTAAAGAACTTTGTGTCGGGCATGAAGCAAGAGAGAGATTAAAAGGTGATGTTTTAGCTCATAAACCTTTAGTAATTCAGCGTTCTGTAGATGCGAAGCGCCCACGATGTAAAGAACCTAATTGTGAAAGAGATGCAAGAGGTTGGCAAGGCAATCATGTCTACTGTGATCCCCATGCCTTGTTACTTAGTAGGCATGGTCGAACTCATACGATTAGAAAATCCAACATTGGTAAAACTTGTTCAATAGAAGGATGTGACAAGGTGTGTGAGAGTGGAGCCGATAAATTTGCTGATGGCAAATGTCCTACTTGTTACAAAAGAGTTACTGGACAAGCAAGTGAGTGTCAATCACGCCGAAGGGCAAGAAAAGCCAATACAGAGTGTGATGGGCATACTATCGCTGAACTTCAACAATACTGGAAAGATAGAAACATTGATCCGAAGCGTTGCACATATTGTGAAGATTGGCACACCAAATGGCCTAATAGTTGGAAAACATCTCAAGGGGATCATGTTGTCCCATTATTCAGAGGTGGAACAAATTTAATGAGCAATTTAATGCCAGCTTGCGGAACTTGTAATTCAAAGAAAGGAACCAAATTGTTATCTGAATGGACACAACCTAAACATGAAAAGAAAGCCGCATGATTGAAGAAGTTGAGATAACTAACGACATGCGTGAAGAAGCGCAACGTCAAGCAGACGAACTGCCAGCACTCAACCACTCGATACGACAAGGCGAAGGAAACGTCTACGGCTTTCTAGGTGAACTCGTATTCGTTAAACACAAAGGCGGTCAACAAAAGAACACTTACGACTACGACATTGTTATGGCAAGCGGAAACACTTGTGACGTTAAAACGAAATGTGTTACAAGTGTTCCTCGTATCGAATACGAATGTTCAATAAGTGCAGGACACACTAAACAGAAATGCGATTTCTATGCTTTTGTTAGAGTCACTAAAGACCTTAAACGTGGTTGGTATTGTGGAGCTATAAGCAAAGCAGACTTCTTTGAAAAAGCACGTTTTGTTAAAGCAGGCGAGCCTGATGGTTCAAACAAGTGGATACCTAAAGTCGATTGCTACAACGTAACTATCGGTGATTTAACTTACTAAGTTTTATTCCGCTTTGTATTCTTTGCCTGACGGTTTCGCCATAGGCAGAACCGAAGCCGACTTGTCGCCTACTGGCAACACGGAAGCAAAGTAGCCTTTAATAATTGATAGTGCCGCTGGTGCCGCCGAAACAGCAATCGCTTTAGCGTTAGACATTGACAAGTCTGTCATCCCTGAGGCGGCTATCAAGCCGACTACTGATTGAACGTATGTCATTAAGGCACGTTCTGCTACATCTTTAAGTTGGTCTAAATCTAATTTCAAATTCATTGTTAACCTTTCTTAGCCGCAGGTTTCTTGGCGGCTGGTTTTTTGGCTGGAGCTTTCTTAGCTGGTTCTTTTTTAACTGGTTCTTTTTTAGCTTCTGTTTTCTTTGCAGGAGCTTTTTTAGCAGGAGCTTTCTTAGTAGGAGCTTTTGCCCCATCCACAATCATGGCGAACAAATCGTCATCAACTCGACCTGTTGGATCAAGTTTGTTGTCATTCTGAAAAGCAACCACGGCTTTCATGGTTGTTATTCCGTATCTACCATCTGTGTGACCTGATGCGTAACCTTTGTCTCTTAAAGCCTCTTGGACTCTTACAGTTGATACACGATCAGCCCTCTTGTGGGTGAGTAGCATTTTATTATTTCTCCTTACTTGAATAATGCGCTAAAGGTATTACCGTCTACTGTACCAGTTACACGTAACCCTCGCTTTTTTTGAAATTGTTTAACCGCCCAAACTGTTTTACGACCATACAGACCGTCAGCTATTCCGCACTCAAAACCTAATCTACCAAGACACGATTGAACAGTTTTAACAGATCCACCTTTAGCTCCTTTACGTAAAGGAAAAACTGTTACTTCTTTGCGTTGCATTTCAATAGCCGCAAGTATCCCTGCCCAGTCTGTTACTGGTTCAGGAGCGTCTACTTTCTCTGACGGTTCGCCTGTTAATGCTGGAGCAGGGAACCAGTCAACGCCTGAACGTGGCTGATGATGCCACCATTCTTTATCTTTAATAGTTGGGACAATCCCATACTCTGTAGCGATGTCATTGATAGTAGGTTTAGAAATCTTTTTACTCCATTGAGCCAAATCAACAGCGTAACAGTAGCCGTCAAGTTGTTCCATGTGCCAGCTACCTCGCCAAATACCTTGACCGTCTAAACCCTTAACACCGAAACGTCTATCAGGATTAGCGGCAAGATTACCCTTGCCTGCTTTGAAGGCTTTGAAATAACCCATCTGTGTCGCATACGACCTGCAACCTGAATTGATTTTAACTTTTCCTTTGATGCGACTATCCGAAAAGAATGCTTCCAGTCTTGTTACAAACTTTGGATGCAACAAGTCAAGCTGGATGTTGCTTTTAGTCGTAGGAAGATTCATTAGGCGTACACTTGTGAAGCGAGTATCAAATCATCGTTAGCCACTACAACATTCAAAGTGAGATCACCTGTAGAGCCTCCACCTGAAAGTGCTGTTCCTGCCGTCACCGAAGTGATGTCACCTAAAGCCACTATGTCAGAAACAAGCGCCTTCTTAGTTGAGTTATCACTAGCATCTGAAATAGCTATGTAATCAGTTGAAACAGCAGTAACTACGGACAGTTCATTAACATCAAGAGCCAATGTAAGCGCACCGCTAGAACCTCCACCCGATAAACCATCACCAGCAGTCACGCCGGTAATATCACCTGTAGGGACTTGTTCAACTCTTTGCTGAATACGACCTGACATAAGATTCTCCTACCCGAAATATGTTACGTGAATAGTGCTATCAGAACTGCCCACACGAATGAACTTAACTGTTTCCATACTGCTGAAAAGGTCAATAACAGAATGAGGATTCAAATAATGTCCAACTGAAGCAGTCGGAGTCCCCCATCTGACTCGTATAGCTTCAGCACCATTAGTCACCAAAGCGTTTACTGCGCCTGAAGGGACAGAAGCTAAACCTACAGCGGTGCTTGAAACTGTTAAAGCCTCATCGCCCTTGTAAACTCCGTAATCTCCAGCGCTTGCTTTTACTCTGCTCATTTTATTACCTTACTATTCTTTCGCTTTAGCTGTAGGCGGATCATCAGGCCAAACAACTTCTGAGACTTTCCCACCACTACCTGCGTTAGAGGTAGCTGGAAGGTCACGTAGTTTTTTGCGATACGCCGCCCATTCCTCAGCAGTATGATCGCCGAGTTCAGCGTCTGCTATCTGTGTCCAATCAGAACTAGCCAACTTGCCGTCACGTTCCGATCTGACCATTTGAAAATCGAGATCCGCTTCTGCGACTCGATCTGCTATGTCCTGTAACTCCTCAGCGGTAAGTTCGATGTACACACCGTTCTCAACCCTGTATTTTTTTTCTGTTCTTGTTGGCATATTATCCTGCTCCGTTTATTCCATATAGTGTAAAACTGCTGTATTGCACAAAATCATCGCCACCACTCGTTAAAGCATCCACTCTGTCAATAGCGGCTGTGCTAGACCACACCCCGCCAGCAAAACGGGTACCCCACTGACCATCAGTTGTTGAATGGTTAGCATTCACACTTTGCGACAGAATTTGTTTAAAAGTAGTAGTGTTTGAATAATCAATAAACCAAGTCTCACAAGTCCCAAAATGATCTGATAAAGCAGAAGCCGCAGGCATATACTGAAAAGTCCACGCATTATTACCACTGCCTGAAACAGCGCCGGGGACTGTTGTGTTAGCGTTTATTGCTCTACGAGAATAGTTGTTTCCGCTGTCATTATTTACTCGAAAATTTATGTAATCATTGTAAGAACTTGAATCTGACCTCGCAGAAGATAACAAAACTAAATGATCGTAACTAGCGGGAATACTCGTAAAAGAAACGCTAGTCGCTCCACTGCTTAATTCTTGATGTGCTATTGCATTCCAAACTGCCATTATGAACTCTTTATCCCATATAGTGTAAATTCTGAACCACGCACAAAATTTGTGCCGTTTCTAGGTTCCAGTTTTATAGTCGCAACCGCCGCAGTGTTATCCCACGACCCGCCTCCAAGAAACATTGTAGGTTCAACAACAGGTACATATGAAGAAAGTTGCCACGATGTATTCTTATTCGTATTTGCGTAATCAAAAAAGTCCCATACCATAGTGGCATAACTTGTTGCTACAACAGTCCCGCCTACATCTCCATCCCCTGCTAATGCTTGAATATACAAACCACTATATGAATACCCTGACTCAGTAGTATTTTGAGCGTTCAGCATAGCGCCTGAATAGTTACCTGCCGTTGTATCAGTATTCAAAGTAAGATCTATAGGATCATAGTAATAATTACGATCACTTTTCGCTGAAAGCCGTATTTGTAAATGTTCGTAACTAGCGGAAATAGATGAGAAAGTAACACTCGCCGCATCTGCTTCTAAATATGTTGTTTCAAGCGCTTCTATAATAGCCATTAAGACACCATCCTTGGAAGAACACCAAACAAATCAACACGACTATTTGCAACTATCTCATCGCTACCTGTTGGATATAAACTCACGTACACAGAAGTAATAGGTGCTTGAGTGTTTACTGTCGTACCCCATATAGACAGATGACCCGCTGGAGTTGATGTTGCATTAGCACTATCACTTGACATTTTGGTGAACATCTGTTTATTTTTTCCACTGTTAATATCAGAAATAGTTGTTACAGCAGTACCAAAAATGTTAGCCGTCTGATTATCCGCTGGCATAGTCCCTGCTATTCCTTGAATGGTTGAAGTATTTTTATTTGCGGTAAGAGTCCCTGCTAACCCATTTGTACTTGAATCCATGTATTGATCGGAGTAACCGCCTGTAACCACACTTGCACTATTAACCATTATGCGCATATAAGAAGCATCAGCCGATTCATCGCTTCTCAAAGAAGAAACCAAAACTAGATCCATGTACTGTGACCAGTCATTAGCACCAGTCGTGGAAGTAAAACCTATGTTCACGGCACCTGATGAAAGAGTCGTTGTGCCTAAAGCAACCCACGCTTCACCATCAGTGAGAACTCCATTAACCATGTATGCAGGAGCATCAGTATTTACTGTCATTCTGCCACCACATATCTGATTAGAACAATACCAGCGCTACCAGCGCCGCCACCATTAGTATCCCAAGCTGACGCTCCGCCACCAGAACCAGTATTAGGAACACCGCCTTTACCTGCATTAAAATTCGCCGCTATACCATCACCGCCACCACCAGTACCACCAGTACCAGCAGTAGTACTAGCAGAACCACCACCACCACCAGCGTATGGTGGCGCTATATCAACACTACCCATATAAAAAGTACCATTACCACCATTACCAGCGTCTTTACCTGAAGCATTACCACCTGTAGCACCCATGCCACCACCGCCACCGCCTGAAGGGTGAGTAGTGCTAAACATGGCTCCTGCGCCACCTGCATAACCGCTTCCATTAGGAGAACCACCTGCGCCAGTTGTGGAAGGTGGATCAGCGCCACCGCCACCACCGCTACCATTTGTAGCAGAACCTGCACCACCTGCGGCACCATTGCCTCCGCCATAGCCTCCGCCACCAGCAGTAAGTCCTAAAGCGGAAGAATCAACACCAACAGTACCATTAGTGGAACTTCCTGATGCGGCACCTGCGCCGCCTGTACCAACAGTAATAGTGTAAGGGCTTGAAGATGTATCAACAGTGACTGTGCCTGAAGCGGTTAAAACACCTGCGGCACCTCCACCGCCACCACCGCCAAAGTAACTACCAGAACTATGACCAGTTGCACCGCCTCCTCCACCGCCGATTATCAAATAATCCACATCAGCCGTGCCAGCAGAAACAGTGAATTTGCCTGTACCCCTGAAAGCGTGAACACGATAAGTGTTCCTTGTATTAAATCTGTAATAACCCTCCAAATCAGCAGACGAAACGTAACTGCCGCTATCAGAAGTCAAATCTAAAGGAGTTCCAGAATTGTAAATCGCTGTTACTTCAGCAGAAGTCAGAGCAGAATCCCAGTATCCGTACTCGTCACAATAACCATCATAAGTATACGCATAGCCTGCGGGAGTTTGAGTGTAACCACCTATTCCAACTGCCGAATCTTCAACTGACCCAGATACACTTCTTGTACCTATTGAACTACCATTTATATAAAATGTTAAAGTCGAACCATCATATGTTAAAGCATAATGATTGTAATTTTGAGGATTAACGCCAGTTGCTTCAATATAATTAACGGAGTAACTATCTTTCCAAGCCCTGATAGTAACACTTGTTGGACTTGCCGCCGCAGAAACATAAATTCCGAAACCCAAACTCCAAGCACTATTTCCACCACCTGTTATAGAATCCCATAACACCGCTGTGCCAGTAAATTTACTCCAACCCGAAAAACTAAAAGCACTTGTCGCCCCCATTGCCGACAATGTGGCTCCCTTCCAATAACGATCTTCAATATTGCTCGAACTTGTTTGCAAACCGTAAGAACCTTGTTTAGCGGCGGCAGTAGTCAATCTTGCTCCACTCGTAGTCCCATGATTACCATTTCCTGAACTGTCAGTTAAAACACTAGCCTGACCATCCCATTGGGTTATTAAACCACCGTAAGCGTTGAAACTAGAGTCGCCACCAAATACGCCACCATTCAACCAAGTGGAAACAGCAGTAGATGACCACGCCTTCGGCGTATCTTTCCTACCCTTCCAATTAGAAACAGCGGTACTAGGGTTAGTCCTATCTTGTCGAAACATTAAGAACCCTTTTTAAGCAGTTACTCTATTTACAAAACCGTTAATGTTGACCACGTTAGCCGCCGCCGCAAATGCTTTAACGACAAGACTGTTTTGCAAAAGCAAACCGGGGACTACAAGCACCCAACCAGCTTCAGCAGAAATCGTGATTTCTGTTAATTCATCAGGTGATGTTGCTCCGCCGTATTCGATGGTCAGTTTCCTGTCCGTTGAATCCGTGTTGCAAGCATACAACCAGATTTCATCCAAGTTGGAAGTACCACTTGTGGCGGTATGAATAGTCGTACCGGCAGTAGCCGTAGCCGCCACTTTGATATTCTTACCGTTAGTGCCACCTGATAGTAACTCTTTTGAATATGTTGCCATATTGCCTTTCCTTTATTTAATTAAAAACCGTGTTGCAAAGAACTATGTTTGCGTCTGCCCAAGAACCTGCTGATGCTCCATTAAGACTAATCGTTGCGTCAGTAAACTCTAAAGACTTATCGCTTGCATCCCACAATACCAAATCGCCAGCCGTTGTGCTATGAAAGGATACATCAACACCTGATCCGTCTGAACCGACATCAACAGCCGCATCAATCGCAAGATTTACCGTAGCGGCTCCACTCGTTGCCCCTCCCGAAATGTTCGTTCCAGCAACCACACTGGTGATATCACCTGCTGATACAACATCAGAAATCAACGCCTTTTTCGTGGCGTTAGAATCAGTAACATCCGAAATAAGCATGTAGTCAGAAGTTGTCGCAGTTACAGAAGAAGCCGAGTTGACATCCACATTCACCGTAACAGTTCCGCTCGTTCCACCACCCGAAAGCGCTGTGCCTGCCGTGACACCAGTTATGTCGCCAGCTAAATCAACTACTGTCCAAGATGAACCGTCATAGTAAGTCAAAGAATCAGAGTCTTTAAGGAACGCAAACATTCCCTCAGACTTTGCACTTGACAACGCAGTATCCCTCGCCGTACTTGACGCAAAAACCATAATAGTTTGTTCAATTCCGTACGAATTTAAATCACTAGCCGTAAGCACATCCCCAGTTGTGAAACTTTTATAGCCTGCTCCTGCCATTTTATTACTCCTTAATAACTCAAGGCACTCGTACCTAAGATACCACTTGTCGTGGAATTAAGTATGAAGCCATCCAATATCTTTTCCGCTGTTTGAAAAGTCGTTACCCAACTGTTCGGTCTTATCGTGTGTTCAATACCTTGCACAGAAAGAGTACGAGAAACAGTACCCCCACCCGGTTGGGTTCTTGTCACTTTAATCGGATCCATAATCTCCGTGTCCAAAGCCGCTATCACTCTGTTTGAAACATCACCGTAAGTGTCAAGGCTTATGCTACCGATTCTCAACTTCGGATCTTTACGATTATTCAGAATCGCTTTAGCCTGAAGCAAAGCATCAGCATCCGTGTCCATCAACAAACCTGTGCGAGTGTAGTTTCTTTGAAAGAAATTACTTATAGAAGTCGAATCAGTAACGCTTTGCGCTGTGCCACCTGACCGTTGAACAGAAACATCGTTAGCGAGAATCGTGTCGTCAATATCAAAATCAACTGACTGATATTGAATGTTCGCCCCAGTATCATCGAACACGGTTGGACTCTCAGCATGTTTCTTAACAATGTCGTTACGATCCATGAATTTTAACACGCCATTAGTTTTAGTGTAAAAAGCACCAAGCTCAGTTTGGTTAACTGCCTGACAAGCTGTGAGAGCATCCCTGTCGGAACCTGCATCAACTTTACAAGTCGTTTGACCTGTGCCTGTAGAAAAATCACGCATACTGGAAGGCCAACTAACCGCATCAAGAATTTTTCCCATTCTCACAGAAGTTGTTTGCCCAGCAGTAGCGCCTGAAACAGTTGTGATTCTTGACAGGTTCAATATGCGGAAAGAGTCAACTGCTTTAACAGTCATAAAAGCGGCGTTCTCACCGGGGTTGTATGTGTAGTCCCATTCGTCTATGAACCCTGAGTAAAGAGTGTAAGTCGTACCGCTGTAAGTGGCTTTAACTTGTAGCTGTCTCATCGGTAAAATCTCATCAGCGTAAGTTCCGTTATCAGGATCAAATAAACCAGTCGTGTCTGTAAGCTCAATCGTGCAAGTACCAGCGGCGAATTTGTCCAACAAACGGTTACGCCCTCGCCTAATAGCAACCGAATTGACTGTGTTTGTAATGTCCACAGGACTAGAATCAGCATCCGATAGAACACCAGTTCCTAAAGGGGAACTTGCGTCACCGAAAACAAGCTTAGGTCCAAAAGAAGGACTCGTCTGAAAACGAACAGTTACTCCAAGCGTAG
>MPLT02251102.1_pt1 | contig 10551 bp, 7 predicted proteins | sample 1617391 | NCBI WGS metagenome assembly MPLT02 (sample SAMN05944800, study PRJNA350692) | marine metagenome | biome: marine; feature: ODZ; material: water; isolation source: 70 m water sample filtered on 0.2 um supor filter | place: Pacific Ocean | collected 2012-04-08 | depth 70m m
CCTAGGCACGTCGCTGGGGGCTGCATGGGGCAGGGGACACCCGGGGAGCGCGGTAAAAGGCTGTCGCGCGGGTTACCGTAGTTACGCCGGGGCGGTAACGCGCGCGCGCGGAATTTTTTAGGAGGTGGTCCGGCCGACCAAAAGAATAGTAAATACTTTTAGGTTTTCCTATTCCTATGTTTGATTGGGGCACTGGAGATGAAATAGTAAAATCCTCGACCCAGTCATAAACGTAGCCAGATGTCACCAAAACAGAGTTCGCAGGCAAGGTTCCCCAACGCCCTCGCGGCGTGCTCCTGGGCGCCAGCCGTGCCGTTTGCCACGAGTTCCACGAGCGCCGCGAGGCCGCCGTCCTCGAAGACCACAACTGCAACTTCATTTTGTTCGTCGTCACTGGTGAAATCCGCCAACGCCCGCGCGGCCGCCTCCTGGCCGCCGGCCGCGCCGTTCCTCGCGAGCGCCACGAGCGCCTCGATGCCTCCGGCATTATAGATATCGGCCTCGTTGGCGGAGTTTCTGCAGGCGAGGTTCCACAACGCCCCCGCGGCCTCCTCCCGGTCGCCGGCCGTGCCGCTCCTCACGAGCGCCACTTGCCGTTCGCACTCCCTTCGCGACATGTTGTTGGGTCACCACAGTGACACCACAAGTTTGAGGGTCAAAAAAATGCAATGACCCAAGAAATTGAGTGAAGGTCAATGGTTGTGCGAATCGGAACAGGACGTGAATTTGGCGGCTCGGGAACGCGCAAAAAAGGCGCCCAATCGCCGCGGCTCTCGCTCTGCGTAGCTCCCCGGGAAGGGCCAAAATGCCTTGTGTCGGGTTTATGGCCGACACTCTTTCTCTCATTCTGACAGACGAGTAACGACCACACAAATTTAATAAGACTAGGGCCGCGCCGCGAACCGGTACCGCCTCGTCTCCTCCTCCCCGATGAAGACGACGTCGACGTGGCCGCCCGAGCCCGTGTCGCCCCGGATGCCCGCCTCGACGGCACGACGCACGGCCTCGATCACAACTTCCGGCGACGGCTCCGCCTGTCTCAAGAGAGACGCCTCGAGGACCGCCGCCGCTGCCATCTGGCCAGAGCCCATCGTCGCGAACTGGGACGCGGTCGCGGAGCCGTCGCCCTCGACGCGATACAATGACGGTTCAGAATCGCAGCCTCCAACAATAAAGGCGCAGCCCAGGGGCGCCGACCGCAGCCGCGCCACGATGCCGGATTTCGCCGCTACTACTAGTCCTCGATTTTTCGTCGGAGCCGTGCTGCTCATCGTGCGCCGCAGGTGCTCCGTGCGCAGCTCCAAAGCGACCAATCTGGCAACATCGTCGGCGTCGGCGGCTCCGCCACACCCCGCGGCATAAACGTTCTCCGCGAGCTCGTGTAATTTGTCGCACTTGGAGTCGGCAATGACCGTGCCCTCCGTGGCGCGGCTGTCGGCGGCGAGCGCGACGCCGGTGGCGCAGCGCGCTCCGGCGAGCGTCGTCGCGTGGGTGCTCCTTCTTGCGCAGGCGAGGAGGAGGAGGGCGGTCGTGCGCATTGTTGTGCGTCTTAGAAATGCTGCAATCGATGCGACAGCACGAGGACGATAACAAATGTATCAAACGTTCACCGAATTAGAGCTATGAGCTCGAATGGCGGCGTGTCGAGTGAGAGCGTGAGAAACCCGTCTGAAATTTTGCCTCGCGCGCGCGTGAACTTGCGCGAGAGAGCCGCATCGCTGGCCTACGGACGCGCACGATACCGGCATCCATCGCTGTGCAGCCCTGGACAGCACGCGGTCGTGCAAGATGGCCAGCCTCTCCGAGGCGCAGGAGCTCCTCTCCGAAGAGCAAAAGGCCGCCCGCGACGCGGACCTCGACGCCCGCCTCGAGAAATTGAAACTAGAGGTCAACCAAGAACCCATACATATACCACATCCAGAAACAGTAAAAGCAACCGAGGAATTGCTCGAGCGCCTCGCCGCATTGCGGCAGGAGCACGCCGCGGCCACGGCCACGGCCGACGCCTTTAGGAAGAGCATCGCGAAGCTGCCGGAGAAGTGTTCGATCGACGAGCTCAAGGCCAAGTTCAAGGAAGGCGCCGCCGAGGCGCCCGAGACGATCAACTATGGAGACCACGCGTCGCAGTACTACCGGGTCCACCGGCCGTCGGTACCGGAGCCGTGGTGGGCCGTGCTGATCATCCATGGCGGTTTTTGGCGGGAGAAATACAATATAAGTAATGCAGCTATCGAGACGATAGCGCCGGCATTAGCGAGGAGAGGCTTCTGCGCCATCGAGGTCGAATACCGACGCGTCGGCGGGGGCGGCGGCTGGCCCGAGAGTTGCGATGACGTGGACGCCGCGTTAAAACATTGTATCGAAAACGTCGCGGGACTCTCCGAGAGGCGCATCGTGCTCGTGGGCCACTCGGCGGGCGGCCACGCCGCTTTGATGTGCGCCGCGAACGCGCAGACGGCGCCGCGCTTGGTGGTCGCCATAGCGCCCGTCGCCGATCTGGTGCACGCGCACGAAAAAAAATTGAGTGATGACGGCGAGGCGGTCCTGAATTTTGTGGGTGCGGCGCCGGACCTAAGACCGGACCTCTACGAGGCGGCCTGCCCGACGAAGTCGCAAATTTGGTCGAGGTTGCGGAGTGATATCGTGCTGGCGACGGGTACGGAGGACGTCGACGTGCCGGTCGAGCTGACGCGCCTCTTCTATCATAGGCTGGACCAGGGGCTCGCGGGGCCGCGCCTCTTCGAGTACCGCGAGCCGGCGGGCTGCGACCACTATTCCGTGGTCGACGCGGGTCGCGGGTTCGCGGAGATATGGGAGGCGGCCGAGGGCGTGCTGCGGCGGCCGGGGATGAACTGGCTCTAATTAATTTTCTGTAGTGGTGTTTTTTGCTCGATGGCGTGGGGGGTGTCGGTCCCATCAACACGCGGCGCGGCGGTCGCCGGCCCGGACCGCCGTAGGCTCGATTTCTACCCGCGGAGCCGCATCGAGGCTCCCTCCGGTGGACTTCGGGTCTCGTGCTCGTCTCGTCAACTAAAATTCAGACGGCTTATTGCTAGTCTCTGACGAACCGCTTTTGCTAGCGTGATAGACACACGAGCACCTCAACCAAGTGCAGGGCCGCGTGCTCGCAACGTGTTGGCTCGAGAACGTCGGCGAACTGCTGGAAGACCTTGCAAAAGACCTCCGGCGCTGACCTGAGCATCTCACCTGCCATCTTCGCGTCCACGGCCTCGGGAGCACCGCTCTTCAGCAGGTGCCGCCAAGTGCCTCCGCGGTTTCACAAGCGGCGCCGAGCGGGCGGGCAGCACGAAAGCCCGCGCAAAACGCCCGGCAGCACCCCGCGGGCGGCACGCGCGCCCGCGCACGCCACCACCGAACCCACGTGTGCGGCGTCCGTCGAATCGCGCCCAAAATCGAAAAAAAAAACACCGTTATGGACCCCCCCGACACGACACCGCCTTTGTTCGGCGGCACCGGCGACCTCGCCGGCGCGGCGGCCGCCGTTGATTTGGATGAAATTTTTGAGGACTGCTTCGCGGCGAACGAGTGGGCCCTGTTGAATGATACGTTGGCCGCCGAAGCTTTGGAGCCCGGGCCGCCGGTGCAGGGCGCGCCGGGGCAGCTGCCGCCGGGCGCGTCGCCGCTCAATTTGTCGAGGAGTCCGCCCGCGCCCGGACGGGCGCCACCGGCCCCGGCGCCGGCGCCCGCCGCGCCTCCTCCTAGAAAGAGGAGGAAGGCCACCGAGGCCAAGGCCATGACGGATCAACAACGAGTAGAAAGGAGGGAGCGGAATCGGGAGCACGCCAAACGCAGTAGAATCCGCAAGAAGTTTTTGCTCGAGAGCCTCATGGAGCAGGTGTCGGACCTAAGGGCCCAGAACAAGGAGCTGCGGCAGGTTATTCGCTCCGAATTGCCCGATAATGCCCTCGACATCTTAAATGACTGCGTGACCGAAGAATCGTTGCTCTTAGTGACCGATTCCGTACCTAGACCGATCCAGCAGGCCCAGCAGTTGGTCGAGCCCGACTTCCGGCTGATGTTGGCCCTGCAAGCCGCGCAGCAGAATTTCGCGGTCTCTGATCCGAGTCTCCCGGACAACCCGATCGTGTATGCGTCGCGAGGCTTCCTGACGCTGACGGGCTACCAGATGTCGCAGGTCGTGGGGCGGAACTGTCGGTTCCTGCAGGGCCCGGGCACGGACCCGAAGATGGTCGACCGGATCAGAACGGGCGTCGCGGCCGGCGAGGACACGTCCGTCTGCTTATTGAACTACAAGGCCGACGGCACGCCCTTCTGGAACCAGTTCTTCGTCGCGGCGCTGCGCGACGCCGACGGGACCGTCGTGAACTACGTCGGCGTGCAGTGCGAGGTGAACGAGGTGCCGGTGGAGGAGATCAAGGAGCGCTCGAAGCGCATGGCGCTCATGGACATCTAGGAGGGCGCCGCGTGTGTGTTTGCCCCGCCTCTAAGTAGTGATCTCAATGCTTGGAGCTAGGCCGCCGAGCCTCAGAAACCCAAGAACAACCCATCCACCGGAGGCGGGGGCGCCTCGGAGCGAGTTCAAGCGACCCCCCCCGACTGACTGGCGGCTGGAGGAGCAACAAGGCACAGCGGCAAATACGCGCTGCTTGTGTGCCGCGCCGCTGTGCGTCGTGCCGCGTGCGTCCGTCGGCTGCCCCAAGCATACAGCGGGCGCACAAGCAGCCATGGGCGGCCCGCGGAAGCGCTTCATCCCCAGCACCTTCGCGCGCGCCCACGACTTCGTCTTCAGCCCGGACGACGCCGGCGCGGCCGCCGCCGCCGACGCCGCTACCAATGCGTCCCACAACCTCGTGCCGCCCCTGCGCTTCTGCCGCACGGGATCTGTGGAGAAGGCGACGTCGCGCCTCACGACGGCGACCGTGCCCCACAACGGCGACGGGCAGAAGGAGTATTGTGGGGCTTGTCAGTTCGCCGACACGCGGCGGTGCACCTACTGCCACCAATCCAAGCTCTCGACGGCGCATCGACTGCCGCTGGATAGGTTGGCGTCGTTGCTGATGCGCGAAGACCGCGCCAAGGCGACGCTGGAGATCTGCCGCGAGCTGGCGCTCTACGCACGAAGTGATACACACGCCTCGGAAACGAACCTACGATTGGGTTTCGACGTCCCCGAGCGGGCCATGTGCGACGCCCACGAGAGAGAGCGGGAGCGCTTACGAAGGTCGAGACTGAGGGAGAGCGAGGAGCTGACAAAGTGCCGGTCGAAATTAGATAGGGCGCTGCGGGCCGCGCGCGAGGCCGCGGCGAAGCACGCGCTCGAGCAATCGCAAATAGAGGCCGCGCGCGACGCGGCCGTCGCGGCCCTCGAGGCGCGCGAGAGAGTGATTGAAGAAAGGGAGGTGGTGGTGCGCGAGAGCGTCCCGCCGGAGGCCCTGGTTCATGTGGAACATGTAGAGACGCAGTGCTACGGGACGGAGGCCTACTTCGGGGATCCGCACGCGGACGCCGTCGCCGCGGCGCTCGCCGCGCACGCGGCCCGGCGGGCGGAATTGAGTAGAGACAAGGCCGCGCAAACGGAAGCGCCGCCGGCGCCGCCGCCGCCGCCGCGCCGGAAGCGCACGACCTTCATGGTGCGGCGCCTGACGCCCGTCGAGGTGGCTGCGGCCGAGGCCGCGGCCGCGCGCCAGGAGGAGGAGCCCGAGGTCGAGCCCGAGCCCGAGGAGGAGGACGTCATCGAGGAGGTCGACGAACGGGAGGCCGAACCGATGAAGCCCCCCCGAGTCGTGACGCCGCCGGCGCCGCGGCGCCGCCGCAAGAACCGCTACCAGTTCAAGAAGAAGGCCAAGCCCGCCGGCCTGTCGCTCGACGCGTTGCTCGAGACGATTTATGACGTCCTCGAGAAGAAGACGATGAGTGACGAGGTGACGCGCAAGGACGGCGTCGAGCCGGCGTCTCTCGAACAATTTGTAAGGACGTACTTCCGGGGCAAGCTCGGGCTGAAGAAGCTAGCAAGGGAGAAGGCCACGGGATTATTCAGACGGGCGGCGCAGTTGGTGGGGAAGTCGGGCCGCGTGCGGCTGTTCGCGATCGCGGTCGGGCTCGTGTCGTACGAGGTCGACGGCGTCGAGGCGCACTACAGCCCCCACCTCGCGCACTGTCTGACGGCGTTGTTGGGCGCGTTGCACCGAGACCGGGAGGGCGGGTTGGATAGCATCAACGTCGCGCTCGGGTCGTATCCCGAAGGCGCGTATCTGATCCCCAAAACAAAAATCGTCCACGCGATTATTGGAAGCAAGGGGCTATTGGATACGACGTGCGTCCGGGAATTACCGGAGACGTGGCGCAACCCCGTACTACTGCAGCATTTGTCCCCGAGGGAGATGCAGGACTTGTTGAGTGATGTAGATGACTTACCGGAGACTGGAGTGAAAGGTGTTGATCTAGACAAGGTTTTGTGGCTCCTCTTGGATCACCACGCGCGCGCCACCACCAAGCACGAGGCCTGGCTGAAAGCCGCGTTCCTCAAGTTCGACGACGACGCCCCGGGCCTGCAAGAGATCGAATTCGTGCGCCTGTGCCGCTGGGCGCTCGGGCCGTCTTTTGACGACCTGAGTTCGTTGGACGTGCACAATCTATTTAGGCAGATCGGCGACCTCGCGGACCAGGCGGGCACGGGCGGCGACGACATTGATGACGCCGAGGGCTTCCCGAAGGCGATCATCCAGTTAGATTGTGCATTAGCGCGGCCGCGGCGGTGCCGGATTTATCGGACCATGGGCGAGGACGAGGAGTGGGTCACGGAGGAGCCCTCTCCAACAGCGCCCCTGACGAGGGCGAAGATCGGCCAGCTGCGCCACGAGCGGTCGAAGCGGCGCTTCCTCCAGAAGGCCTGACGAAGCGGCACGCTCCCGCCGCCGATGAATCGGCGACGCGCGGTGTCTCCCCCCCACGTGTAACATCGTACAAGGCCTGGCGCCCCCCGCCCACGTGTAACTCTAGTTTTCTGACGTGTTAGCGATGTCCATGGCCGACAGGTCCCCGAGCGAGTCGTTCCGGATCATCGACGCGAGGCCCGCGCCGTCCGGCGCCTCCTGAGTTGTGGCAGGCGCCTCCTCGGTGCCGTACTCCACGAGATTCGTCAGCGAGTCGTTCCGGATCATCGACGCCAGCCCCAGCCCGTCGGCGTGCTCATCATCCTCGGCCGGCTGCTGGGACCCGTCGGACGACCGCCGCGCGTGGGCGACCGGCGTGTTTTTGTCTTCATGATGTCGCTGGGCGTGCGCGATGACGGACGGAGACTGCGGCGACGACGCCGCGGGCTCCTTGGGTAGAGAAATTCTACGCTTCAGCGCGATTGGTGTCGTCGTCTCGGGCGTCGACGGCGGACTGTCAATGTCACCTTGGGACTGGATCTCTCTGCTAAAACTCCGGAAGTCGAAGTCGCCGACGGCCTCGGCGTCTTTCAAGCCCATCTCCCGCGCGTTGTTCGTGGCCCAGGCGCCTAATTCTTCCGCTAAGTCCGCGAGTTGGGCGGGCGAGTAGCCGTCCCGTTGCGCTTCCACCACAGCTCGTCTCGCACTTCGTACGCGCGCCGCCCTCCCAGAATTCGTCCCCGGCTCGCAGATCAGGCCCAGACCTCTCCTGCTCTCCCCAGGAATGGGTGGCGGGAGTTCGCCCTCGCCGCACTGCCGCGCCGACCGCAGCACCGTCTCGATGAGCCGCCGCTGGTTGTCGCGAATTTGCGCATACTCGTGGGCCTGCCAGTAGACTCGTTCCCGCTCCCAGCGCGGCGTGTCGCACAGCCTCGGTATGGGCGACTCTCTTTGAATAGGATCCCCAAAACGCAGCCGTCTAGATGGAGGCGGTCTGGGCTCCACGGGCGTCGTCACCATGGGCGTGCGCTCCTCGTTGTCGTCGTCCTCTTCAACAATCGATCGCGGCGGCTCGGGGCAGAAGAGCCGGTGCCTACATAAATACGCGCCCATCACGGCCAATGCCGTAAAGCCGACGGCCGCGGTCGTCGACCCTGAACTGGTGTCGATCATTGCATCCTAGCAGCGCTGGTCTGTGGCGCTGCTAGGAAGTGTTTCCGGTGGGTTGCTCTCCCTAGGTTTGCGAGAGCGCACGGTCTCCGCGGCAATGCGGGATCGCTGCAGTCACAAGCTCAGGTCTTCAGGGTGTCGCGCTGAATCCCTTGCTGCCTGCAACGGCTCGAGCGGGCCGTGCTATGGCCGTCCCGTCGCCCTGTAATTTGACGTGGCTGATTGTGCGGGTTTACAACCGAGCCTCGAGGGTGTTCATGGGTTATCATATCGTTCGTGCCCCGATTTCGACGCGTACGCCAAGCTGCGTAGCCTCGCGTTTGGTACGGGTTTTGTCAGCTCAATTCCCCAAACTTAAGCGCTGGGAGTGCGGGACGAGAGCAGGCCTACGCGACTTGCAGCCACTCCGCACCCATGCCCGAAACCGCCGGAAACGCCAGCGATGGCGAGCACCTCGAGGACTCAGCACCCAGGCCTGAAACTGGCACCCATGGCGCGGACAGCGGCGAGGAGGCCAAGGACGCCATCAATGAGAGCGACGGCCCGTCGCTGCTGGACATGGACGCACAGACAAGGAGGCGCTGGGTCGAGGCCCTGCTGCAGCTCCCCGACGTCGACGGCGAGGCGCTCGACCGCGCCATGAGCGACGAGTACGACGCGGCGACGCTGAAGAAGGTGCGCGCGGCGGTGCGCGGCGCCCAGTCCAAGCTGAAAGCACGGCGGGGCAACCTCGTGACGCGCGTCGCGGGCCGCGTCGTGTCGCGGCCGTCCTCCACAGGCCGAGCAGGACGTGTTCGCAGTTTCCTGCGGGCCTGCGACGCCGCCGGTTTGCAATATTTGTTATTAGCCTTCGCTTTGATGGCCGCCGGAGCTCTATTTGTCGCTTCGGTAGAACTACCTCATGAGGTGCGCACGATGGCCAGGTGGAGAAAAGAAGCAGTGCGGAGCTGGAGACGGCAGCCCTTCGCCAAGAATAGCACGGACGTGGCCGACTGGTTCTTCGGGAGTTTTGAGAGCAAGGAGGATTCTATATCCAATAAAGCGCAGTCGCGGGCGGAGCTCGCCCCGCGGGACTGGCGCTGCGGCGGCTGCCAGGCCGTACAAAGTGTCAAACATGTCTTGCAATTGACGGAAGCGGAGGCCGCGGCGACGTGCGCGTCCGGGCTCGACAAGTGCGGCTGGCAACTCACGGCCGCGTTCCATTTTGTGGTCTCGCTGTTCACGACGATCGGGTATGGGGCACCCGTGACGCCAGCAACTCCCCTGGGGCAGATCCTGGTCGTCGCTTTATGTGTACCCGGTATAGTACTGGTAGCGATGTTCATCATCTCGCTGGGCAACTGCGCGCGGAAGTTGCTTGTCACACTGAATCGACGGGCTTTACAGGATCGCACGGAGCGAGCGACGCGGGCGGCGACCTTAGGACTGTTCGCTCTGGCGTTATTTCCTATCTTATACATTTGCGGCTTTGCTATTTACGCGGGAACGAATCAGCCGTCCTGGTCGGGCTGGGAGTGCGTCTACTTCGCCTTCGTGTCCGTCAGCACGGTGGGGTTAGGTGATTACGCCCTCGAAAAGCCGGGCATCGGCGCGTCTCTGATCGTCGTGTTGGGATGTGCGTCGTGGGCCGTGACGCTTGGTTTGGTGCAGGATACGATTAGTGAGAGGGAGTACGTCCTGGCGACGCTGCGGGATCGGCTGAGGGACATGCGCTCTAGATTGTTCGAGTTGATGCGGAGGCTGCGCGACGACGTCTCTCGTCGAAGAAGGAACGGCTGGGAGCGCGCGCCGCCGGACACGCCCGGCGTGGTCATGTCGCCGCTACCTAGGATGATGACGAACCCGATCCACGAGGCGCCGGCGCCGCCGCCCGCAGAAGAGGACGCGTCGTTCGAGGACGTGGCGTTGGATGAGCCGGTCGAGGAGGATGTGGTGTGATAAGTGTTTTTGTCTAACCCTAGGTTCCATTGGCGAGGGGTGTTGCGGTGCTAGGAGTCGTGGGCGGAGCCTCGCCGCCGCGCGTTGTCGATGATGGTATCGTCGTTCCACAGTTACAAGGACCGCTCTCCGGAGTGGGCCTGGATGAACTAAGCCTCGAAGCGGCCAAGGCAACGCCTGCGGGGAAGAAATCGAGTCTTAGGCTAGCATGTAAGACACTAGCAAGCAAGTCATTTTGGCATCGGCCCGACGACCTCGGCACGAAGGCATTAGGTCTAGAGGTTACACGCGCGAGACCGACCGCGCCCCTCAGTGAATTGCCGCGGAGGCCCAAGCGCGTCGCGCGGGCGAAAACAAAATGGTTTCGCCTCTGGTCAAAGCTGTGGCCCTCGCCGCCGCGGGGCAGGCCTTCCTCTTACCGGGGATTGCGCCGCACGACTATCAACCCGGCGAGCGCGTCTGGCTCAAGGTCAACAGCCTCACGTCGTCGAAGACCCAGGTCCCGTACGAGTACTACCGGGTAAGTAAAATTCCCCCCCCCCCCCTCCCCACCCCGCCCCCGACCCCGCCCCACCCCTCTCCCCGTCAG
>MPLT02161680.1_pt1 | contig 10543 bp, 10 predicted proteins | sample 1617391 | NCBI WGS metagenome assembly MPLT02 (sample SAMN05944800, study PRJNA350692) | marine metagenome | biome: marine; feature: ODZ; material: water; isolation source: 70 m water sample filtered on 0.2 um supor filter | place: Pacific Ocean | collected 2012-04-08 | depth 70m m
AGGAATTCAAGGAAACTTAATTCGGACAGATCATATTGAAGAACCGGTATGGGCCTGGAGATAAAACCCTGATTTTTCAACCTTTTTAGATAAAAATAACCAAGAACCATGGCAAGTGCCTGTATTAGCGACTATCTTGAACATGGTGTGTCATTTGACACATGAACTTTCAGGCCCAATAACGTGTTGGTGCCTATTATGAGAGGGAAATTTTCATGAAAAGATTTAAACTATTAGTGGCAGCTTTAGGTGTGTCATTGGTAGCGATGCTTGCGTTGGCTCCTGCAGCCCAAGCGCAAGATGCTCCGACAGCCATAGGCGACCCACTATTTGTAGAAGCACCAGGAGAAGCAACTATTTCTCTTACTGGTTCCGGTTGGATAGCAGGACCAGTTGCACTTGTTCCGTGTGATGTTTCAACCTATGAAGCATTGGCAGCAGGTGGACCTGATGCTTGTGATGTAAGTAACTTAACCATTGCTGTTGCTGGTGGTGATGGTAGCTTTACTGCTGATTTCACACTTGATGTTAAAGAGGGTGGAACATGTATCGGTATTGGTGGCGGAGCAGGTTTCACTGAGCAAGGTGGTGGATTCTGTGTCGGGGTTGGTGCTCCTGTACCTCCTCCTGGAGCTGCAAACACTGGTGCTGAGTCAGGAATGATTGTCGTCATCGGCATTGCAGTACTTGCTGCAGGTGCATTGGTTGTCGGCATGACCCGTCGTAGGGCATTCGTCAGCTAAAGACTTTCCCAGATTTCTGGGATAAAAAAGTTTTAAAGAACCGGGCCTAAATGGCCCGGTTCTTTACTTTTGTCCCGAAGCTGAAATTCCTTGACTTACGACTCTCCATTCATCTTCTGAAAAATCTGTCGGGGACTACGCCACTGGGCTCGACCATCATCGATTAGAAACGACAAAGAATCGACAAGAGAAAGAACATACCCTTCTGGTGGTGGGGACCCGACGCTCATAGTTGCTGAGAAAACACAGCACTTTGAATCGCCCGACTCTTCATCGAGTAGTACATAACTTTCTGCCAAATTAGCGTATTCCTCTATGTCATCAACCTGATATTTGCATCCGGTTTTTTTAATAGTTTTCTCTGAGAGGCATTTCACGGTAGCACCTGACTCTCCGACAATAATGAGGAGATTTCCGTTCTCATTTGGAAGAAGCCAGGAACTTGAATCAGAAGATTTCCATGGAGTGGCATTTTTTACCAGAGGAAAGTTAGGGTCTCCGTGACACTCTGATGGAGAAGGACACGCTTCAATATCCCATCCTTCTGGGTGATACATAGGATCTAAGGAAGTAAAGCAATATTCGACTATTCCCGTTGTGACCTTATAACCAGCGGCTATCGCAGCTTCGACAAAAGGACCACGACTACAGATGCCAGACACAAGTATGGGAGTAACCCCAAGGTCTTGCACCTGTTTAAATTTTGCAGTCAATTTGTTGCCGAACTCTTCCAAAGTTGGAGTCCCGATACCACCCGTATCAGCATGAACTTCCACAGCGTGTCCTAGCGACAGTAATTCATCGACTACTGCCTTCGCCCCATCTGATGTAGCAAATTCAGTAGATAGCTCAAATGAAAAGATTGCCCCACCTTGGTGTGCTTCTCGAGCGACGTTAAGAACTATCTGTGCATGGCGGTCAAATTTCTCCGGATTTCGTTTTTCTCCTACCCAACCTTCCACATGTACCGACATTGTTAAATACGTTGCTTCATCAGTGTGTTCTGAGGCGAAAGGAGTGGGAGTGCTTGAGAGGTTACCTTGCGGGGGAAGCTCTCCTTCGTTTGTGCTAACGGTGGTGGGTGATGAGCACCCGATAAAGAGAGCAAGAAAGCAAAATATTGTTAGTAACGGTCTCACCGGTTCACATTGCCAACTGGGAACAAAGCCCTATTTCTATTTGTATGTTCCCCATGCCTCAATGAGCTCTTCTGTGGTCGTTAGTGTTGCAAGCAAAGACAATGAATTGTGTAGAATCTCATGGCCATATTCTAATGGTACTCCTGCTACTGCATCTGTAGGCAGAACCACTTGGTACCCCAAGTCAACAGCGGACAGAACTAAACCAAGAACTCCGATATTTAACGACACTCCGAGAGCAACAATTGTTCGGCCGTCAACGTTACGTATGATTTGATCAAGTGAAGTGCTTGTAAATGGAGTTAGACCATGGAGTCGTGGGACAACAATATCCTCAGGTTCAGGACCAAAGGATGGTATGAGTTCCGCTCCTTCCGTATTTTCAAGTAGCCCTGCTCCTTCTTGATTCATTTTCTGCGAAGCGGCGAGCATCCGGCAATTAACCGTCGACCCCGCATTATCTGCACGATTGGTTGCTACAGCATGAAGTACCCGAACACCAAGTGAGCGTGCAGCGGAACAAATTGCTGGGCCGTTCGAAAGAAGTCCAGAAATTTCCGCAGCGTCCTGAAGGTCGGGGAAGCTTGAAAGGTCGCCGATCACCCCGCGTTGTACTTCCATGGTGACTACCACGGTATGTTGTGGGTCCACTAATTCGTTTAGATCCATATCTTGTCCTTCCATCAAGAATAGAAAACTCTCTTGCTCTATGTGTGAACTTCTGACATTTCAGTGCCGAAGACATATCGCATAGAGCAGAGGAGTAAAAAATTACTGGGGGTCCACCACTTCGATTGATTTTCAGACGACAGTTAGCTTGTTCGTTTCCCGGAAAATGCCACCGCTGTTAGGGGGCAGGCCAAATGGCCTGCCCCCTCCGTATTTAAGAGGATTTTCCTTCTAACCCTCAGATATGCTTCATACCAACTTCGGGTTAACCTGAGTAACTGCCCAAATAATGGAGGACAAATGGATGCAATACTGTTAGCTGCAGGCCAGTCTTCTCGTCTGGGTTCAACTATCGATAAACAGATGTATCGAATAAACAACAAACCCCTTGTCATCTACTCAGCCGAACGGCTGCTTGCAAATGACAGCATCGACCGGCTTGTTATTGTGGGCAGCGACGGAAGCATGGAAGAACTTCAACTTATTTTCAAAGAGTTCAACTTAATCGACAATTGTGATTTTGTACTTGGTGGGAGTGAAAGACAAGAGTCTGTTCGCAATAGTCTCGCAGCTATAGAAAGTGATCGAGTGTTACTGCACGAAGGAGCGAGACCGGTAATCAGCGCATCACTGATCGAACGGGTACTTGCTCCGGATACTGCATGTGTGACTCCGACCGTGCCCGTCCCATTCACTGTCGCTATAGGTGAAACTATGATGGATGGAGAACTCGATAGGTCCCTATTGCACAATATTCAACTTCCACAAGCATTTGATACACAGATACTTGTTGAGGCACATGAACGAGCGCTATCTGAAGGTTCTTCGGCCACAGACGACAGTGCCCTTGTTTTCCGCTTGGGCTATCCAGTGAAATTTGTAGAAGGTGAACTTACGAATATTAAAGTCACCTATCCCAAAGATTTACTATTGATAGAAAAGATCCTCAACGAGTAGTCGATCTCATCTGAGGAATTCTTGAGTAGAACGTTTTGATTTCGATTCTCTTTAGTTTTTGTGCAAGGCTCAGAGAATGAGCGAATTGAGATGGGAAGGACAAGCAGAGCTAAATCGGCCTTTTTTTGTCATCGCTCTTGAAGGCTTATTTGATGCTGCAGGGGCAGCTACACATTCGGTTGACCGTTTGGTTGACTCATATGATGCGAAACCTTTAGCGCACATAGATCCGGAAATATTTTTCAACTTCCAGGAGGAAAGACCAGTCGTAAGACTTAATAAAGGTGAGCGTGAAATTGTTTGGCCGACAAATTCGATCTGGGGAGCTACATGCCCGAACGAGAACCATGATCTCGTTCTTCTATCTGGGGTCGAACCGCATCTCCGTTGGAGAACGTTTGCTGATTCGCTTATTGAAGTCGCACGCTCTACAAACGCAGAAATGGTCATAACACTTGGAGCCATGGCGGGTATGGCGCCGCACACACGACCATTGGGAGTCGTAGGTAGCGCAGCTGACCCCGCGACAGCTGATCGGCTCGGCCTTGGACGCCCTACCTATGAAGGCCCAACTGGGCTAGTCGGCGCTCTGCACGATGAACTTGATAAGGCGGGAATACCTGTGATATCTCTTCGAGTCTCCGTCCCACATTATGTCCCAAACCCTCCAAATCCCGAAGCTTCAAGGTCATTATTATCACGTTTGGAATTAGTCACCGGAGTAACAACGTTTCATGGGGAATTAGACCAGGATGCAAATGATTGGCGGGAACGAATCGACCTGGCAGTGTCCAATGATGGGGAAATGACAAGTTATGTCCAACAACTCGAGCAACGTGTCGATGAAAGTGAGATTCTTCCGACTGGAGATGATTTAGCTGCAGAGTTAGAAGCATTTCTGCGTGACAGAAGAGAAGACTAGAGTTTCCAATATTTCCAGTAGCTAAAGGTTTATCTTGCCAAGGGCTCTGAACGCTACAGCTCCTGCCCCTATAAGGGGACCTTGGTCAGCTAGCTCGCTAGGAACTATTTTTGTTCCTTTAGCATGATCTATTTTCGTAAGTTCATCTATGACACTTTGGGCAGCTTCAAAGAAAACATCTCCGAATCCAAGAGCTACTGAACCGGCAACGACCGCCAACTGCAGATCAAGTAAATTCGCTACAGAAGCTACGGCTCTCCCAACTAATTCACCTACTTTTCTTCTAGTTTCATCGTTTGCTTCGAAAGCCGGAAACCCAAGGGCTCGATGGAGTGCAGATCCAGAAGCCGATCCTTCCAAAAGACCAGATACTCCATTAGCGTCTTCTCCTCCTTCTGGATCGACAAAGACATGGCCGATATGCCCCGCGTTCCCATCTGCACCTTCAAGTAAGGTGCCATTAAGTACTATTCCTCCACCAACCCCGGTCGAGACAACCATTGCGAGAAAATCGCTGCAATTTCTTGCTGTCCCCACCCAGCCTTCTGCTAAAGCTAACGCCTTCGCGTCATTATCAACATAGGTTGGGAGTTGAAGATCATCTTCTAATTTTTCACGAAGCGGAAAGTCTCTCCACTCGGGAATATTTAAAGGAGAGACAAGTTGATAGGCATTCTTCGCCGGCCCTCCACACCCAACACCAATAGCTTCGATTGCACCAGAATATTTTTGTAAGGTGTTTTTAGCCATCTCTAGGAGGCGTGGATATAGCGGTTCAGATATTGATTCAATGGTTTGGATCTGGCTCTTATTCGACACCTCACCGTTCGCGTCGATTACGCCAGACGCTACCTTTGTTCCTCCAACATCGATAGCTAATACTTGAGACATTCCTAACTCGAAGTAGTTAGTTGCTCGCTCTATACACGCCGGCGTCACCGACGGCGTCTTTATTGAGCATCTTGCTTAAGTGAAGGCCTTCAAGAATGAATTCGATTCCGCTTGCAACGTGCGCTGGTTTGTCAAGGTCGGCAGCGCTCAGGCCGATACTCTCGAGTAAGGGTCTAAATGATGCCATCTTGTTTAGGCACTCAATATAGGATGTAGAAGCGATATCATCACCTGCGCTTACCACAGCTCCGCTTTCAAATTCATCAAGTAAAGGAGAGCATAAGGAATGATCGACGATGTCCCGAAATACTTCAAGGACTGATTGTTTAATCAGATGTCGGATAATTTCTACTTCTCTTCCGTCCTCCAGTGTTTCAATTTCAATTTTTCCTGAAGTTGACGCGATTAATGAACTTAGGTCACTTACGCGGGGTACTGCATGTGTTTCTTCATTAAGGAGAGCTCTGCGAAGGGATCCGGCGATAAGAGTTTCGTAGTTAGAGACAGTTAATCGGACGGAAACCCCTGAACGTTGATTAATGTTGGGATTTTCGCGAGCCACATGAGATAGAGTTGCGATAATTTTTTCCATAAAAATTGGGACATCTACATTGATAGATTCATGGGGGAAAGTATCTGCTTCTTGAATTGCGATTTTTCTTTCCAGGTCGATGTCAAATGGGTAGTGAGTACGGATTTGGCTTCCAAAGCGATCTTTTAATGGCGTGATAATCCTGCCACGGTTTGTATAGTCTTCAGGATTTGCTGAAGCAACGAGGATTACATCTAGAGGTAATTGAACCTTATATCCGCGGATCTGCACATCTCTTTCTTCAAGTATGTTCAGGAGTCCAACTTGGATTCTTTCTGATAGGTCAGGTAGTTCGTTGATAGCAAAAATTCCCCTGTTAGTTCTTGGTACGAGCCCATAATGTAATGTTAATTCATCAGAGAGATACCGGCCTTCAGCTACTTTGATAGGGTCAACTTCGCCTATGAGATCAGCAATTGATGTATCTGGAGTAGCAAGTTTTTCACCAAATCGTTGGCTTCGGTGAATCCATTCAATTGGGGTTCCGTCGCCTCTGTCGTTTACGAGTTCCCGCGCATACTTTGAAACTGGGTTGAAGGGGTCATCATTAATTTCTGATCCTGCAATGACTGGCATCCATTCGTCTAAAAGATCAACTAGGCCCCTGATCATTCTGGTCTTTGCCTGACCACGTTCACCGAGAAAAATGATGTCATGTCCTGCAAGAACGGCGTTCTCTACTTGTGGGATGACCGTATCGTCGTATCCAAGTACCGTCGGGAAGATATCCTCCCCGTCTCGGATTAATCGGATAGCGTTTTCTCGGATTTCTTGTTTTACCGTCCGTGAAAGCCAGCCGGATTTCTTTAATTTTCCTAGGGTTTGTGATTTCTTCATGCTCGCACCGTAGCGGAAGTATCCGCTTATTTCTCTGTCGAAGAGAGAAGGTTTATAGATTTTTCAATTTTTTTCAATTCGTTAGAGATATTTTGACGGGCTTTTTCTTCCCATTGATGCTCATAGGCTTCTATCGCATAGAGAGGGTTTAACTCCAGTACCGCTTTTAGAAATTTCCTCCTAGCGTGCAGAAACTCTTCGTCCTGTAAATGCCTGAACTCTTCGCGGATATCTCTTTGGTACTGAAGGTAGATGCTTTCTTCGCTAGCGAGAATAGCTAGGTCGATATCGTGAAGGACCATGTAGGAGATCTGATCGGTCGCAGGTTCAAGGTAATTGGCTGTTGAGAGAATCAGGTTTCGGACTTGGTCGGGGTTTCCAACCGCTTGCTTATTCAGCCAGTCATATGCGATTTGCGCACTTTGGATTTCATTTTCTTCTGATTTTGGGTCATAGACAATGTCGTGAAACCATATGGCGAATCGGAGATCATTTTCCTCGTCAATTTGGATGGGTACCTGATCGAGGATGGATAAACAATGATTCACGTGTTCCAATGTGTGGTAGTTTCTATGGGAGCTGGAGTAAGCGTTGACGATTTTCTGGCCCATTGATGTCGCTGATTCAAGGTCAATCCCTATGTCATAACAGAGGTCGAACCATTGGCTCATGATTTCTATTTCCTTGGCGTCCATAGGGGAAGAATACTTTGAAAATGCCGAGAGGGTTTAAAGGAACTTTAAGAAATACTGATCTCTTAATGGGTAGACGGTTAGTGTTTAAAGAGTGGGAAACACTAATCTAATTGGTGGACAAATTCTTTTGTCTACCTGTTGATTTGCCTGGAGGCAGAAAAGTAAATGGCACAGACAAAAACGCGGTCTACTCCGCAGCCAATTCGGAAAAAACCGAAGCAACTCCCGTTCCCTCTTAACCTGTATCAAAGTGCAGTTGGCCGGAAATGGGTTATGGCTGTCAGCGGGGTTGTTCTTCTCGGGTTTGTTATCACCCATATGATCGGAAACCTTCATCTATATGAGGGACCATTAGAAATACATGAATATGCCGAGACACTTCGGAATCTTGGTACCGATATTGTGCCAAGAACATGGCTCCTTTGGGGAGTAAGACTTCTACTTATTGTGGCTTTCGTCGTCCATATCCATTCTGCTTATTCGTTAAAAGAGATGGGGCGAAAAGCAAATACAAGAGCGAATTACGTCGATGGGAACAAAAAGTATGCGGCTTCTCAGGATTTTATTGCCGCAAACTATGCAAGTCGAACGATGCGCTGGACAGGCCCGATTATCCTCCTCTACCTAATTTTTCATTTAGCTGATCTAACCTGGGGGTGGTTGAGCGATGATTGGGTCCTTGGAGACCCTTATAACAATGTTGTGGTCTCCATGGGAAATATTGGAGTTGCAATCATTTATATTGTTGCCAATATTGCTCTTGCGATACATATCTTCCATGGAACATGGAGTTTGTTCCAGAGCTTAGGTATCAATAGCCCAAAATATAATCAAGCTCGGAAAGTTCTCGCAAGTGGACTTGCAGGCCTTATCTTGGTCGGAAATCTTAGTTTCCCCATTGCTGTTCAAGCAGGCCTCATTGATCAAGACAATTGTGAGGCACCCTGCGGTTTAACTGCAGTTGAGGCAGAGGAAGGACACGAATGATCGGCGACCTACAATCCCTAATTCCTGATGGGCCCATTGATGAAAAGTGGGAAAGTCATAAGTTCAATATGAAGCTAGTGAACCCTGCGAATAAGCGGAAATTTGAAATTATCGTTGTTGGGACTGGGCTGGCAGGGGCATCAGCTGCGGCGACTCTTGGAGAGCTCGGATACAACGTCAAGGCGTTTACTTACCATGACAGCCCAAGACGAGCGCATTCCATTGCAGCCCAAGGCGGAATCAATGGCGCGAAGAACTATCAGAATGATGGCGATTCTGTCTATCGCTTATTCTATGACACCGTCAAAGGCGGTGATTACCGAAGTAGAGAAGCGAATGTTCACCGCTTGGCTGAAGTTTCGCTAAATATTATTGACCAATGTGTGGGCCAAGGCGTCCCATTCGCTAGAGAATACGGTGGCCTACTCGATAATCGGTCTTTTGGCGGCGCTCAAGTGAGCAGGACCTTCTATGCGCGTGGGCAAACAGGCCAACAGCTCTTATTGGGCGCGTATTCTGCGCTAATGCGGCAAGTCAGCGCTGGGTCGGTTGAGCTTCACACGAGAAAAGAAATGCTTGATCTGATTGTTCATGACGGTGCTGCTCGAGGAATCGTCGTCAGAGACCTTATTACCGGAGATATCCGAAGCCATACCGCCCATGCAGTGGTACTGGCGACTGGCGGATATGGGAATGTCTACTACCTGTCGACGAATGCCATGATGTGCAATGTAACAGCAGGATGGAGGGCGCATAGGAGAGGAGCGCTATTTGCTAATCCGTGCTATACCCAAATCCACCCCACGTGCATTCCAGCTAGCGACGAGTTCCAGTCAAAACTAACGCTCATGTCTGAATCGTTACGTAATGATGGCCGTATTTGGGTTCCTAGACAACACGATGAAGCCCGCGGCGCCTCCGATATTCCTAATGATGATCGTTATTACTACCTTGAGGAGAAATACCCGTCGTTTGGGAACTTGGTTCCTCGTGATGTGGCGTCGAGAAACGCGAAGACAGTCGTTGATCAGGGGTTAGGCGTAGGAGATTTGAAAAATGGGGTATATCTAGATTTTGCCGATGCAATCGCCCGTGATGGAGAAGACTCTATTCGTGCAAGGTACGGAAATCTTTTCCAAATGTATGAACGTATAACCGGAGAGGACCCCTATAAGACTCCTATGCGTATCTACCCTGCAACGCATTACACCATGGGTGGGCTTTGGGTGAACTACGAACTTATGAGTAACGTGCCAGGACTATTCGTTGCCGGCGAAGCGAACTTTTCTGATCATGGAGCAAACCGCTTGGGTGCGTCTGCCCTTATGCAAGGACTCGCTGATGGATATTTTGTTCTTCCATATACGATCGGCAATTATCTCGCCCCGCTATTGGGAGAAGCTCCGCTTGCTGAAAATGACGCAGCATGTGGGGAGGTCGTTAGTGAAGTAGCAGACCGGACTCAAAAATGGCTGTCAATCAATGGGACGCGTAGCGTCGATTGGTTCCATCGTGAGCTCGGCAAACTTGTCTGGAATTACATAGGAATGGAGCGAGACAAAAATGGTTTAGAGAAAGCTCTTTCTGAGATTCCAGCGTTACGTGAAGAATTCCAAAAGGATGTTCGCGTCTTGGGATCGGGGGATAATCTTAATTCCTCTCTTGAGAAAGTCGGGCGTGTTGCCGATTTCTTCGAGCTGGCTGAGCTTAAAGCCCGTGATTCACTAGAACGCGAAGAATCATGCGGCGGGCATTTCAGAACCGAAAGCCAAACTCCTGAAGGAGAAGCTCTCCGAGATGACGAAAATTTCGCTCACGTAGCGGCATGGGAATGGGGAGGCGCTTCCGACTCTGCGATCCTTCATAAAGAACAATTGGAATTTGAAAACGTTCCACTGACACAGCGGTCATATAAGTAGGAGATCTTCATGGAAAATACAATGACTCTCACTTTAAAAGTTTGGCGCCAAAATAGCCCAACAGAATCTGGACGATTTGAGACCTACACCGTTGAAGAAATTAGCCCTGACATGTCTTTCCTAGAAATGTTCGATGTCCTAAATGAGAATCTCATTAATAGTGGTGAAGAACCTATTGAAATAGCTAGTGAC